>Ga0213869_10000704_pt1 | contig 26226 bp, 22 predicted proteins | sample PICome_10_FD_160083 | JGI IMG/M metagenome (GOLD analysis project Ga0213869, IMG submission 160083) | Coastal seawater microbial communities near Pivers Island, North Carolina, United States - PICO132 | ecosystem: Environmental > Aquatic > Marine > Coastal | place: USA: North Carolina...
AGTTTTCATATTTATCAGGAAAAGAGATTAAAGTTCAGGGGCGTGCTGCACTTCTTCCAAGTATATCTATAAGCGCACAAACAAATTGGAATGAATACTATCAAAATGGAAATCTGCAAAATCAATACAATAACTTTAGTACCTCAGCTCGTCTTACTCAGCCATTAATTAGACTAGATACATGGTTTAAATACAGACAATCTAAATTTCTTACAGATGCGGCAGAGGCTGACTTTGCATACTCTCAACAATCACTGATTGTAAGGACTGCTGAACTATATTTTAATGTTTTGCGTGCAATAGATAATTTAAGCGCAGCTCGATCAGAAGAAAAAGCAATTAAAAAGCAACTAGATCAGATTAGACAAAGATATGAAGTTGGACTTTCAGCTGTAACCGAAGTCCAAGAAGCGCAATTAGCTTTCGATCTAAGTGTTGCATCAAGGACAAGAGTAGAGGGAGAGGTATATACAGCGAAAGAATCTTTAAATGCCTTAATTGGTAGAGAAATTTTTTCTCTTGATGGTTTAGTAAATGATCTCAATGTTACAAATCCTGTTCCAGCCTCAAAGGAAGAATGGGCGAGAAAAGCTGTAGAAAATAATTTCAGGCTCAAAGCTGCAAATCTGAGAAAATTTGCATATAAAAATAATGCTCGAAGTGTAGCATCCAATCACTTGCCCAAGGTTGATATTGTGGGTGTTCAAAGTGAATCAGAAACAAATCAATACTCTTATGATGGATTAAATACTGGAGGAGCCTTTAATATTACAGTTCCAGATGAAACCCAGCGAGACACCTATAGCCTGCAACTTTCCATGCCAATTTTTCAAGGCGGTGCTGTAATTTCTAGAACAAAACAAGCATATGCTGAATCTAACAAATCATCAGAAGATGCATTATTTACCGAAAGAAGTGTTATTCAAGATGTGCGAAGTCAATACTCAAATGTAGTTACATTGGTAGCTAATCTTCGAGCCCAAAAACAAGCCGTTGTATCAGCCTCAAGCGCGCTTGAAGCAACACAAGTTGGGTATGAGGTTGGAACTAGAAATATAGTAGATTTACTGCAAGCAGAAAAGAATCTATATAGTGCGGAAAGAAATCTCTCAAATGCAAAGTATGACTACTTAATTACAACCCTCCGCTTGCATTTGGCAGCTGGAACTCTTGCTCCTGAAAATCTTATTGAAATAAATAATTTGCTTGGCTGAACAAACCCCTTTAAAGCCTGTAGGTAATGCATCTCAGGCATTTCAAAAAAGTAGCATTAAGGTTATTTACCACTATTCGGGATAATAATAACTATTTCATTTATATCATCAGTCTTGCTAGTTGTTTTATATGCAGCTCATAATTCCGAGGTAAAATAGGTAGTAAGATTAAGATTAGGCCAGCTAATAATAACTTTAAAAAAATCTTGCTTTTATAATCACTGCAAGACTTGACAATCCGTCTGAAACGGCCCTTATTTTTTTCCCTTCAGTTTTTGATCTAGGAGAGTAGGAAATTGGTATCTCAGTAACATTAGGATTAGTCTTAAGAATTTTGCAGACTATCTCAAAATCAAGAGCAAACCCATTATTCTGAAGTTTAATTTTATCGAATATATTTTTTTTCATCACCTTTATTGCAGTTGCCGCATCAGATATATTACTGCCAAAAAGAAGATTAATTATTTTAGTTAAAAATACATTTCCTAAATAATAAGTGTAATAAAGATATATTTTTTGATTAATGCGTCTGCTTCCTAAGACCAATGAAGCGTTCAGAGCATTAAAAGAATTTAAAATATGGACTAAGTCCTTTGAACAGTATTCTAGATCTAAGTCAAATATAGCAATAACATCTCCATTTGAATGCTTAATTCCCTTTTGAACGGACCCTCCCTTTCCAATATTTTTCTCATTAAATATTATATGCACATTCTTATCAGAATAATTTTGTAAAAAAGACTCCGTTCCATCAGTCGAACAATTATCGATAACGATAACCTCATATTTATCAGAACATGACTTTAAATCTTGTAATAGTTTGCTTAGGGCCTCCTCAATAAATGAGATTTCATTAAAAACAGGGCATAGTATTGATATCATTATTTTGTAGCCTCTAGTTTATTTAGATATTTTTTAGTAATAAAAGTTATTAAGGCTATAAAAATGATAATAGAGGTAGCTGTATAAAGATTACTTTGAATAATTGCTTCAGAGAAAAAATAAAATATAGTTGTCCATATTGATGACATTATGAAATTAATGAAAATAAAATTCCAAAAATTTGACGCCAGCGAAATACAAAGAAAATTTTGAACAATATAAGGTAAAGAAATTATACGAATAATAATTTGTGACCATGAAGAAGATTGTTTATCTATGGAATTTATCAGTTGAGCAGCAGAAGGATAAATCTTTTTTACAATTCTAGAATAATATTTTACTGACAGAACATACTGAACAACAGAAGAGGATATCAAGATAGAGATACATAAAATAAATGCAAAGGATAGATCAAATGACGCAAATGTGAATAAAATTATAGCTGCTGCTGGAAAGCATAAATTTAACAATAAGATTGCTGCCAGATAGTAAAATAATGGATTGCTATTAAAGAATAGAAAAATAGATTCAAGTAAGTTAATTAGGTCCATCACGCAGTATTTTTTTTAGGCCAGATTGCAGAGAAACCTTTGGTATCCATGAGGTGACATCCTGCAATGCTGGAATATTATTCGCATATTCAAAATCGTATGCAATTGCATTATTATTTAGATACTTAATTTTAGTATTTGAATTGGTTAGTGTGACTATTTTATCTACAATTTCTTCAAGAGTATATTTTTTCTTGCCTTTAATATGGAGGTCACTCTTAAAAATCTCATTCGAGTCAATGAGACTATAAATGCCAGTCATTAAGTCTTCAATATTTACAAAATATCTTTGTAAATTTTTGTCAGAATTAATAATAACTGTTTCTTGTCTAGCGCACTGCTCAAAAATATATGGAATTAATCGAGGCGGCTTCATTCCTGGTCCATAAATTGGTTCTAAAAATAAATTTATAGCTTTGAGCTCTAAAACGTTTGCTACATAATTTAGTTGAGATGCAAACATATGTTTTGAGTTTGCATAAAAGCTGGATGAGGGATCTAATGTTGTTGCGAGATTGATAAAGTTAGGAATATTATTGCTAGAGCAAAATTCAAGTAATTTTAAGCTGTGCATTAAATTTACATTATAAAAATCTATCATCATGGAGCTTTTAGACTCAATAGAAGCTGAATTTATAAAAAAAGAATCCTTCATATCAGATTTTATTTCTTCAAGGTTAGTCGAGTCTTTAGATAGTCCAAGATTTTGGCAATAGGAAAAAATCTTTAAGTCCCTTGAAATTCCATAGACCTTATAGTGGTTACTTAAATAGAATGATAAGTTCTTACCAAGATATCCATTAGAGCCTGAAATAAAAATACTTTTCATTGTTTTGGATCAATTTTCTGCGCTAATGGAATTTTCAAAGTAATCAATCTGCCTGTAAGTCTCTTGCAAAGATTTCTCTCCATCTTTTTCTAACTCATACCATTTAGCTATTAGGTCAAGTGTCTGTTCAATATTTAAAAAAGGCTTCCACTTCAAAAAATTTATGGATTTCTCACAATCTAATTTTAAATAAGTTGACTCAACCATTCCTTGACTGCACGAAGTATCAATTTGAATATCAACAGCATTATTGAATTTTTTATTAAGCTCGGATACAAGCTCATGGACAGTAACTTCATTCTCGGAAGGTGGGCCAAAATTCCATGAGCCAGAAAAACTCATGTCTTCATATATTTTCTCTGCCAACATGAGGTAACCATTAAGCGGCTCTAATACAAATTGCCACGGTCTAATAGCTTGTGGATATCTAAGAACTAGTGGAGTCTTGTTTTCCAATGCTCTGAAAAAGTCTGGAATAATTCTATCATCGCTATAATCACCGCCTCCGATAACATTTCCAGCTCTAACAGTCACAACAGGTAACTTAAGATCATTAAAAAATGAGTGCAAGTATGAGTAAGTAACTAGCTCAGCACAACTTTTTGAGTTTGAGTATGGATCCTTACCCATAAGCGGATCAAGCTCATTAAATGGCATTCCCAACTCATCATTTTGATAGCACTTATCAGAGGTAATTATTACGGTTGCATGATGATAATTTAGCTCTCTGGAAATTTCTAAAATATTCACCGTCCCCATTACATTTACATTAAAAGATTCTCTTGGATTTGCGTAGGATTCTCTAACAAGGGGTTGGGCCGCTAAGTGAAATATTACATCAGGTTGAAATGAATCAATCTTTTCCTTGAGTAAATCAAAGTTTCTTATATCACCCTGAATTGATGAAAAGCTTTCACCAAATTTTGTATCAGCAAATAAAGTATCAGAAAAACCAAAAACTATTGCTTGATTTTTTAATAACCAATGAACAAGCCATCTTCCTTTAAATCCAGAATGCCCAGTTATGAATACTTTCTTATTATTCCAGAATTCAGAATTCATTAGTCAAATTTCCAGGGTGCATTGCCAGCATTCCATAAGTCATTTAAATAGTTTTTATCTCTTAAAGTATCCATTGCATGCCAAAAACCCTCATGCTCAAATGCCATTAACTCACCATCGGCTGCTAACTTCTCTAAAGGTTTAGCTTCAAAAACTGTTTGATCATCATCAAGATAATCAATAACATTTCTGTTCAGGACAAAGAAGCCCCCGTTTATTTTTGCGCCATCACCCATAGGCTTTTCATTAAAATTTTCAATTTGATTATTGTAAATTTTTAAAGCTCCAAATCTACCTGGAGCATATACAGCAGTTAATGTTGCTAGCTTTTTGTGGTTAGAATGAAAATCTACAAGATTGCCAATATTAATATCTGAAAGACCATCACCATAAGTAAATAGAAAATCTTCGTCATCTATTACATTGATTACTTTTTTAAGCCTTCCGCCTGTCATAGTCTCCAGGCCTGTATCCATAACCCTTACATTCCAATTTAATTGTGACTTATTGCTTAAAATATTAAAGTTTCCATTATTGAGGTTAAATTCAATATCAGCATTTTTTAAATAGAAATTCTTAAAATATTCTTGAATCATTTCTGCTTTATATCCACCACATATAATAAAATCGTTAAAGCCATACTTCGCATATATTTTCATAATATGAAGCAAAATTGGATCTGATCCAATTTCAACCATTGGCTTTGGTTTTAAAACAGTTTCCTCTGATAAACGAGACCCCAGACCACCTGCTAATATAACAACCTTCATGATAATTATTATAAGGGCTAAGAAAAAAATAAACATAAGTTAATAATAAAAAGATTGGCAATCATCTATAATCTGTTATCAAATAAAGATTGCGTTTGAGGCAAGCATGAAAATTAAGAGTAAAAAGTATAATCAATACATTTTGTTGCTCTCATCATTCATTTATTTCATAGTCTGGGCACAATTTTCCGACTTATTTGATCCAATCAGGCCTGATAGCAGCGGGTATTTAAACTTTTTTGCAGGAACTGAGGATGGTGCAAATAGGCTATCTGGATATCCAATATTTTTATTAGTTCTGAGCAAACTGAAATTTGAATTAATTCATATAGGCTATTTCCAACTTGGAATTTTTGTTTTTGCTCTTTATTATTTAATGAATTCTCTTTTAAAATTTGGAGTCAATAAGATAATAGTTGCTCTGCTTTTTGTAGGATTAATTTTAAATCCCTTCTTTAATCAATTTCATTTTACGATACTTACTGAAAGTCTCTCTTTTTCTTTTTTATTGATATTTCTTGGGCTTGCTCTTTCTATGTATACGAAAATAACAAATACTAAAATAACAATTTTTGGAATGATGATTGGCTTATTAGCGATTCTAAAGCCAGTTAGCTTAATTTTTCTTCCCATAGGGTTAATATACTTTTGCCTTTTACTTTGGATATTTAATTCTTCTTTTTCTCAAAAAATTATTCTTTACTCAATCTTGCTTTGTGCTCCTTTTTTAATAATTTTTTCATTAGAAAAAGTAGTTTTTTCTTTTGCTCATGAAGAAAAAGGCTCTCAATTTACTGAACATTTCTATGGCAAATCTATTTTGTCGACAACATATTCTAGCTTTGGAATTCTTGATGATGGCACTCCAGAATCACAAATGCTTAGACTTCTAGATGATGAGTACTCAAATGATCAAAAATATCTAGAATCTATTGAAGACCTAAGTGAGAAGCTTGCCATATATAGCCTTCTTGAAAATGATGCATATAAATATCCTAGCTTAGAGGATGAATTGGTTTTTATTGCATCAGGATATGGTCTAGAACCTATAGAATTTAAAAGGTCCATTGTTTTCTATAGCTTAAAAAATAACCCTACTGTATTTTTAAGGATGATGTTTAGACACTACTTCTCTTTTTTTAATGTGTATCCTTCTGGAAAATACTTCAATGAAAATGGAAGTCCGCAACACCTCATAAACAAAGAAATTGATTTTTCACCATCAACTACCAAAGTCATTGTCCACAATATATTTTTAATTTTTGGAGCAATCTTTTATCTGTGTTCAATTCTAATTTTTATAAAATTCTTCTACCTACTATTTCAAAAAAGTTTTCTTAATTATATTCGCGACAAACCATTATATTTATTGGCACTTTTACTCACTATATTAATTCATTCTATTCATTTCTCCCATGCCTTATTTGGAGTATATGTACCTCGATATCTTATGTTTAGCTATCCATATATTATTTTGCTTGAGCTAATTATAATTTTTCAACTACTTAAAAATAAAAAATTTCGATTTAATAATTCTTAATATATATTGAGCTTGCTTTAAAATTTACATAAGTTTAAAAATAATGGACGTATCAGTGTCATAATAATACTGATATTAAGGATTGATTTTTTGGCATAAATCTACAACCAAGGTGAATACAAACAGATAATAATTGAGGCCTATGTATATACATCAAAAATTATGACAGAAAATTTAGCGCAGCATGATGCTAATGAAGGTATTGATGCCTTTATAGAAAAAAGATCGCCAAACTGGAAGGATGAATAATTATATTTAAATCAATATAATTTTTAATTAAAAGATCTCTTATATTTTAGATAGTAGTATTAATGCCAGAATTGCCAGAAGTAGAGACCTCAGTCCAAGCAATTCAAGAATTTGTAAACCAAAGCCTGGAATCTATTGAAATATATAATCCAAATCTTCGTTGGAAAGTAGATACGTCTGCTTTTAAAAAACTTCATGGATTAAAAGTCAGTAAAATTGATAGGAGAGCAAAATATATTCTGCTTCATATTGAACAATCACAAATTCTCATTCATCTAGGAATGACTGGAACACTTAGAATTGCTGAAAAAAAATCTAACTTTTATAAAAAGCATGATCACATTGAGTTTATTTTTCAAAATGGAAAATTAATTTTCAATGATCCACGAAGATTTGGATCCGTGCATCACATTTCACGCTCCAGCTCTCATTTTTTATTAGAAAAGCTTGGTCCAGAACCTCTTTCAAAAGAATTTAATGGAGAGTACCTATTTCATAAAATTAAAAAATCATTATCCCCAATAAAAAATTCTCTAATGAATCAACAAAATGTAGTTGGCATAGGGAATATTTATGCAAATGAAATATTATTCGATGCCAACATTCGCCCCACAAGAAAAAGCAAAACACTAAAGAAGAAAGAGCATAATGAGATTGTTGCATCTTCTAAAAAAATCTTGAAGCATGCTATTGAAGCAGGAGGTACAACCCTTAAAGACTTTTATCAGCCTGATGGAAATAAAGGTTATTTCAAAATAGATCTAGCTGTTTATGATCGTGCTAATAAGAAGTGCAAAAAATGCAAAGAAGAATCAATTAAGAGAATTATTCAAGCACAAAGGGCAACTTTTTATTGTCGTAAATGTCAGGTTTAGCCAGAGATCTTTTGTTGCAAGGCAGTCTTAACATTTGGTGACACAAAACGAGAGACATCTCCGCCAAAAGTTGCGATTTCTTTCACAAGACTGGATGAAACATAAATTAAAGTGTCTTTAGGTGTAAAGAAGATACTCTCAATATCCGGCGCTAGACTTCTATTCATAGTAGCTAATTGAAACTCATATTCGAAATCAGCAACCGCTCTTAGGCCTCTAATAATAGCAATTGCATCATTATCCCTTGCTAGGTCTACTGTTAATTGTTTTGAATATCCCAATACTTCAATCTTTGCATTGTCTTTAAAGATTTCTGATATTAGCTCAATTCTCTCATCAACACTAAACAAAGGATTTTTAGATTGGCTCTCAGCAACACTAAGAATAACTTTATCAAATAAAGCAGCAGCTCGTTCAACAATATCAATATGTCCAAAGGTAATTGGATCGAAGGAGCCTGGATAAATAGCTATTTTCATTATCAAATGATACTAAACATTCCTTGTTCAGCAAAATATCTACAAATTTATGTAAAATATTATCCAATGAAAAACAAAAAAATAAAATCACAAAGAGCGAAAAAACAAAAGTCTGAGATGCCATCTGCTGTAGATGATGCAGCAGATGTAATGTCAAAATATTCAAGTAAAAAAGATAAGGTTCTGCTGGAAGATAAAAAATTCTCCTTTCCACCAATTGATTATGAAAAGCCACCTCACTTTTAGAGATCAAAAAAAAGGGGGCTTTCGACCCCCTTTTTTTTGGAATATTTAATTTGAATTAGATCAAATCATTATTCATAACCTTATTCCATGATGCAATAAAATCGTGTACAAACTTATCTTTGGCATCATCACTTGCATAAACCTCAGCTAACGCACGAAGTTGAGAATTAGAGCCGAAAGCTAAGTCAACCCTAGTAGCAGTTCTAACTTTCTCACCAGAAACTCTGTGGTAACCTTCATAGGTATTTCCTGTTCCATTTGGTTTCCATGAAACTGACATATCTAACAATGTAGTGAAATAATCATTTGTCAGTTGATCTGGATTGTCAGTGAAAATACCATAATCATTATTACTGATCCCCAATGACCTCATGCCGCCCAATAGGACTGTCATCTCGGGAGCAGTTAAGCCTAACAATTGTGATTTATCGAGCATCATTTCCTCAGAAGGAATATCAGACTCAGAACCTAAGTAATTTCTAAAACCATCAGCAATTGGTTCTAAAACAGCAAATGATTCTTCATCTGTTTGATCCTGTGTTGAATCACCACGACCAGGAGTGAATGGTACCTCAACCCCTGAAGCTTTCTCTATGCCAACATTGCCACCTAAAACAATTACGTCTGCAATAGAAGCCCCTGTATCGGATGAAATTTTTTCATAAATAGATAGAACTTTTGACAGTTGCTCAGGTTTATTTACTTTCCAATCTTTTTGAGGAGCTAAACGAATTCTTGCGCCATTAGCACCACCTCTCAGATCTGAATTTCTAAATGTTGAAGCACTTGCCCATGCTGTTTCTACCATTTCTTGAATTGAAAGCCCTGATTCAGATAATGCAGTTTTAAGAGTATTTAAGTCATAGTCGACATTACCCTCAGGAACTGGATCTTGCCATATCAAGTCTTCAGCAGGAACTTCTGGCCCTAAATATCTTCCCTTAGGCCCCATATCTCTGTGTAACAACTTAAACCAAGCGCGCGCAAAAGCATCAGCAAACTCTTCAGGATTTTCATGAAAACGCTTAGAGATTTTCCTATATTCTGGGTCTTCTCTCATTGACATGTCGGCAGTAGTCATCATAGTCGGTACCTTTTTGGAGGAATCTGCCGCGTCTGGAGCCATGTCTTCTTCTTTTTGCCCTATTGCATGCCAAACTATTTTTCCGGCAGGGGTTTCTACTTTCTCCCATTCGTAACCAAATAAAAGATCAAAATATCCATTGTCCCATTTAACAGGATCAGCAGTCCAAGCTCCCTCAAAACCGCTTGTGATAGTATCAGTCCCTTTTCCAGATGCATAGGTGCTTTGCCAACCAAAACCCATATTTTCCAATGGTGCGCCCTCTGGTTCTAATTGAACATGATCTTCTGCTCCAGCACCATGCCCTTTTCCAAAAGTATGACCACCAGCTACAAGAGCGACTGTTTCCTCATCATTCATTGCCATTCGGGCGAAGGTTTCTCTTACATCTCTTCCGCTTGCAACTGGATCTGGGTCTCCATCTGGACCTTGAGGGTTAACGTATATTAGGCCCATCTGGACTGCGCCTAATGGATCTGCAAGATCTCGAACCCCACTATATCTTTCGTTTGTAAGCCACTCTTTTTCAGCACCCCAATTAATATCTTCCTCGGGAGCCCAAATATCGGGGCGGCCTCCCCCAAAACCAAATGTTTTTCCACCCATTGATTCTATGGCAACATTTCCAGCTAGTATTAAAAGATCGGCCCAGCTAATTTTCTTCCCATATTTTTGTTTAATCGGCCAAAGAAGTCTTCTTGCCTTGTCTAAGTTTCCATTATCAGGCCAGCTATTAAGAGGTGCAAACCTCTGGGCGCCTGTTCCACCACCTCCTCTTCCATCACCAGTTCTATATGTGCCTGCAGCGTGCCAAGTCATTCTAATAAAAAATGGGCCATAATGACCGTAATCTGCTGGCCACCATTCTTGAGAGTCGGTCATTAAATCATTCAGATCTTTCTTTAGTGCATCAAAATCGAGTTTTTTAAATTCTTCAGCATAATCAAAACCCTCATCCATTGGATCAGTTTTTTTGTCATGTTGATGTAATATGCTTAGATTGAGCTGGTTTGGCCACCAATCTTGATTAGATGTTCCGGTCGAACTGTTCGAAGAAAGGCTCCCGTGCATGACTGGGCATTGACCTTCTGAACTTTGTGTTTCTTTACTCATAATTAATTCCGTAATAAATATTTAAATTCACTGCGTAAAGCTGTGGAACTTTATAGCTTACATATTTTTTATGTATTGGTATATATATAAAAAAAGAATACTATGTTCGATTTAATAAATGATAAAATTAAAACGCTATGTTAACTTTAAAACAAATAGATTATGCCCTGGCAGTAAAAAAAAACTTGCACTTTAAAAAAGCTGCAGATGAATGTTATGTCTCTCCCTCTACTCTTAGTAACGCAATTACTGAACTAGAAACGCAACTTGGGGTAAAAATTTTTGAAAGAAATAATAAAAAAGTCATTGTTACAAACCTTGGACAAGAAATCTTACATAAAGCTCAGCAGATTAAGTTAGAAGTTCAAAATATTTATGAGTTAGTACAAATTAAATCTGACGGATTAAGCCGTCATTTATCGCTTGGAATCATCCCAACAATCAGCCCTTATTTTCTTCCATTAGTTCTCCCAAAAATACAAAAAGAATTTCCTGATCTCAAGCTTCAAATTGAAGAAGGTCAATCAGGATTGCTTACTCAAAAAGTTAGAGAAGGCGATCTAGACATGGCGGTACTTGCCTTGCCCTATGAATTAAAGGGCTTAAGCAGTCTTAAATTTTGGGAAGAAGATTTTTATTGGGTTTCACACGATCAAAATAAACTTGCTGGCAGAAGTGAGATCAAAGCATCAGAGCTGGAGCAATCTCAATTGATGCTTTTAGAAGATGGTCATTGCTTAAAAGATCATATATTGGATGCATGTAATATCTCATCTTCGTCTAAATACTCTATAAAAGCGTCAAGCCTGAATACATTAATTCAATTAGTCAAAGGAAAGATGGGAACAACGCTAGTGCCTAAAATGGCTTTAAAGGAGCTTATAAATAATAAAAAAGGGCTTGCAATTTCTCATCTGAATGAAGCGGGACCTCATAGGGAGATTGCATTAATTATTCGAGAAAATTATGCTGGAATAGAGAGCGCAAAATTGCTTAGAAATTTTTTTAAAGAGAAATTAAAAGAAAGTAACTAAAAATAAATGCTTAATCTAATTTAGCGAATCAAGTGTATCAGTTTTTTGCCACTGCAAATTAAAGTCTCTGCTTATAAACTTCACAATTCCATCTCTTCTCTCAAGAGTATCTTCATAGATAATCCCCATATCTAATTTCTTCATCTGACCATTTTCTTCAAATATGTGGCTTGCTATACAATACGTCTTTCCTTTATAGGTATTGCCCTCCCAAGATCCATGAATATTTCCAATAAGGTGCATTGTCTTGGTATATGTAGCAACCAAATAATTCATTGCTCCCATAAATCCTTCAATTCCCTCTAATTCATATCCACCGGTCATAGAAAAATCAGACCACATAATTAAATCTAATTGATCAAAACTTCTTGAGTCTACAATTTCAGCATATTGGTAAATAACTTTCTTAGCCTCATTATTAATTTCCATGGTGTTCGCTCCTAAAAAAATTGGGATGCATAGAATTAAAAAAAATATTTTTGTTATAAAGTATCTGCTCATCAATATTTTATCTAACTATAATTTACTTAAATCACTAATAGCATTCAAAACTGGCTTAATGTCTTCTTTGGAGCGAACAAAATTTATTGGAAAAATTTCAATCTCTGTTAAACCAGCCGCAATTGATTTTTCTGCTTGTTGCAATGTCAGCTCAAGATTTGGTGCGCCAGAAGCATCAATTTGTGTAGGTAATTGACCCCTAATTCTTGGCATATTTTGGGCATTATTTTTTTTGAATGCTGCAGTAAGAAGCTCTTTTCCATTGGCAATAAAATCAGCATCAGTTTTAATAGGGATCCATCCATGTCCAATATTTGCTATCTTTTGAGCTGTTTCTTGAGTCATTTTAAGACCAAATAATAATGGCAAATCTGATCCCTGAAATGGTTGCGGTTGACACCATATATCTTCAAACTTATATATGTTTCCTTCATAAGAGGCTGGGCTACTTTCCCACAATAATTGGCAAATTTTTAATGTCTCCCAAAAAATCTCCGATCTTTTCTTAAATGGAACTCCTGCTGCATGATACTCTTCTTCTTGCCAACCCATTCCAACCCCTAATTCTAGTCTGCCTTTTGAAATCGAATCTAATGTTGCTGCAGTTTTAGCTAACAAAGCTGGATTCCTTAAAGAAGCAATTAATACTGCTGTACCAAGGTGAAGTTTTGTTGTGTGCGAAGCAATCATTGTTAAGACAGTTAGCGGTTCATACCATGGAGCCTCAGATGGCAAAGGAAAACTACCAAATGGATATTTGTGAAGATTCTTTCCCATCACAACATGATCCGTGAGACTAATACCATGAAATCCTATCTCTTCAGCAGATTGAGAGATTTCTATATATGAATTTATATCGCCCTCATAAAAATTATGCAGTCCAAACAAACCAGCAATTAATTTCATTATTACTTCTCCATTTATAAGATCATATTAATTGTACGAATATTTTTACTCTATTGCACTTACGAAACTTAAATGTAAATTTATATAATTAATAACAAGGCCAAAGATGATAAAAGCAATTTTAAAAATATATTAAAACTATCATATGAAATTGAAGAGATTAGCGACTTACCAAGCACTGCTCCTGCGTAGCCTGAGAGAGCTAAGATAAAAATAAAGAAAAGATACTCTTTTATTGAAAAACTAAAAAAATAAATAAATAAGACAATTTTAATTGCGTGCTGAAAAATCATTACCGCGCCATGATTTGCCACCAATACTTCTGGAGAGAGGTTTTTTGTTCTCATATAAGCTGTAACTAATGGCCCATTTGCTCCGATAAAAATTCCAGCAAAACCAGAGATAAATCCACAGAACAAATCATTTCGCATTACTGAGAGTATAAAATTGTCTAGAGGAGCCCAAGTAAAAAATAGAATAGTGCCTGCAATTATCCATATCAGCATTTCTTCTGAAACATTGCCAAATAAAAGAATTCCCGCAAAAGCACCGAAAAGAGTAGAAATTAAAATGTTTTGAATTAGGCTCAAACTGAAAAATTCTTTATATACATATGTTCTTGATAAATTATTAGATAATTGGATGGCGCCATGTAAAGGAATAAGAGTTCCTGGAGAAAATGATTGGGCTAATGCCACTAACATGATTAGGCCGCCTCCAACACTAAAAATAGAAGTTAGCAAAGAAGTCAAAAATGACAGCAATGTAAAAAAGGCAAAAATTTCTAATGACATGTAAGAGTGTGTTTTTACAATAAAGGAATTAAGATTAACTCATGACAAATATAGATCAAATAATAAATAAGCTAACCTTAAAAGAGAAAATCTCTCTACTAAGTGGTTTTAATTCTTGGTACACAAATAAAATTGAAGAAAAAAATGTTCCAAGTATAAAAATGTCAGATGGTCCTAACGGGGTTAGGGGTGACTCTAATTCAGGGAAGTCTTCAGCTTGTTTTCCTTGTGCAATCTCAATAGGCTCTACATGGGATCTTAAATTGATAAATGATATTGGTATTGCGTTGGGCGAGGAAGCTCAGGCAAAAGATGTAGATGTGCTATTGGGCCCAACAATAAATATTCATAGACACCCATTGGGAGGAAGACATTTTGAGAGTTTCTCTGAGGATCCATTCTTGACTGGAAAAATTGCAACGAATTACGTTCAGGGCGTCCAATCTAAAAACGTAGCGGCCTGTTTGAAACATTTTGTTGGAAATGACACTGAATATGAACGTCACTCAGTAAGCTCAAATATAGATGCGCAGACTTTGAGAGAAATTTATTTGCTTCCCTTTGAAATGGGCATTAAAGAGGGAAATGCAAAAGTTGTGATGAGTGCATATAATAAATTAAACAATATATTTTGTAGTTCTCATCAAGAATTACTAATAAGTATTTTAAAAGAAGAATGGGGCTTTGATGGGTATGTTGTCAGTGATTGGGGCGCTGCTCTGGAAACAGTAGAAAATGCGAATGGTGGCTTGGATCTTGAAATGCCTGGGCCTAGCAATGTTTGGGGCAAAGCGTTAATTGATGCCATTGAAGCTAACAAAGTTTCTGAGGAATTGATTGATGATAAGGTGAAGAGAATTTTAACTGTGGCTGAATTCTCAAATCGCTTTCAAGAGCCAGAAATTAAAGATGAAGAAGCTATTGATCGGCCAGAACATAGATCGCTATTAAGAAAAGCAGCGGCTGATGGGATGGTTTTACTTAAAAATGAAGGCTTGCTGCCTCTTAAACAGGATATTAAAAAGTTAGCAGTGATTGGGCCTAATGCTAAAAAAGCACAAATTATTGGTGGTGGAAGTGCAAGCTTAAAACCTCACTACCAAATTCATCCTCTTGAAGCCATACAGAAAAGATTGGGGCATGAAACAGAAATTCTTTACTCAAAGGGTTGTCATACGCACAAATATCTTCCGCAAATAAATGAAAAACTCATGAGCAACAATAAGGGATTCTTGGTTGAATATTTTAATGGAAATACATTTAATGAAAACTTAATCTTAGAAGAGCACCTTACAGGGAGCAAGTTTTGGGTTTTCGAAGGCTTTGCTAAAGATATAATTTCAAATGAAGATAGGCCAAATATTTCTGTAAAGTTTTCTTGTGAATATTCACCGGATATCTCTGGTTTGCATGAATTTGAAATTTTTGGCATTGGGCAGTGTCGCCTACTAATTGATGATAATGAGCTGATTGATAATTGGACCAGCACCGATCAAGGCGAGGCCTTTTTTACTTTTAGCTCTGCCTCAAGAAAAGGAGTTGCAGATCTTAAAAAAGGAGAAACCTATAGAATTGAGGTCCAGTACCACTTTGAGGGAAGTTTCCCTGCGGTATATATAGGTTGCCAAGCTCCTGATCAAGTGGATATATTTGAGGAAGCAGTTGAAACAGCTGCCAATTCAGATGAAGTGATATTGATTGTTGGAACTAATTCAGATTGGGAAACAGAAGGAAACGATAGGGCTGATTTTAATCTACCTTCTAATCAAAATAAATTAATTGAAGCAATATTGGATGCTAATCAAAATACAACTTTAATAATCAATACCGGTTCTCCGGTTCATATGCCCTGGGCAAATAAAGCCAAAGCTATAGTGCAAACATGGTTTGCTGGTCAAGAATTTGGAAATGCTTTAGTTGATATTTTATCAGGAGAGGTTAATCCATCTGGCAAGTTACCAACAACCTTCCCGACAAAAATAGAAGATACACCTGCATACAAAACCTATCCTGGAAATGACTTACAAATGAACTATGATGAAAAACTTTTAGTTGGACATAGATGGTATGAAAAACAATCAATCAAGCCATTGTTTAGTTTTGGCCATGGATTGTCTTACACGAATTTTAAATATCAAAACCTAGAAGTTATAGTTAATAATGATTTTTCGGTTTCGTGCAAATTTGAGGTTGAAAATATTGGAGATTTTACTGGACAAGAAACAGCCCAATGTTACGTAAGCTTTGAAAAACCTCAACCTGAAGAGCCTTGCAAAACCTTACAAGGTTTTGTGAAAGAGGAAATAGAAGCAAATCAAATTCAAAAGATGGAAATCATACTTAATGCTAGAAATTTTTCCTATTGGTCAGTAGAAACAAATACTTGGCAAATAAGAAAAGGATCATATCGAATTCATATTGGGTCCTCTTCAGAAAATATCTTTTTAGAAGCCAATATTAATCTTGAGCAAGTTCTTGAAGTTCTTTAGTGGTTAATTTGATTTGAGTGGCTTGAATGGAGCTATTGGATTCAGAAATTGTTCTTGGTCCTATCAGTGGAAAAATTAAATCTGATTTATGCAATACGTATGCTAAAGCGATTTGAATAGGCTGAATATTCCTTTCCTCTGCTATTTCAAAACAAGCCTGTCTTCTTTTTAAGTTTTTTTCATAATGCCACACCCTCATTTCCTCATCGAGAGTGGGATTAGAGAAATGCTTATTAGACATAACTTCTTTTTTCTTAATAAAAAATCCTCTCGCTTGAGATGACCAAGGAAATAACATTACGCCCTCCTCGATTAGGTAGTTTAAGTAACGATCATTTACACCAACACAACCAGGCCATACAGGCTCAATCATCTCAGCCAAGCTAAAATTATTACTGAGAATAGTAAAAGGTTCTTTGGAATTTTTAATTGCATATTCGCGTGCATCAGAAAACCTGTCCATCTCCCAGTTGGATGCACCTATTAAATTAATTAAGCCTTCATTCTTAATTTCTGCCAGCGCATCAATAAATTCGTCTACAGGAATATCTGTGTTATCTCTGTGCAAACAAAATATATCAAGTTTTGAAATCTGCAATCGCTCCAATGACTCTAGTACCTGAGGACGGATATATTTAGGCTCGCACTCTGGTGTATGGGCAGCTTTTCCTAGAACTATGACATCTTTTTCAACTTTCCTAGCATTGATCCAATCACCAAGATACTTATCCCCCATGCCGTGATTGTATATAAATGCGGTATCAAAAATTCTGCCCCCAGATCCATAAAAATGATCAAACATAGTATATGCATGAAGATCTGAAATTTGATTGTCGCATCCCAGTGCTAACCTTGAGCCACTCTTATTGAGTCCAGTAAGGTCGGTACTTTTAAGTTGGGTGTCTTGAAACAAATATGCTTGTGATTGCAAAATTGGTGAATTTTTTATCATACTCCTAGGACAATTGATCTTCATTTCTTGTCGCCACATATCTAACCAAAACATATTACTTTGAGTGTCAGCATGAGAAATAAGATCTGATTCAACTTTCTGCTCCAAGATACAAGTAGAAGCATGCTCTATCTCTCTAGTGAATAAACCGTCGTTATCAATACACTTGATCTCTTGACTGATGACGCCTTCATTTAAAAGATGAATAGATGAGTTTCCCTCTTGGAACTGCCCACAATGCCATGGATCGGAAACTGAAATAGAATATTTGCCACTAGATATTACGAGATTATTTGAAAAATCCTCATTAATGGCGCAGCTTATTTTTGCCTCAATATAATCATTGAAAACTATATGTGCATGTGACTGAAGATCAACTCCGGTCTCATCTATTTGACCTGTTGCAGAGATGCTCTTTGGCTCTGCAAAAGATAGCCCCTGCAAATGACCGGCTATTAATTTGGTCATTGTGAGTGGATAACATCCAACATCTAATATAGCTCCACCGCCTAGATCTGGGTTTCTTAATCTGTGAACTTTTGAAACATCTGCTGTAAATCCAAAAGAAGCTTCAATCAAAATTTTTTCTTTTGAATTAGACAGAAAGCTTAAATTCTCCAAAATATTTCTTGTTTGCGGATGAGCTCTATACATAAAAGCCTCCATCAAGAATATATTTTTTGAATTAGCAAGATCTATTAACACCATGCTCTCGTAAGCATTCATAGTAAGCGGCTTTTCGCAAAGAACATGCTTGCCATTTTTAATTGCTTCTAACGCATAAAAAAAATGCTCGCTATGCGGAGTTGCTATATAGATAGCATCTATTTCTTTGGAGGAGATAAAGTCACTCAATCGATGATGCGCATTAAGATGAAACTTGCTTGCAAAACTATCAGTTTTTTGATGATTTCTTCCAAAGACACTGGTTAATTTAGAATTTGTAGTGCCCTGAATAGAATAAGCAAATGCTCTAGCAATAGAGCCAGGCCCAATGACCCCCCAATTAATTTGATGCATTACCTAGTTTTCTTGCCTCAATTTCATTAATTAACTTTTGATGAAAGCTTTTGTCTATGGGGTAGAAGGAAACTAAAATAAAACTAATAAAAATTCCTGTTAAAGGTATCCAGGTCATAATAAATTTTAATCCAGATAACGTTTCCTCTGACTGAACTTCATTGGGCTCAAAACCGATTTGAGTTAATGCCATGCCTAATAGAATTGCTGCAAAAGCTATTGCGCCCTTTTGAGCAAAGGTCATGAAGCCATATAAAGAAGACTCTGTTCTAACATGTGTTTTCCATTCCCCATATTCGATCGTATCTGGAAGCATTGACCAAAATAATACACCTGTAGCACCATTGCCAATTCCTATGAATCCCAACACAAGGAGTAACTCGTTGAGAGAAGCAATCGGATAAAAATAAAAAACCAAGAATCCCGCTAATAGCAATATCATTGCAGCCATCCATGAATTTCTCTTTCCAATTTTCAATGCTGCAAATGCCCAAAAAGGTATGGCTAAGAGAGCGGCTCCACTGCTCACTCCTAAAATTAATCCTTGGTACTCATGAAGATCAAGAGAATACTTGACGTAATATATTAAGTTGTTATTAAACATAATAGACGTCGACCCAAGAATTAAAATAGACCCAAACACAATCCAAAACGGGTAATTCTGTGCAACAGATCTTGATACCTTCGAAAAACTTGGGATCTGAGCCGAGCTAAAATTAAATTCTCTTTCTTTAACAAATCTAACGGTAATACTTAAAACAAGAATAGCTGTCAGACCACAAATCATGCCAAGAAAGATAAAACCTATTGCTTCATCACCACCTCCAAACCACAAAACAATTGGAAAACCAAGCGCTGAAACTGAAAGAGTGCCAAAAGAAGCACCTATCATTCTTGCGGTGGTAAGCTTGGTTCGCTCATCACTATCATCAGTAATCCTTGCTGTAAGAGAAGAGTATGGGACGCTAACAATAGTAAAACATGTTCTGTGAAGCAAATTAACTGTTAATAAAAAAATAAATAGTGTTATGCCTGCAAAAGGAGGAACCCAAAAAAGCAATACAAAAGATAAGGCTAATGGAATTGCGCCATAAAAAATATAGGGTCGGTAGCTACCCATTTTGGTCCTAGTTCTTTCTGCAAGATATCCCATAAATGGATCTGTAATTGCATCCCAGGCTATACCAAGAGCATATATCCATCCTGCTAGCAAAGGAGTTATTCCAACCACATCAGTATAAAAATAAAGAAGGTATAAACCGACTCCACTCCAATATAGGCAAATTGCATAATCTCCAATGCCGTAAGCTGCTCTAACTTTATTTGATACTGTGTTTGAGATCATAAATATTCATTGACTATAACAGTCTTGTATGCGGTTGGTAATATTTTGAGAGTGCATTAGTATAAAAATATAATCAAAAAAAAGTACTTGATAGTTTATGAATGAAAATGAGCCATATTCAGAAGGTTTTGCTGAAAACAGCGGAGTAAAAATTTTTTACCGAGACTACGGTCCCATAGATGGAGATCCGATTCTCATGGTGCATGGCTTAGGGGCTCAATTAGTGCATTGGCCGCCTCATTTAATTCAGTTCTTGCAAGCCCATAATTTTCGCCCAATTACATACGATAATAGAGATGTTGGTTTATCCTCAAGATTTCTTGGAACCCCATCTTTTATATTAGATTATATTAAGTACTTTTTGAGGCTGCCCATTAAAGCAGAATATACCATTGATGATATGGCCGATGATGGTATAAAACTGCTTGAGACATTAAATATACATCAAGCTCATATCTTAGGGACCTCAATGGGCGGTATGATTGCTCAGATCATCAGTGCTCAATATCCTCACAAAGTTAAGTCATTCACTTTAATTGCCTCAACTGCGTCAACGCCAAGCCCAATCAATGCTCCTTCAAAACCTGTGAGAGATCTCATGATGGAAAGATCTAGAAATCCAAATGCATCAGAAGAGGAAGTAATTGAAAGAGAGATTAAGATTGTCTCCCTTATTGGTATGGAAGGTCGAACTGTAGATACTCCAGAATTTAGAGAAGAAACTATTCAAAATTTAAATCGTGCTCAAGATGGCTCTGGATATGCAAGACAACTATTATCAATCTTAGCTTCGAAAGATAGACTAAAAAAAATACAAAAGATTAAAGCGCCAACTTTAATTATTCATGGTAAACAAGATCCAATGATTCAGGTAAAGAATGCTTATAAAATGCATAAATTAATACCACACAGCAAACTAAAAATCATTGATGAAATGAGGCACTTAATTGAGCCCGAAATTCTGGTTCAGTTTGAAAAGGATCTGTTAAATCATTTGCAGCTTGCCTCTTGAGTCAGCCCTGAATGTTTGCAAGCTCCTCTCTGCTAACAAGCAACATTTCACCAATCTGCATAAAGAGAGAATTCTCATATTGATCGACTTTTCCATCAGATAGAATTACATTCCAGATATTTGATAGGATTTCTATTTTCATTCTTTTGGTGCAATTACTATTAATAATATTAATAAAAGGATTGAAGGACTCTTTGTGGCTTGTCCAATCTTTTAGCTCTTCAAATGCTTCAGAAAAATTACCATTTGGGTAGAGGTCTAGGTAGAAATTTTTAATCTCATCAATTTCAATGTCGTCTATTTTCCCATCCATTCGAGCAATCTCAATCATCAAGCATAAAACAGCGGAAACATGCGGTGGCATATCCTCAGCATTTCCTGAGATGTCAGAAAATAATTTTTTTTTGAAAATAGATAGCATATATAAAGATAAGTAATTTAAAAAAATAACTATACCAAGATTTTTGTAAAATTAGCTAGAGCCTTGTTTATGAAATTATTCTTAAAGATTCCGCATTAAGATTATCAATTTGTTGGAAGCGAGTCTCCTTTTAGAACCGTGCCCAAGATTTTAATATTTTTAATCTCATGATTGTCAATTTTTAAAGGATTTTTATCTAAAATAGTAAAGTTTGCATATTTACCAACTTCGATGGATCCGTACATTTTCTCTAACCTTAAAACATAAGCTGCATTTATGGTTACAGCTCTTAATGCCTCGATGCTGCTGATTCTTTGATCAGGTCCGGCAACTTTGCCTGCAAAGTTATCTCTATTTATGGCAGCGTGCATTAACATTAATGGAGAAGCTGGCGCCATTGGCATATCAGAATGAAGCGCCACTTTAATTCCCTCTTTTATTAGATCGCCCAATCTAACCATTTCTTGAGACCGCTCAAAACCAACCCCTTTTCTGCTATATAAATCTGAAAGAGCTGTAACGTAATATGGATTAGCACTTACTACTACGCCTAATTCTTTCATTCTCTTGAGTTGATCCCTTGCTGAATATCCAAAATGAACAACTGTGGTGCGATGATCCAATCTAGGGTTTTCATCGAGATTCTTTTCAAGGGTAGTAAGAAGTCTATCTAAAGCTGCATCACCATTTTGGTGGATATGAATTTGATATCCATCGTCCCAGAAGATCTTAAAAAGACTTTCAAAGACTTCTAGACTCATAAGCCATGAGCCCTGATGCTTATCTATATAACCATCTCGCATAACCATGTTTTGAGAGTACATAGCGCCATCAGTAAATAGCTTGATATGCTTAGGTAAATAATTTAACTTTCCAGCACCCCAAGTTGTTTGCTCAATTGCAGCATCCAAGACTCCATTTAATTCAAACTGCTCAGATATATTTAATGCGCTTGGAAAAAAATATGATTCGAATGGTGCGTCTAAATTTCCAAAGATAAGATTCTTTGCCGCTTGAAGATCCTTGTTATACATTGAGCCCGGATTCCCAATGACGGTAATGCCATTACGATGCAAATACTCTTGCGTTTTCTGAAAACCTTGCATTAATTTTGTAGGAGCAGCTAATACCTGCATCAATTTGGGTAGCACAATTATCGCCCCTCGCTCGGAGAAGTGCCCATCATCAAAGTTAGCTAAATGCTCATCCTCCCCAAGATCACTATATGCATTTTTGCTTATTCCTAACAACTCCATTGCTGGAGTATTTAAAATAAATTCATGGAAAGATCTATGAATAACAATAATAGGTCGAGTTGAAGAGATTTTATCTAAGTCAGATTTGCTCAATCTTCCATGGAAATAGTGATGAAAACCCCAAGAAATCAATGGTTCATTTGAGGGATAATTTTTTTCAATTTCAGATAGATTGGATAAATAGCTTAGTCTATCTCTAACACCCTTGGAGGTTTTTGAGGGCAAATACCAATCCTCTATTGCCAAAATTTCAGAATTCATTGTTACAGCAGCTAAAAATGGATGAATGTGATGCTCAATAAATCCAGGAACTATAGTTGCCTTGTTATAAGTAGAGATCAAAGTTGCGTTTGGATACATGGAAGTGAGTTCTTCCTGCGAACCAATATTTAAAATCTTAGATCCTTGAGTGGCAACTGCCTCAGCTGAATCATTATTTAGATTGAGGGTAAGAATATCTTTTGCAATGAATATCTTAATTTCTCGACTTTCATCTGCGCTAGTTTGCATGGAGGTAAAAGCAAAAGCAGTTAGAAGAAAAAACTTCAATACAACTTTTGTGAAAAATATCATTATCAAGAAATTAATCCCAAATACGCATGAGTCCTTCTTGAGCTGTTGATGCAATTAATTTTCCCGATTTTGTATAAATTGAGCCTCGAGAAAATCCTCTAGCATTTTGAGATATTGGACTGTGCATGTGATGCAAAATCCAATTATTAAAATTAACCTTTCCATGAAACCACATAACATGATCCAAACTTGCACTCTGAAATTTCTTAGACATAAAATTGACCTCATGAGGATTTACAGCTGCTCCAAGGAGCCCCATATCTGAAACATAAAGCAGCAATGCTTGATGAATTCTTTCATCAGTTGGCAGTTTTCCAGTTGGTTTCATCCAGGTGCTTCTATACGGGGGCAATTTTTCAGCCTTTAATAAGTCAACTGGCTCAACTTGCCTTGTTTCAATCTCTCTTTCTCTAAGCCACATTGGTAAATAATCTTTGGGAATTTTTGACTGCAAATCTTTTCGTAACTCTAGATCACTTTTTAATTTTTCTGGTCCTTGAATTTTTGGCATCTTAATTTGATGACTCAGCCCCTTTTCTCTTTTCTGAAATGAAATAGAGCAACTAAAAATTGCTTCTCCGTTTTGGATTGCATTGACTCTTCTTGTGGTGAAACTCTTGCCATCCCGAATGCGGTCTACTTCAAATATAATATTCTGTTTAAAATCCCCGGGTCTAAGAAAATAGGAGTGAAAAGAATGAACCATTCTTCCCTTTTCTACTGTTTGATAACCTGCTATTAGGCATTGCGCCATAATTTGACCTCCAAAAATCCTTTGAAAACCAACACTTTGACCTGTCCAAGAATATAAATCTCTATCTATTCTGGTTAGGTTGAATAAATCAAGGGTATTTTTTAGGGCTTTGCTCATAAATGATAATGGTGCATTAATAAAAATTTATCTTACATTGATTCAATTAAAACTAGAACTTTATCCGCTCAAAAGTTAGCATAGTCATCCAATAAATAAAAATGCATCTCTAATGATAGATTCTGAACGAATAAACTTACCTGAAAGACCTGATAAAACATTCAATGTGAAAAAAACCTTTGGTATTGATTCTGATATTGAGGTGAAAGGATTTAAAGATAAAACCCAATGGGTTCCTGAAATAGATGAGACTTATATCTTTGATAAAGCTACTACTTTGGCAATCTTAGCTGGGTTTGAGCATGATCGCAGAGTTATGATTCAGGGATATCACGGAACGGGCAAATCAACACATATTGAGCAAGTTGCTGCAAGGCTTAATTGGCCATGCGTAAGAATCAATCTTGATAGCCATATAAGTAGAATTGATTTGCTGGGCAAAGATGCAATTGTTTTAAAAGATGAAAAACAAATTACTGAATTCAAAGAAGGCATTCTGCCTTGGTCAATTCAAAATCCTGTTGCAATTGTTTTTGATGAATATGATGCAGGCAGACCTGATGTTATGTTTGTTATTCAGAGGATATTAGAGGTTGATGGAAAATTGACCTTGCTCGATCAAAATCAAGTTATCACTCCGCATAGTAGCTTCAGATTATTTGCTACCACAAACACTGTTGGCATGGGTGATGTAACGGGCCTTTATCATGGAACTCAACAAATCAATCAGGGTCAGATGGACCGGTGGCATATACTTTCAACGCTTAATTATTTGGAACGCTCTCATGAGCTGAATGTTGTAACAGGTAAAGTTCCCCAGTTAAAAACTGCTAAAGATAAAGCGCTCATTAAAAGCATGATTCAGCTTGCAGATTTAACTAGGCAGGGTTTTATTAATGAAGATATTTCAACGCTAATGTCTCCCAGAACAGTAATAACATGGGCGCAAAACTATATTATTTTTGATGATATCAAGCATTCATTCAGGTTAACATTTCTTAATAAATGCGATGAAGCAGAGAGACCAATTGTTGCAGAATATTTTCAAAGATGTTTTGGAGAGGATCTTTCGGAAAGTCACAATCCTGAATCTTAGTTAATGAGTTGGGTTAAGAATCGAGAAGAGTTTAAGCAGGCTGCTCTCTCAACTGCAAGGGCAGTATCTAAAAATCCAAATTTAGAAAGCACATCACAGACTTCTAGTCGCCCACCATCTTCGTCACAAATTTCCCTGCATTATCCCCCACGATCATCTGAACAAATTGATGCATGGAGGGGCGAGGGAGATTTTCAAGCATTTTGGCACAGCTTCCATAAAGAGTACGCTTCTTTGAAGATGCCAAAGATTGCCAGAGATTTTTTTGCTGAACTTGAGCTTTGCAGAGTAGAGATGGTAGGAGGAAAAAAATTTCCAGGTGCCAAAATTAATTTAAATGCATATCTCAACACCCAAGCAAAAAAGGGAATTGATAATAAGATACCTCCTTTTAATCCCTTAGCGGCAAATCTCTGGTTGAAACAACTCAATGGTGAGAGCTTACCTGAAGATAGCAAGAATGCTGTCAATGCTTTTCTCTCATCTATCTCTATTAACATTGATAATTTAGGCAATCAATTAATTCAGGCTCAGAACTCTCAAGAAGATTTTCAATCCATCGCTCTAGCTCTAATGAAAGATTTAGACTTAATGCATGAGCCAGAAACAAAAGGTGAAGAGGAATCCTTTGATGAAGAGACATCATCAGAAAATCCTCAAGACTCAAGTGAGCAACAACAAGATTCTGAGGAGGATATACAAGAGCAAACGATTGAATCTAAGGCTGAGGGTGAGGCTGATGAAGAGGGTGGAATGCTCGAAGAAGCTCAAGCTCCAATTGATTCAATGTCCATTGATGAGGAGATTGATTTAACTAGAAATTTTAATGAAGACTTGGATCATACCTCCTATGAAGATTATAAGATTTTTACCTCTCAATTTGATGAAGTTATTAATGCAATTGAATTGGCAACTCCTGAGGAATCTCAAAGATTGAGATTGCAACTCGATCAACTAATTGCCCCTCATCAAACAACGATTGGAAAATTGGCAAATAGGTTGCAAAGATTGCTTCAGGCTCAACAAAACCGAAGCTGGAATTATAATCTTGAAGAAGGTTTG
>Ga0213869_10000707_pt1 | contig 26159 bp, 37 predicted proteins | sample PICome_10_FD_160083 | JGI IMG/M metagenome (GOLD analysis project Ga0213869, IMG submission 160083) | Coastal seawater microbial communities near Pivers Island, North Carolina, United States - PICO132 | ecosystem: Environmental > Aquatic > Marine > Coastal | place: USA: North Carolina...
CCCTTGAGGGCGGTCGTGTCGATAAGAAGGATCATGCCTGATGTCCGGTTGTTGCGATCATGGTGCCGGTCTACGCGCAGGCGCGCCCAGCGTGTTGGGCAAGTTGCCCCGTCTCACACAGAATTCTTATCGCGAGGCCGTGAGCCGGACGGTCGCAGCCCAGCAGGCGAGCGATGACCTGACCGATCAGGACATGGCCGACCTGCTGGGCACATCGGCCGCGACGGTCGGCAATGCCCGCAACAAGAAAGGCGACCTGGGCGCCATCGCCATGCTGTCGATCGGCAAGGCGTTCGGCCCGGAAGCGCTCAACACCATTCTGGCGCTGATCGGCGCCAAGGCCGTGCCCGCCGATGCGCTGTGCTGCGACCACGTCGGCAACATCCCGCTCAAGATCGCGGAGGCCCTGCCCCTGCTGATCACGCTGCTGTCGGATGGCGTCTGCTGCGATGACGATGTCCGCAAGCTCGAAGGCGCGGGCGTGATCGATGAATTCATTCGCGCTGCCAGCGTGCTGGAGCGCCGACGCAACGAAGTGCGGCTGAGAGCCGTGGGGAACTGAACCTAGCCGGCGGCTGACCGCCCAGGAGTGAGAACATGGATAGCGCGAACAGCGCGGCGCCGGTCGATGCCGGTTCCGCGAACGGTATCTCTTTGCCTCGGCGATCCTATGCCGAGTTCCTTGCCAGCAAGGCGATCGACGATCCGATGACCGGTCTGACCGACATCCCGGATCTGCCCGCCGCGCTGTTCCCGTTCCAGCGCGACATCGTCGCCTGGGCGCTGCGCCGCGGTCGCGCCGCGCTGCTGGCCGGCACTGGCCTGGGCAAGTCGCTGATGGAGCTGGCTTGGGGTCAGGCGATCTGCGACGCGACCGGCGGCATGGTGCTGCTGTTCGCGCCGCTCGCCGTCGCGGCCCAGATGCTCCGCGAAGCCGAGAAGTTCGGCATCCCCGCCCGTGTCGTCTCCTGCCAGGCCGAATGCGCACCCGGCATCAACATCACCAACTATCAGAAGCTGTCGTACTTCGACCTGTCGCTGTTCATCGGCGTCATCCTGGACGAAAGCAGCATCCTCAAGTCGACGACCGGTCACTATCGCACGGCGCTGATCGAAGCCTGCCGCCAGATCCCGTTCCGGCTGGCCGCAACCGCGACCCCCGCGCCGAACGACTTCATGGAGCTGGGCAATCACGCCGAGTTCCTGGGCGCCATGTCCTACACGGATATGCTCGCCACCTTCTTCTCGCACGACGGCGGCTCGACCCAGAAATGGCGCCTAAAGGGACATGCCGAGGATGCGTTCTGGGCGTGGATGGCAAGCTGGGCAGTGATGCTGCGCAAACCCAGCGACCTGGGATATAGCGACGACGGATACGAGCTGCCGCCGCTTCACTATCACCAACATGACGTTGCGGTCGACGCGACGCCGGCCGAGGGTCAGCTGTTCGCCCTGCCCGCCGTGACGCTGTCGGAGCGCATCACCGCGCGCAAGGATAGCATCGAAGAGCGCGTCGCCCACGCCATTTCCGTCACCCCGGCCACCGGCCCGTTCGTCTGGTGGTGCAACCTGAACGCCGAGGCCGATGCCCTGTCGCGCGGTCTCGGCGCAGTCAACCTGCACGGCTCGCTCGACGACGATCGCAAGGAACAGATCCTGGTCGACTTCAGCGAGGGCCGGATCGAGCGGCTGGTGACCAAGCCCGCGATCGCAGGCTTCGGCATGAACTGGCAGCACTGCGCCGACACCGGATTCGTCGGTCTCAATGACAGCTGGGAGCAGTTCTACCAGGCGGTGCGCCGGTTCTGGCGCTTCGGCCAGCCCCGCGCCGTCAACTGCCACATGATCGCCGCCGAGACGGAAGGCGCCACCGTCGCCAACCTGCGGCGAAAGGAAGCGGACGCCGATCGGATGGCCGCCGCCATGATCCGCCACATGGCCGACCTGTCGAGCGCCAATGTCCGCGGCGCCAGCCGCACCGTCGCCACCTATGCGCCCAGCCAGCGCATCATCCTCCCCTCGTTTCTGAAGGACGCCGCATGAGCGCGCTCGACATCCAGGCCGTCGATCAGGTCGTCACCGATCGCTATGCCATCTACCAGGGTGACTGCTGCGAACTGATCGCCGCAATCCCCGACAACAGCATCCATTTCGGCATCCACAGTCCGCCGTTCGAAGGCCTGTACAAGTTCAGCAACTTCGACCGGGACATCTCCAACAATGAGGGCGATGCGTTCTGGGAGCATTATCGCTTCCTGATCGCCGAACTGCTGCGCGTCGCGATGCCCGGCCGCCTGCACAGCGTCCATGTGATGCAGCTGCCGACCAGCAAGATCCGCAATGGCTATATCGGCATGCGTGATTTCCGCGGCGAGGTCATCCGTGCCTATGAAGATGCCGGCTGGATCTTCCACAGCGAGGTCTGCATCTGGAAAGACCCGGTCGTTGCCCAGCAACGCACCAAGTCAATCCGCCTGCTGCACAAGCAGATCGTGAAGGACAGCGCCCTGAGCGGTCAGGGTCTGGCCGACTTCATCGTCACCTTCCGCAAGCCCGGCGACAACCCCGACCCCGTCGGCGGATGCTTCGACATGTGGATCGGCGAAGGCGAAGGCCCTGATCCTTCGAAGTTCACGACCGCAACCGATGGCCGAAATTGGTACTCGATCGAGGTCTGGCAGCGCTACGCGTCGCCGGTGTGGATGGATATCCGCCAGACCCGCACCCTGCAGTACCGCGCCGGCCGGGATGAAAAGGACGAGCTTCACATCTCGCCGCTGCAGCTGGACGTGATCGAGCGCTGCATCGACCTGTGGACCAACCCTGGCGAAACGGTGCTGACCCCGTTCCTGGGGATCGGCAGCGAGGTCTACAGCGCGGTGAAGATGGGCCGGCTGGGCATCGGGATGGAGCTCAAGCCCTCCTACTTCGCCCAGGCTCGCGCGAACATCGATGAGCTCGATGACAAGAATGTCGGCCTTTTCCCCGAAGAGGCGGCCTGACCATGCCCCGCATGACCGACGCTCGCCGCGCCCGCCGCGATGCAGCCTTCGCCGAAGTCCTGGCTGAGACCGGCGACATCGACGCGGCGGGCCGTGCGGTCGGCGTCGGGCACGACGGCTCCAAGAAGATTTTCGTCCAGATCCGCCGCCAGCTCGGCTGGCAGGCCCAATAGCAGGAACGCGACCATGACCCATTCCTTCATCACCGAACGTGCCGCCATCTCTCGCGCTGCCGCCGCCGTCCGCACCGTCGTATCGGCGAACAAGGCAATCCCCGTGCTGAACAATGTGCGCATCGAGGCGCGCGATGGGCGGGTCGGACTGCTGACCACCAACCAGGACTGCTGGGCGGAGGTGACAATCGCGGCAGCCGTCAACGATCCGTTCGCAATCACCGTGCCCGCAGCTCTACTGGAGGACATCGCCCGCACCGCGCCGGAGGGCGCGCAGATCGAACTGCTGCTGACTGATACCGGCGCCGCAGCCAAGAGCGGCCGCGCCCGCTTCCGCCTGCCGACGCTGCCCAGTGATCAGTTCCCGCCGCTAAACGATCACGGCATCGAGCCGCAGCTGCGCATGAAGCTTCCCGACCTGATCGCTGCGATCTCCGCTGTCGACCATGTGAAGGCTGGCGACCACATGTCCAGCCATCAGGGCGTCCTGCTGCGCGCTATCCCGGGCGGGATCGAATGCGCCGCCTTCGACGGGAACCGCCTGTCGATCTGCCCGGCCGACGCGGCCATCGATGGCGAGTTCGCGCCGATGACGATCCCCATGCCCGTCGTCGGCAAGATCAAATCCGCCATGGCTGTCGGCGTCGATGAAATCACGATCGGCCACAACGGTCGACTGGCCTTGATCCATGGCGGAAACGCCCGCTTCCTCACCCGCCTAGTCGAGGGCAAGTTCACCGAATATTGGAAAAAGCTGCCCGACACCGTCGGCGAGCCCGTCCTGTTCTCTGCTCGCGACCTGTCCGCTGCCATGGCGCGCGTCGGCCTCGCTCAAGACCAATTTAACAGCGGCGTGGCCGTCGAGCTCGCGACTGACAGCCTGACGCTCAGCGTGGCCAGCCAGTCGGCTGGCGCGGCCACCGACACCGTCATGGTCGGATATTCCGGCGAAGGGCGCAAAACCGGCTTCTCCCTCCAGTTCCTGCGCGACGCCGTCGGCAAGTGCCCTGGCGACGAGGCTGAACTGCATTTCGACGGACTGGGCAACGCCCACGTCTTTGCCCGCTCCCCCAATGCACCGCGGCACATGGTGTGCCCGATGAACGTCTGAAGGAGGTCACCAATGAACGACGAAGCCAAGCTCGTCGCCGCGGTTCTGCTCGGCGACATGTCATGGGCCCAGATGGCGGTCGAGGATCTGCGTCTCAGTTCGGAGAAGTGGCGCCAGATTTATTCCAAAGGCCACGCCATCGCCTTTCCTCCCGAGCCTCTCCCGCCGCTCACGGAGGCTCTCACGCTGCCCGTGCCTGACCATCTTCCCGGCTCGACCATGGGCGCCCCGCGCAAGCGCGCGGCCTGACCATCACCCCACGAAAGGAAACTGACCAATGTCCGAAGGAAATGTCACCTCCGAACAGCTGCGCCTGCTGATCGAACGCATCGAGCGGCTGGAAGACGAGAAGAAGGGCATCAGCGAAGACATCTCCGATGTCTATCTGGAGGCCAAGGCCAACGGCTACGACCCGAAGATCATGCGCCAGATCGTCCGCCTGCGGAAGATGCAGCCGCACGACCGGCAGGAGATGGAGGCGATCCTCCAGACCTATCTCGCCGCCCTGGGCATGGAATGATCATGCGCGCCCGGCTGATCAACGCCTGGCGCCGCCTGTTCCCCCACCCCGTCGCCATCGCGCGGCGGGACCGGGAACGGGCCGCCACGGAAGGTCGCATCAAGCGTGACCGAGCGATCCGCCGGGCCGCGCTCCAGAAATTCGGGAAGATCTGATGACCTGCACATTCGAGTGCGAAGGCGGCTGTGGCCGTGAACTGAAGGAATTCAAGCGTCGCAAGACCCGGCTGTGTCGCAACTGCTGCGCCGCCGTGATCGCGCGCGACCCGGCAAAGGCGGCGAAAGCCAGCGCCACTATCAAGCTTCTGTATCAGGATCCCGTCTTCCGGTCGCGCCAGCAGCGCGCTTGCAAGGCCGGTGTTCAGGCGTCCATCGCCAACAATCCCGCCGAGCGTGAGCGCCGCCGCCTATCCGGGCAGGCTTTGGCAGCCACCGGACTGGGCCACGCTGCGCAGACGCCCGGGTCTGAACCCAGGATCCGCGCCGGGAAGTCGCATACCGAGACAGTGCTCGGCTGGTGCCCGCCGCACCTCCGGGACGAGTATCGCAAGATCCTTGGCCGGCAGGGCATGCGGAAGGAAGACGCCCGTCGCAAGATCGAAGAGATGATGGCTGCCGAGGTCGCATCGCGACGCAATGGCCGCATGTCGTTTGAAGAGCAGCTTCGCCGCGCAAATGCCGGCGTCGCCGTCGTGCGCAAGTTCGAGCCTCGCAAGCCTGACCACGATTTCACGCTCGGCGGCGTCGCCACGGGGATGATCTGATGCACAGCGTCCGCCTCCCCTGGCCGCCGAAGGAACTGTCGCCGAACTTCCATGGGAAGCGGCGCGACAAGATGCGCGCCACGAAAGCCTATCGCACGACATGCTGGGCCGAAGCCCTGGCGGCAAAGCTCCGCGCGCCGGACAGCGAGAAGATCGCCCTCAAGGTCGAATTCTTCCCGCCCGATCGCCGATCGCGTGACGATGACAATCTCGTTTCCAGCTTCAAGCACGGCCGCGACGGCATCGCCCTAGCCCTGCGAATCGATGACAAACGGTTCCGGACCGTCCCCACATTCCATGATGAGGTCGTCCCCGGCGGCGAGATCATCGTCACGCTGGAGCCGCTATGACCGCGCCCCTCACCCTGCCCGACTGCGACCTGCAGGACTTCCCTTTCATGCCGCTGCATGTCGCCCGCCTGCGCGATAGCGATCTTGCCGCGACCGTCGATCCAGAGGCGGCATGGTTCGCCGTCATGCTGTGGGCGGCATCCTGGCACCAGATCCCGGCCGGCAGCCTGCCCGATGATGAGATGGTGCTGACCCGCCTGTGCGGGCTGGGCCGGGACGTGAAGACGTTCCGCAAGCGCCGCGCTGGCGCCATGCATGGCTTCATCCAGTGCGATGATGGCCGCTGGTATCACCCTGTCGTCGCCGAGCAGGCCAACGCCGCCTGGCGCGCCAAGCAGGAGCAGCGTCACCGCACCGAGTGCGCCCGCATCAAGAAGCACAATCAGCGCCATGGCGCTAACATCGCCTATCCCTCGCTTGACGATTTCATTGCCGGTGGGTGCGAGCCTGTCCCGCTGACAGCGCCGTCCAAGTCCCCTGACTGTCCCGAGGGACAGGGATGCGATGTCCCTCGGGAAAACACATCCAAGAGACAGGGAGAGGGACAGGGACAGGGACAGGGAGAATATATAGATGTTGATGATGATGGAGCGCGAGCGCGCGTCGCCCTCGTCATCGACAACGACCCGATCGATCATGCCGACCTGGCTGACCGCGCAGCCCGCGCTGCCGGTGTCCGCCACATCGAGCCCAAGCGCATCGCCGCCAACATCGACCTGATCCGCGATTGGCTGACCGGAGGGGCCACCCCCGACGAGATCATCGAAACGATCAAGGCTGTGACCGCCAGCTCCAGCGAGCCGAGCCATTCGCTCCAGCGCTTTTCCGCCCACATCCGCCAAACCGTTGCCCGCAGGGAGAATAACCATGGGACAGGAACTATCGATCCAGCAGGGCGGCCAAGTGTCGCCCAAGCTATCCGTACCGCGCGCGATCGCGTCGGTGCTGTCGGACAACCAGTTCAGCCTGCGTGAGTGGACGGCCGCTGACGCTGTGTCGCGGCTCGCTGAGATGGACCGGGCCCGCCTTGCGGGCCTTGCCGCCCAGGCCGCGACAACCCTGCAACCGGCCAACCCGCAATGGCTGAATGACCGCCTGTCCACGATGTATCTGGCCATGTCGCACGACACCAATCCGGACAAGGCGACGGCCTGGCTGCACGAGACCATCCGCCTGCTGGCCGACATTCCGCAGGATATCGTCGGCCCGGCGATCGATGAGGCGGTGAAGCGGTCTGAGCGCGGCTTCCTGCCCAGCGTGGGCGCCATCAGGGCAATCGCCGATCCCCAGCTGGACGAGCGCCGGCAGAAGGTCGCCCGACTGCGCAAGATGGCGGATGCGGCCGTCAATGCCAGCGCGCCGCGGGTGACCGCCGAGCCGTTCGTGCCGTGCAGCCCGGAGGATGCCGCGTCGATCATGCGGGAATATGGGATCGGGCGGATGACTGCCGAGAAGGTCCGCACGATCGACCCGACCAGACTGCGCGGAACCAAGTCGATCACCGTCGAGGACTATGTCGCACTGGGCCTCAGCCGGGAAGATGCTGAGCGCGCGATTGCTGGATTCCAGCGCTGAGATTGCTGGATCGAGCAGGCGATCAGGGGTAGAACGAATGGCGAACGGAGTGGTGAATATGGGCGGGCGGCGAGGTCAGGTCAGTGATAGCGATTGGTGCATCGTTCGCACCTCGGCAGCGGGGACGATGGCCGTTCATGCCGCCTTGGCAGATGCTGGGATTGAGGCATGGACGCCTATCGGCCTGGAGAAGAAGCTGGTCGGCAAGACGCGCAAGCCGGTTCAGCGCCGCGTGGCATTGCTGCCCACATTCGCCTTCGCCCGCTATGGCGCGCTGCCCGAACTTCTCCGCCTGTCGCGCTCGCCGTCCCCATCCTATCAGTGCTGGGATCCTGACGAGAAGCGCATGGTCATGCGCGGCTGCCCGACCTTCTCCATCTTCCGCCATGGATCGATCTATCCAGCCGTCACCGATCGTGAATTGGACCGCCTGCGCGTGATCGAACAGAAGGGGCGACCGGTTGCGGCGGTGCGAATGATCGAGGCTGGTGAGGCTGTCCGGTATCCCGATGCGGGCTTCGACGGCCTGACCGGCGTCGTGCAGACGGTGCAGGGCCGCTGGGCATTCGTGCTGTTCGAGGGGTTTGGCCAAAGCGCCAAGGTTGATCGCACTCGCCTGCTTTCAGCCGCTTGACGCAATGAGAACGTTTCGGGTACATCGAGATATCGGCTGCAACGGATGCGGCTTCAGGCGTGACCGATATTCGAGTGTTCCCCTTGATTGGGAACTGCGGTTGCCGACGTACCGGAGCCAGTGCGCTTCGGGCGGTGTGCAACGCAATGGCGCCTGTCTTCCCGAAGAAATGGAGATCACGATGATCAAGAGCATCTTCGCCCTTGTGGCGCTCACCTGCCTGTCTGTCCTGTCCTTCGCATCCAGCGTGGTCGATCGCATCGCCACCGTCGCGTTCAGCCTCATCCCCACGATGATCAGCACCAAGTCGGCCTTCATCCTGGACAACGGCCACCCACGTTCGCCGCTTGCCTCGCTGCGCGCCGGCGTCGCCTGACCCAATAACCAGCGCGCGGGCGTATATCGTCCGGCGATACCGGAGGCGACATGATCAAGGCGAGTGACGATCTGATCGTTAACCCCGTCCATGTCGCCTCCATCTCGTGGGATCGCGGCCACACCTATACCGCGATGATCATCACCATGGCCGACGGCACGAAGCATCGCGTTCGGCATGATCCATGCTCGCTCGGTGGCACCGACTGCTACAACGCTGAGGCTCTGATCTTGGCTGGATATGAGAAGGCCATGGAAGCGGCGGAGCGGTTGGCATGAGCCAGCACCCCTGCCCCGCGGATCAAATGGAGCGCCTTGCCGGCGAGCTTCACAGCCTGGCCTTCGACATGCGTGAGCCATCCCGGTCGATTGGCCGCGTCGAGCGCATCATCGCAGAGGGCGAGCGGATCAGCGCCGAGGTTCGCGCGATAGTGCGCGGTCGGTCTGGCTAACCTGAGGTGATGCGATGATCCGCTGGCTCAAAGCATTCTTCGCATGGCGCTTCACTCATGAATGCGGTGTCTGGATCTACTCGGAGAACGCTATCACAGGCCGCCGCGCCGCGCACCGTGCCAACTCTGGCGGACATTCTCCATTGGATTGGGAATGGCTTCTGTCCGGCGAAGGTATGCCCAAGATCGACGGCATTCCCGCATGGCGAAGCGGCTATCGCGATAGCCTTCCTGATGGATGGTTCTGGTCATGACCGCGGTTGGGTTTGCGCTGGTAGTCGCCCCGATTTTGGCCGGCATCATCGCTCTGGCCTATAATCTCATCTTTTGGCGCACCTATGATGAGACATGGGCATGGATACACCAGCGCCACAGGCTAACAGGCGACGTCAGACACATCCAAAAGGTTCGCGGCGTGCCAATGGTGCCGCCGCCACCGCCCGCAGGTTCGCCTCCCCCGCCGCGCCCGCGCAGCTGATGGGCGCTTGAAGGAAGTTTGTGATGTCCGATAGTTCGACACCCCTGACCATAAGCATTAAGCCGCCTCGCTGGGATGGCGGCTTGCCCATGCTGATGATGTGCGACCAGAACGGCGAGCCCCTGCCCGGCCAGGTGTCGTGCCAGGTGACCACCCATGCCGACGGCACGTCGCGCGCTGTTGTGACCTTCGAGATCAATAGTCACGACGTCGTGCTATCGAGAACCTGATGGGCAAGCTCAAGGCTCTCGGCTCTCATATCCCGACGCTAAAGCCCACCGTCGGGTTCTTTCGACAGGAGCCGAAGGGCGAGACTGCTACGCGCGAGACGTACTCGCCTTGGCGAAAGTGGTACAAGACGGCGAGATGGAAGGACCTGCGCCTCAAGATCTTCGCTCGCGACCTATTCACATGCCAGCGACCAGGATGCGGCCGCGTTGAAGGCAACACGTCCCTGCTAGTCGCTGACCATCGTGAGCCCCATCGCGGCAATGAGCGCATGTTCTGGGACGAACACAACCTTTGGACTCTCTGCAAGCCCTGTCACGACCAGTGGAAGCAGAAGGTCGAGCAGGGTCGCTGACCCGACCACCCCACCCCTGACCTGCCCCCCCCGGGGGGTATCCCAAAGTCTGGAACCTCGCCTGCCTGGGGACCGGTGCTGCTCCCACGCAGAGATTTTTTCTTGCTGGAGTGTTGGGGGTGCGAACTTTCGCCGGAGGATGACCGCCGATGGCGACCCGAAAATCAACTATCGATTGGGCTCGCATCGAGCTCGAATACTTGGCAGGCGAAGATTCGATCAGAGAAATAGCTGATCGACATGAGATTTCAGACACCGCTATTCGTAAGCGGGCAAAGGCCGAAGGGTGGAAAAGACAGGTTCGCACCGAGAACCGCCGCGAACCAGAGCGATCCCCACCCCCTCCGCCTGCCTCGCACCCGGATAAGCCGCTCAGCCCAGCCGATATCGCTGATAACGGGCGGTCGCTGGTTGGTCGCATGCTGGATGAGCTTGACGTGGTCACCAGCCGCCGCGGCGAGCTGGAAGACATCATCATCGAGGCCACTGACGGCGATGACGATGACGCCAAGCGCACTGCGATGATGCGGGCCGTCAGCCTCTCCGGCCGCGCTAACACGCTCAAGACCCTCGCTCTGGCGCTCAAGACCATCAACGAGGCTTCGGCGCCTCAGGGCAAGAAGGCAGCAGCGCAGGAAAAGGCAAACGAAGTCGGCCGGCGGTTCGCACCTATCGGCCCGCCGACGCTGAAGGCTGTGAAGTAACGTGCCGACCTGGACGACGGCGTGCCCTGACTGGGAACGCCGGATCGTGGCCAGAGAGCCGCTGATAGCATTCCCGCCGCTGTTCCCGGAGGTGGCGGCAGCGAAGATGGCAGTGTTCGAGGCGCTCAGCGTCGTCGATCTCGGCATCAATCCGGCGACCGATCGCTATTGGACGATCGGGGAATCTGCAGATCAATGGCTCCTCGATTTTGCCCGAGCGATCTTCGGGGCATACGACGCCGAAACCGGCCAACAGTTGATCCGCCAGGGCATGCTGTTGGTGTCAAAGAAGAACACCAAGTCGACGATCGCGGCCGGCATCATGCTGACCGAGTTGATCTGTGGCTGGCGCCCCTCCGATGAGAACCTGATCCTGGCGCCGACGATCGAGGTCGCCGGCAACAGCTTTAAGCCGGCCTGCGACATGATCCGCGCCGATGAAGAGCTGGACGCGCTTCTGCATATTCAGGAGCATATCCGCCTCATCACGAACCGCGCGACGAAGGCGACGCTAAAAGTCGTTGCCGCCGACAGCGCGACTGTCTCGGGCAAGAAGGCGAGCCGGGTCCTGGTCGATGAGCTCTGGCTCTTTGGCGAGAAGAACAATGCCGACGCAATGTTTCGGGAAGCGACCGGCGGCCAGGCATCGCGACCGGAGGGTTACACCCTCTTCCTGACGACACAATCGGACAAGCCGCCGGCGGGCGTGTTTAAGTCCAAACTGGAATATGCCCGCGACGTTCGGGACGGCAAGATCGCAAACCCGAAATTCTTGCCGGTCCTATATGAATTCCCGCAGGATATGATCGCTGCTGAAAAGCACCATGATCCTGCCAACTGGTACGTCACCAATCCGAACCTTGGACGGTCGGTCAGTCTCGACTTCCTCAAGGATGAATATTCCGAGGTCGAGAACTCGGAGGACGGAACCAAGCAGGTCTTCTTTGCGAAGCATCTCAATATCGAGATCGGCGTCGGGCTTCGATATGATGCTTGGGTCGGCGCACTGTACTGGGAATCTGCCCAAGCGCCGGTCGAGATTTGGGACGGAACGCTAGAGCAGTTTCTTGAGATTATTGAGGTCGCTACCGCTGGAATTGACGGCGGTGGGCTCGACGACCTTCTCGGGCTAGCGCTGCTCGGCCGGCACAAGGTCACCAAGCAATGGCTGCTTTATTGCCGGGCATGGGCCCAGGCTGATGTTTTCGAGCGGCGCAAGGATATCGTCAGCCGCCTCAATGATTTCATTGCCGAGGGCACGCTCCGCAGGTGCGATAACCCCACGCAAGATCTGGTCGAAATCGCCGACCTTCTTGAGGCCGTCAAGGATGCGGGGTTGTTCCCCGAACAGGCAGCGATCGGACTGGATCCGCAGGGGGTGACCACCCTCGTAGACGAGTTGACCGGTCGCGGATTTACGCTCGAACAGATGTTGGCCGTACCGCAGGGCTTCCGTTTGTCGGGGGCGATATGGGGATCTGAGCGGAAGCTGAAGGATGGCACGCTCATCCACGCCGGACAGAAGCTCATGGATTGGTGCGCGGGCAATGCGAAGGCGGAGCAGCGCGGCAATGCTGTCCTCATAACGAAGCAGGTCGCCGGCAAGGCCAAGATCGACCCGCTGATAGCCGCATTCAACGCCGTGATGCTCATGAGCCGCAACCCAGAGGCCCAGGGCGAAAAGTCTTATCAGATGCTGATCCTGTGATCGGCGCACCTTCCACATAGGAGATTGCCATGAGCAATCTGGCTCGCGCCTATTCTTTCATCGAGATCAAGTCAGCCGACGATGATCGCCGGATCATCGAGGGCGTGGCGACCACGCCGACGCCTGACCGTTCGCAGGACATTGTTCGCCCGATGGGCGCCAAGTTCAGCCTGCCCCTGCCCTTCCTGTGGCAGCACCGTCATGATGAGCCGATCGGCCATGTCATCGATGCCGATCCGAAGCCCAGCGGCATCAAGTTCAAGGCCCAGATCCAGAAGACCGATGAACCCGGAAAGCTCAAGGATCGGCTGGATGAAGCCTGGCTCAGCCTGAAGCTGAAGCTGGTTCGCGCGACGTCGATCGGTTTCCGCCCGCTCAAATATTCGTTCATCGAAAATGGCGGCATCGACTTCGAAGAATGGGACTGGCTGGAGCTGTCCGGCGTCACCATCCCCGCAAACCCCGATGCCGCCATCACGGCGGTCAAGCAGTTCGACCGCATCTTCCGGGAAGCCCAAGGCATCCCCGACCTCGAAATTCTGCCTCCCGAAGCGCCTGCCCCGTCGGGCAAAACGCGCGTCGTGAAGCTGGATGACCCCGCCCGCGTCCGGGCAAAACCCTTCGTCATCAACCGCATCTTGCGGCCCTGACCCCCACCCGGGGTCTTACCCACAGAAAGGAACGCGCAATGGCCACCATTGCCGAGCAGATCGCCGCATTTGAGGCGAAGCGGGCGACCCTGGTCACCGCCAACGAGAACATCATGAGCAAGGCGGCCGACGCCGGCTCGACGCTCGACGCCGAACAGGAAGAGCAGTTCGACGGCAACCAGGCCGATATCGACGCCATCGATAAGCATCTGGTGCGCCTGCGCGCCATGGAAAAGTCGCAGGCCGAAAAGGCTGCCCCGATCAAGGGCAAGTCGCAGGAAGAGGGTAGTCAGTCGCGTGCCCCGGGCGCTCCGACCATCATCGGCACGATCGACAAGGGCGAGAAGTTCGAGGGCCAGAACTATACCCGCCTCGTCATCGCCAAGACCCTGGCCCGCCTGGACGGCGTTTCGGCGGTCGGCATCGCGCAGCAGCGCTGGGGCAAGAGCGATCCGAACCTCGTGCAGGTCGTTCGCGCTGCCGTCGCCGGCGGTGGCACCGAGACCGGTGAATGGGGCGCCGAGCTGGTCCATATCGACCGCTACACCGGCGACTTCATCGATTTCCTGTACGGCCAGACCGTGTTCGACCAGCTTCCGCTCCGCGAAGTGCCGGCGAACATCAACATCGCCGGGTCGGACGGTGCGGCAACCGCCTACTGGGTCGGCCAGTCGAAGTCGATCCCGGTCACCAAGGCCGACTTCTTCGATGTCAACCTGACCCCGTTGAAGGTCGCCGCCCTGGCTGTCGTGTCGAAGGAGCTGCTGCGGGATTCGTCGCCGTCGGCGGAAATGCTGGTACGTGACGCGCTCGTCAGTGCGTCCGCTCAGCGCGTCGATCAGACGTTCTTCAGCGCATCTCCGGCGGTCGCGAACGTCGCTCCGGCGGGCATCCTGAACGGCGTCACCGCAATCGACAGCGCCGGCCCCGACGTCGAAGGCGTGATTGCGGACGTGAAGGCGCTTTATGCACCCTTCATCGCCGCCAAGAATGCCGCCGGCCTGCAGTTCGCCACCACCCAGTCGCTCTCGAAGGCCCTGGGCCTGATGCAGAACGTCATGGGCAACTTCGCCTTCCCGGGTCTGTCGGCGAATGGCGGCGCGCTGCTGGGCGACAAGTTGACCGCGGGCGACAATATCGGCGCGGGCGACCTCATTCTGCTGAAGCCGTCGGACATCTACAAGATCGGCGATCGTGGGGTGGAAGTCTCCCTGTCGACCGAGGCCGCGATCCAGATGGATAGCGCGCCCGACGGCGCCAGCGACACGCCGACGCCGAATGCCAATGTGGTGTCGATGTTCCAGACGGAATCGGTGGCGATCAAGGTTGTGCGTCCGCTCAACTTCGCCAAGCGCCGCGCCAGCGCCGTCGCCTACATCGGAGACGCCGATTACGGCACTCCCGTCGTCACCCCCTAATGACCGGCGGGGCGGGGTCATTGATCCCGCCCCGCCCCATCTTGCTGGAGTAGAGCCATGCAGTTGATCGCCTCGCGGCCGTTCACCTACGCCACTCGTCGCCTCAAAGCTGGGGACTATTTTGTTGCCCGGACCATGGCCGATCATCGAGTGCTCGTCGCTACCGGCCGGGCCAAGCTTGCCAATGCCGATGGCACGCTGAACGAGAGCCCTGACGCGCTGCCCGATGCCCTCGAAAAGCTGCGCGCCGAATATACCCAAGTCCTCGGGAAGCGCCCCTATCACGGCTGGGATGCGCAGATGCTCGCCGCCAAGATCTCGGAAGCGCGCGCGGCCGACTGATGAACGTTTTTGGCCTTTCCATCACGCGCGCCAAGGCGGCGACGTCGTTGTCGCCTGTCGACAACCGCGGCGGCTGGTGGCCGATCTTATCGGAAGCGTTTGTCGGCGCCTTCCAGCGAGACATCAAAGTCAATCAGGCAGCGGTCGTCGCCAACCATGCCGTGTTCGCCTGCCAGACGCTGATCGCCAGCGACGTGGCGAAGCTGCGTGTGAAGCTCGTCGCACAGGACAGCGATGGTATCTGGTCAGAGACGAAAAACCCGGCATATAGCCCGGTCCTGCGCAAGCCGAACCATTTTCAGAACCGCATCCAGTTTTACGAAACTTGGGTGCTGTCAAAACTGCAGCGCGGCAACACCTATGTGTTGAAGCAGCGCGACGGGCGCAACGCCGTGACCGCGCTCTATGTCCTCAATCCGGATCGGGTCACCCCGCTCGTCGCGCCCGACGGCAGCGTTTTCTATGATCTCCAGCTCGATGATCTGGCTGGCGTCACCGAAAACGTGATCGTGCCCGCGCGCGAGATCATCCACGACCGATTCAATTGCCTTTTCCACCCACTGGTGGGCCTGTCCCCAATCTTCGCCAACGGCCTGGCCGCGACCCAAGGGCTTGCAGTCCAGACTGCCAGCACTCGCCTGTTTCAGAACGGCGCGCGCCCCGGTGGCATCCTCACGGCGCCCGGCAACATCAGCGACATCACCGCCCAGCGGCTCAAGGCGCACTGGGACAAGGAATATTCCGGCGAGAATTCGGGCAAGGTCGCCGTCCTGGGTGACGGGCTGAAGTTCGAAGCCATGGCGATGAAGGCCACCGACGCCCAGCTGGTCGAGCAGTTGAAATGGTCAGCCGAAGTCGTTTGCTCGACCTACCATGTCCCGCCGTACAAGGTCGGGGTTGGCGCGCAGCCGACTTACAACAACGTCCAGGCCCTCAATGTCGAATATTTCGGCCAATGCCTGCAGGTGCTGATCGAGGCGATCGAGCTTTGCCTAGACGAGGGCTTGGCCACGGGCGAGGGTCTGGGTACGGAATTCGACACCGAAAACCTACTGCGCATGGACGCGGCGACACAGATGGATGTGCTTGAAAAGAGCAAGGGCATCTTGTCGCCGAACGAGCAGCGCGCCAAGCTCGACAAGAAGCCGAAGCCTGGTGGCGACAGTCCGATGCTTCAGCAGCAGAATTACAGCCTTGAAGCCCTAGCCAAGCGCGACGCGAAAGATGACCCCTTCACCAGCGGCCGGGCAACCGCTGTTGGTGAGCCAAAAGCGGTCAACGACAATCAACAGGCGCGCGACAAAACCTTCGCTCTGTCGGGCAAGGTGCGTCAAGTGCTTCGCGAGCAAAGGAAGTCAGATGCTTGATATGGAGGTTCTGGCTTCGGAGATCGCCGCGATTGTTTCCGAGGAGGTGGAGCGCAGCACCGCACCGATCATCGCTGAGAACAAGGCGCTGCGTGAACGTATGGCCGCGCTTGAGGCTCGGTCGGCCGAAGCGGGCCCCGCCGGCGCTGACGGTCAGGACGGTCGCGACGGTGCTGACGGCAAGGATGGCCAGGATGGTCGCGACGGTAAGGACCTCGACCCGGTCACGCTCCGCGGGATTGTGTCTGAGATCGTGCAGGCCGAAGTGTCGAAACAGGTGCCGGAAGCCATTGCCGCCCTGCCCGCACCCGAGCGCGGCGAGAAGGGTGAGGATGGCGAACCCGGCGCCGATGGCGATGCTGGAGCCGATGGCCAGGACGGTCGCGATGGTGCCGACGGCAAGGATGGCGTCGACGGGCAGGACGGGAAAGACGGCCGCGACGGCGTCGACGGCAAGGATGGCGCCGGCATCGCTGATCTCGTCATCGACCGCGACGGCAACCTGATCGCGTCCTTCACCGATGGGCGGATGAAGCATCTTGGCCAGGTCGTCGGCAAAGACGGCCGCGATGGCGGCGACGGCAAGGACGGCATCCCCTTCGGCGTCGACGATCTCGACATGACCCTGATGGAGGACGGTCGCACCCTGCGAATGTCCTTCACCAAGGGTGATACCGAATATGCGTTCCAGATCCCCTTCCCCGTCGTGATCGACCGTGGCGTGTTCGCCGACGGTAAGTCTTACGAGGAGGGCGACGGTGTCACCTGGGGTGGTAGCTTCTGGATCGCGCAGCGCGCGACCGGATCGAAGCCGGACAGTGCTGACAGCGGCTGGCGGCTTGCTGTGAAGCGCGGCCGTGACGGGAAGGACAAGGCCTGATGGCGGCGCTTGTCGATCTTGCTGAAATGAAGGTCCAGCTGCGCATGCTGTCCGCCGATTTCGATGCCGAGATCGGCACCTGGATCACGACCGCGCACGCGCGCATCGTTCGGCACATCAAGGCAACCGATGAAGCCATCGCCGAAATGAGCGAAATCGACCGCGCCGCCTTGAAGGTCGCCGAGATCCTTGCGGTGAAGGCCTTGTTCGAGGGCGACAAGGATGCCCCCATGACTGGAGCCGTCATGACCGTCCTGCATGACTTTCGCGATCCGAGCATGGCATGAAGACAGCCCCGCGAAATAGGCTCATAATTATCGAATTCCGTACGGTGGCCGAAGACGGCTACGGCGGAGAGATTGAAGTTTGGGCGGAATATTGTCGCGCCTATGCCGCCGTCTATTACGGTTCCGGGAAAGAGCAGCGCGAGGCGGCTCAGGTCGCTGGATCGCAGGTCGCGTCACTCGAGATTCTCAGCGACAGCAAGTCTCGCGCCATTAGCGTAATCGATCACCGTGTTTCTTTCGACGGCGGCACTTGGAACATCACCGCCAAGCAGGATCTGGGTCTGAATGACGGAGTGCGGGTGACCGCCATCCGAGAGGCCGCGTGAAACTCGTAGGCTTTGACGCCCTCGATCGAAAACTGGTGAAAATCCGCGATGCTGTGTCGCCGCAGGCCCGCGAAAAGTCGCTGATGGCCGGCGCGTTAATCATCCAGGCCGAGGCACAGCGCCTTGCCCCCGTGCTCACCGGTAATTTGCGCGACAGCATTATTATCAGCTTTGACGGGGGATTGAACTCTTCAGCTGTATCCCAACGCCGTTTCTTCACTGCGGTCTACATCGGACCATCGAGAGGCAAGGGCTTTTACGGTCACATGGTGGAGTTTGGCACATCGCACTCCGCCCCCCATCCATTCATGCGGCCTGCGCTCGATAATACCCGCGATGATGTCAAGCGAGCGATGGGCAATTCGCTTTGGATCGATATCAAAAAGGCGGCCTAATAGATGGATATGCAGCAAGCACTGCGCGCCAGGCTGCTCGCTGACGGTCCGGTCAGCGCGCTAGCTTCAGGTCGCGTTTTTTGGGGAATTCGCCCGCCAAAATCACTGCTGCCGGCCATCACGCTGAACGTCATACCAGGCGTTCTCGCCGAGCATATGAAGGGCCAGCAGTCCCTTCAGTTTTTCCGCGTGCAAATGGATTGCTGGGGAGATTCATATGCGGCTGCCCAGGCCCTAGTCGCCGCCGCCTTGGCATGCCTTCTGCCTCGCTCGAAGACCGACGATTATTATTTCCGACCGGCGTCGTCGACCTCGCCGCGCGACCTCTCCGAAGAGAACACGGCCGGCACCATCCACCGTAAGCAAACGGATCTAACGATCCGCTTTTCCCTGGCCTGAAGGAGGCTCCTGACATGAGTGACGTTGAAACCGGTCATTTGACCGAATTCTGGCTGTGGGATCCGACGCTCGGCACCCCGGCTCTCGTTGAATTGGGCGAACTGACCGAGGTTCCGCTGCCCGAGGGCACGGCCGATCTGGTCGAAACCAGTCACATGAAGACGATCGGCTACAAGAGCTACATCAATGCTCCGCTGAAGGACGGCGAGGAAGCCGACCTGGTGATGAACTACATCCCCGGCTCCCCCACCGATATCCTTTGCCGCAAGGCGAAATCCTACGGCCGCCCACTGCAATACAAGATCGTGCTGGTGAACGGCGACGGCACCTGGGAAATTTCCGGCGAGCTGATCGTGCGCAACTATGTGCGCTCGAACCCGATGCTCGATCGCCGCACCGGCACTCTGCGGGTGAAATGGTCGAGCGAGGAAACGGAGGCGGCCGGTGCATAACCCGCTGCGCGGGGAGGCGTCGTTCAAGGCCGGCGCCTCCACCTTCACCCTCGTCTTCGACGTCAACGCCTTCTGTGAGTTGGAAGACGAAACCGGCTTCGGCGTTGCCGAACTGATCGAGCAGATCCAGGACAAGCCCAGCTTTCGCTTGCTCCGCTCGATCTTTTGCGCGGGTCTCCAGACTCATCATCCCAAAACCTCACTTGCCGAAGCCGGAGAGATCATGTCCGACGCCGGTTTAGAGGGCATCAAGAACGCGCTCCGCGCAGCCCTTCAGGCGGCCATGCCCAGTAAAGAAGACGCTGCAGAAGACGAGAGTGCGGGGGGAAAGGCTCGGAGGAAAAAGGCTGGGACTGGATAAAGCTCCTGACCCTATGGACGCAATCGGGGCGCGACCCCGATGCGTTCTGGCGCCAGACACCTCGTATCTTGGCGGCGACGCTTCGCGGATATCGCGCAGCGTGCCGCCGGGAACATGATGTAGCAACGTTCCAGGCCCGATTGACAGCTGCCCTGCACCGCTACCCCAAAAACAAGCCGCTGCCTTCGCTCGACGAGCTGACGAAGCCGGCGCGCTCCAACAAAAAACAGTCGACCGACGAGATGCTCGCCGCCTTCCAAGCGATGAAGGCAGCGGGGGCGCCGATCACTATACGCAAGATTGCCTGAGCGAGGGTCTGAATGAGCGACGATCTTAAAATCGGCGGCATGCATGGCGAGCTTGGGCTCGACGTGCGCGGCTGGTTTGATGGCTTTGAGGATGCCCGTGAAGTTCTGGCCGATTTCGCCAAAGAGGTGATGTCGCAATTTAAGGAACTGGAGGGCAGTATTCGCAACGCTGCGATCGGCATGACGGCGACGATCAGCGCATCGTTTGCCGGCATGACCGTCGTTACCAAGCGCGGTGCCGGGGCGTTCGAAAAGTCCATGAATAATGTGCATGCGGCGTTGCGAGGTATCAGCGGCGAGCAACTGGATGCGCTTTCCAAGGCGGCTCGCAAACTGGGGCCCGAAGTCGGGCGCGGTGCCAAAGAGGCGGCAGACGGCATCGAAACACTTGCTCTTGCCGGCATGTCGGCGAAGGATATTCTCGGCGGCGGGCTCGAACAGACCTTGCGTCTTGCCGCCGCCAACGCCGCTGAGCTGGGTTCCTCGGCCGCGCTGGTTACGGACGTGATGGCCCAGTTCAACAAGTCGACGTCTGATCTTGAGGCCGTCGTCAACCAGGTGACCGGTTCGCTCGATGCGTCCAAGCTGGGCTTCAATGATTTCAAAGATGCGATCGCGCAGGGTGGCGGCGTGGCCGGCGCGGCAGGGGTCAGTTTCGAGGACTTCAATACGGCGCTGGCCGGCACTGCTGCCCTGTTCGGCAGCGGTTCCGACGCGGGGACCAGTTTCAAGACGTTCATCACTACGCTGACGCCCAAGTCCAAGGAAGCGGCGGCGATGATGGAAAAGCTGGGCCTCGACTTCTACGATGCAACCGGGAAGATGAAGGGGCTCGCCGATATCTCGGACATGCTCCGCGAAAAGCTGGGTAATCTTTCCGACCGTTCGCGCACCAACGTTCTGAACGAGATTTTTGGCGCTGACGCCATGCGCACGGCAATCGGCCTGATGCGACTGGGCGGCCAGGCTTTTGATGATCTGCAACGTTCGATCGGCGAGACAGACGCGGGTGAAAAACTGGCAATCCAGCTGCAAGGCGTCGAGGAATCGTCCAACCGGCTGAGCGATGCCTTCAACGAACTCAAGATCGCCATGGGCGAAACCGGGATCCTCGCCGTCTTTACGTCGGTACAAAACGCGCTGACCAGCATCACACGTTGGTTTGCGGAGCTTCCGCTGGCCGTCCGGCAGGTCATCGTCGCGATCTGGGGGCTGACAGCAGCGGTAGGACCGATGATCCTGGCCCTGATGGGCATCGGCAAGATTCTCGCCCCGATCATCTTGCTGCGCGGAGGTTTTGGCCTGTTCGGGGCGGTGCTGGCCGGCCTCATCAATCCGATCGGCACGTTGGTGGCGCTTTTGGGACGTTTGGCTATTGCGCTGTCCGGTGTCAGTGTCGCCCTGCGAACCGTCGGGCTGGCTATGACGGTGTGGGCCGGCTGGATCGGCCTTGTCGTCACCGCCCTTACTCTGCTCGTGCTTTGGTCTACGCGATCGGTGACCGCGAATAATGCAGCCAAACTGGCGGCCGAACGGGCCAGCGCGGCCTATGAAAAACAGCAGGCCGCCACGTTGCAGCTGGTGTCGGCAACGGGTGCCGCCCGTAAGGCTCTGATCGACAAGATGAAAGCGGACCGGGCGGCTGAGCTTCAGGCTATGGCGACTGCCAAGGCTGATGTCGTTGCTGCGCGCGCCGCGCTTGAGCGCGCAAAGTCGAACCTCTCCAAGTCGAAATCCGAAGTGAAGATGGGCGCGCGGGGCGATCTGATCAGTCCCAAGGTGGCTCCCAACATCAAGGCTGTCGATCAGGCGGAGGCCGATCTCCTTTCGCGCGCCAAAACGCTCGAAACCATCGCCAAGACCGTGGAAGGCTATAGTCGTTCGATCAACACGCCCGAGTTCGGAACAGTGGACCTTGACCTTGGCGAAGACGACAAAAAGACCAAAGGCGCGAAGGGGCCGTCCGCGCAGGATCTGGCAAATCGCCGCGAGCAGATGCAGCTCGAACAGCAGATGGCCGTGGCCCGCGCTCGCGATGACAAAGATGAAATGCGGCGGCTTCAGGACAGGATGGACGTCTTCCAGCGCCAGAAAGATTATGAAGATGCGGGCCTGAGCACCAGCGCTGCCAAACTGGCGGCCGAAAAGGACATTGCCGAAATCAAAGCGGCGGAGGCGGAATATGATGCGAGGGAGGTCGCTCGCGCCGAAAACGCACTCGACCAGCAATTGGCTGAGATTCGCGGCGATGAGCAGATGTCCCGCCTCGCTTCCGACAGGGCCTATCTAGAAGAGCGCACAGCCTTCTGGCAGGACAAGGGACTGACGCTTTTGCAAGCTCAAAGGCGAGCGGCTGAGGATCTTGTCCAGGTCGATATCACCCGTGCGGATGCGGCTGCCAGACTGGCAAAATCGCAGGCCCTTGATAGGGAGGCTGAGCTCTCGCGCTTGCGCAATGATAGCGCTGAGCAGCAGCGGGCGGCCACTCGGGCGGCGGAGCTTCAGCGCCGGACCGAACAATATTACCGGGACGGCGAAGGTAAAGTCGGTGAAGATGAGGCGCGGGATCGCGCTTCGCGTGAACTCGATGAGGAAGAGCTCGCCCGTCAGCAGGGGCAGTGGCGGGAAGTGTTCAGGGGCGGCATCCGCGCGGCGATGGATGGCGATCTGGGGAGCTTCGCGAAAAATTGGTGGAAGGACCATGTCGCAAAGGGCATGGAAGAAGCGCTCAACAGCCTGTCCGACGTGCTGTTTAACCTTTTCAAGCAGGCCCTCGGGCAAGGTAGTGCCGGCGCCGGCAGCGGGGGTGGATTGCTAGGGTCCATCCTTAGCGGTGTCACCACCGTGTTTGGTGGCAAGGTAAACACGGGCAGCAGCGATATTGTTCTCAACAGCAATGCGGTCTCCAGCGCCTTCGCTGGTCTGCCTGGTTTCGCGACGGGCGGTAGTTTCGAGGTCGGCGGTAAGCCGGGCATCGATACCAACCTAGTGCAGTTTTGGGGTACAGCTGGAGAAACGGTGAACATCCGTCGGGGCAACGATGACAGCCAGGGCGATGTTCATATCAGCCAATCCATCAGCTTCAGCGGCGGCCTCGACCTTGCCACTAAAACCGAAGCTGCGCGCTTCGCAGAAGCTGCGCGACAGGCCGCGATCAAAGGTGTGATGGAGGCAAATCGTCGTCGTGCCTGATCTTCTGTGGCCTAAGGGACTGGTCCCGTACAAGGTGATGTTCTACCTTCGTCCGCATGTCGGGGGGCAGCAAAGCCCGCTTACCCGCACGCGCAAAGTCTACGGTCTGTCCGCCCCCATATGGGTGGCCAGGCTGACCTTTCGCGCCGGGCATGGCTATGATGATCAGGGACTTGAATATCGCTTTGGACCATCCGCTAATGACGTTCGCTTCCAAGCGGCATTGCTGGATGCGCTTATAGCTGAGATGGAAGGCGGACTGACGGCGGTTCGATTTCATGATTTTCGGCGTCCACGGCCGCAAAGCTATCTGACCCGTAACTCCCCTGCAATGACGGTAGATGCGGCCCCTGCTGGATCGACTGAGATTACCATCAATCGCGCTCACGGTCTCATTGGGCCGTCGATCGGCGACTATATCGGTGGTGATGGCCGTCCGCACATCGTTACCGACGTGTCTCCCAAGTCTGGCAGCATGATGTCGGCCGCCGGACCGGATGGCAAGATACAGGTCAAGTTCAAGCCGCCTCTCTCCACAGCCATCGCTCAGGACGCCGTGCTTGAAATGGACGAGGTTACCGCCCCATTCCAGCTGATAACCGAAGATGCTGGTGGCAATGAGGCTGAGGCGGGACAGCTGGCCGACTATGTTCTGGAGTTCGAGGAGAAGCTGCCATGACGGGGTTGCGCGATCTTGATCCTGGGCTCCAGGATGAAATCGAGAAGAGCGAGCTTCGGCCGTTTCTTGGCGTCCACATCGATCTTCCCGACCCGGTTCATGCCGTGACCGGCAATGCTACCATCACCTATGGCGGGGAGACGTGGAGCGCGATCGGCGGCCTTGGGCAGATCGACACGATCGGCGAAGGCACGGACGGCTCATCGGTGGGCGTGAGCGCCACCCTCTATCAGGTTCCGTCGGAGTTCCGCGACGATGTCGCCGACCAGGCGACGCGCGGCTGCCTTTACGAGCTGTTCGTCGGCGCGCTCGACGCCGGCTACAAGAATGTCATCGGGTTCAAGAATATCTGGAAGGGTCGGCTCGACACCTATGAAATCGTTGATGCCGGCGAGACCATCACCGTCACAGCCGGCGGGGAAAGCCGCATGCGCGATCAGCGCCGGCCAGCGATCAAGCGCTTCACCGACTGGTGGCAGCAGCGCAAATATCCGGGGGACCGGTGCTTCCAATATGTCTCGCTGATGGCGGAGGTGCCGATCATGTGGGCCAAAGCCCGGCAGACGCCGCCGCTATGAGCGATCCGGCCTGGCAATCCCATTGCGGCGATCGGTGGCGGGCGCATGTCATCGCAGCGACCGGACGCGACATATGCGACATTGTCGGCCCCTCTCCACGCCGGCCGCGCGACTGGGCGGCGATGATGCGACGGCTGGCAGTGCGGGACATGGCAGGCGTCATCAGCGCAGTGCATGGGGCGCCCATCCCGTTTCGCCAGGCGATGCGCGGAGACATTGTCCAGCGCGGCTGGGCTATCGGCATCTGCCGTGGCGATCAGGCAGAGTTCTTCGGCGGTGACATGGTGCCGATGCGTGATGTTGACGGGGTGTGGCCGGTCAGCCGATTTCGCGCTTCAAGGCGGCGATCGCATTCTTTGGCTTCGGTTTGCAACTGATCACGTTGCCGCACCAGGCTCTCGCCGCGATGTCGGTCGTGCCGTCAGGCTTCGGACGCTTGACCAGCACATAAGAAAGGTCGGGGTTGGCGTAGATGGCGCCATAGGTCGCGAGCAGATCAGGTTTATCTACAGCGATCTGGAACCTGGTATTTTTTCTGATCCAGTCGCTCGCTCGTTTCCACTTCTCCTCGCACTCAACCGCGCTCGCGCATGTGGCAATTGGTTCGGCCTTCTCTGCCCATCCTTCGGCTCGCATGGCGACATCCGCCTGCAGTGCAACAGCGAGTAGAATCATTGGCGCCTCCTTGGTGCCTTCCATTTCGTAGATCGGGGACGCATGGGCAAGGTGGTAAAGGCAGTTGCGGTGATCGCTGTCGCCGTCGCCATTGCGTATTTCGCGCCGCAAATTTCGGCCGCAATTTTGGCGTCAACGGCTTCGGCGGCCGCTGTTGCGGCCACCACCGCGGCGGTGACCGCTGCTCTATCAATGGCGGCAGCGGCTGGTTTCGCCCTACTCGCGACGCGGCCGTCCACCTCCAACACGCCCACGATGTTCCGCCAGTCGCTGTCGAACAGCTTCATCATCTACGGCAAGCGGCGTGTCGGCGGGCTTCTGATCTTCTTCCACCCGCGCGGCAAGCGGGAGCGTTATTTCGTGATCGCGGTCGCCGGGCATCGATGCAAGGGCGTGACCCGCTGGTGGCTCGGCGATGAGCAGGTAACCGTCAGCGGATCCGGGTTGGTCACCAGCGGCAAATATGCCGGCAACGCTTGGCTGTGGTTCTATCGCGGCACAGAGGATCAGGTCGCGCATCCGACCTTCGTCGCGGAGACGAGCGGCAAATGGTCATCTGCGCATCGCGGGCGCGGCGTCGCGCTCATCTATGCCAAGTTCTACCTGGATGACGATGCTGTCCAAGCGGGCATGCCCAACATCACGGCGGAGATCGAGGGGAAGGACGACATCTATGATCCCCGCACCGACACGACCGGATATACCCGCAATGCCGCGCTGGTGTTCTACGACTGGATGAAGCTGCCGCGCGAGGAAGGCGGCTTTGGCTGCTATGACGACGAGATCGATGACGACTGGGTCGCGGCGCAGGCCAATGTCTGCGATGAGGTGGTGACGACGCCGGCTGGCACGGAAAAGCGCTACGAGTTCGATAGCTACATCCAGACCGGCGCAGCGCCGAGCGAGGTTCGCGACACGTTCGTGACCTGCTGCGCGGGCAGCTTCACCTATAGCAATGGCAAGATGATGCTACGGCCGGGCTACTATGTCCCACCGTCAGCGACCCTGCACGAGCAGGATCTGGCGAGCGCATTCACAGTGCCGGTGCTTCGGACCGGCGACGAGATCGCGACGGAAGTCACGGGCACATACATCAACCCGAATGATAAATATCAGGGCGCCGACATTCCGACCCGCGCCGTGTCGTCCAGCGACATTCGCCAGGCCTCCTATGATCTGGCGCACATCACCTCGATCTATCGCGGGCAACGGATCCTCGAAATCTACCTGCGCAAGTCGCAGGCTGAACGGCGCGTCACCTGGCCGATGAACATCATGGGTATCGCCATCTCGACGCTCGACACCGTGCAACTGGCGACCGCAAAATATGGCCTGAGCAATTACGCCTTTCAGGTCACCAGCTGGGGGCTGAGCCAGGACTTTTCCGTCAGCCTGCAGCTGGAAGAGCATAATGCCGATATC
>Ga0213869_10000708_pt1 | contig 26147 bp, 23 predicted proteins | sample PICome_10_FD_160083 | JGI IMG/M metagenome (GOLD analysis project Ga0213869, IMG submission 160083) | Coastal seawater microbial communities near Pivers Island, North Carolina, United States - PICO132 | ecosystem: Environmental > Aquatic > Marine > Coastal | place: USA: North Carolina...
AAGGTGGTCGATGGCAGCACTCGCTCAGTCGTGACAACAGCGTCGTCCACCGGAGACGAATAGGAATCAGGCCCGTCAGGCGCGCATGCCACGAGGCTGATCACGCTGACCAGACCACCTAGAAAGCGAGCCAACACACGGCTTGACAACCTCATTGGTTCATGAAGAGGTCGGCATGGTCGTCACGCAACGTCTTCTTGGAGAACTTGCCGACGCTGGTCTTTGGAACTTCATCAATCCAGACGACGCCCTTAGGCATCTGCCACTTAGCAATTTTTCCCTCGAGATGGGCGATCACGGCTTCTTCGGTCAGCGAATCATTGGTACGCACCACGCAGGCGAGTGCTGCCTCGCCCCACTTGGGGTGCACAATGCCAATCACCGCCGCTTCGACCACCTCAGGATGCGCCATGATTTCGTTCTCGAGTTCAACCGACGAAATCCATTCACCGCCTGACTTGATGAGGTCCTTGGTGCGATCGACCAACCGAATCCGGCCGCGAGCGTCAACCGTCGCGACGTCGCCTGTCTTCAGCCAGCCATCGTCAGTGAAGCTCTCTCTCGAGCGCGGGTCGTCGTAGTAGTCCGAGGCAATCCAGTTACCTCGGCATTGGAGTTCTCCACTCGCCTCGCCGTCCCAAGAAACAGGGTCGGTGGAACCGGGTTCAACAACGCGGGCCTCCACTCCGAAGGAGATGCGCCCAACCTGAGTGCGCAGATCGGCTTGTTCATCGATGGAAAGTTTCTGCTGATCGACATCGAGCTGACAGACCGAAGCGATCGGGCTGGTCTCCGTCATCCCCCACGCTTGAAGAATCGGCAGGCCGGTCTGCTCCCGGTAGGCCTCAGATAGCGAACGCGGCACAGCCGAGCCGCCGCAGGGGATGGATCGTAATGACGAAGTGTCACGGCCCTTCAACTCTGGCAGCACCGCCATCCAGATCGTTGGCACACCAGCGGCGACGGTCACTTTCTCGTCCACAATCAAATTGGCCAGCGCCGGGCCTGACAAGTCGGCACCAGGCATCACCAGCGTCGCTCCGGTCGCAACAGCGGCGTGTGCCAGCCCCCATGCGTTGGCGTGAAACATTGGTACGACGGGCAGGACCACGTCGGCTTCGCGGACACCGAGGCTGTCAACCATCATTGCCCCGGCTGTGTGCATGAACGTTGACCGATGTGTGTAAACGACACCCTTAGGGTTGCCGGTCGTACCTGAGGTGTAACACATGCTTGCAGCCCGACGTTCGTCGGTGATCTCGGGGAAGCCCCTAGGTTGCTCCGCTGCGATGAGCTCTTCGTAATCGAGCAAGATGTGTCCACCGAGATCGTCTGGAATGTCCCCTTTGCCGTCATCCATCAGCACCAGATGCTTGAGGTTGGTGAACGTGTGGAGCAGCGGGGCGAGCAACGCAATGATCGAGCGATCAACAAAGATCACCTCGTCATCGGCGTGGTTCACGATATAGGTCAACTGCTCAGGGAACAGCCGGATGTTCAGCGTGTGAAGCACTCGGCCGGTACATGGAGCAGCGAAATACAGCTCTAGGTGACGCGCCGTATTCCAGGCAAACGTGGCGACACGCCCGTCAGCCGAAACTCCCAGGGTGTCGAGCGCTCCCGCCAGCTGGCGCGTCCGCCGAGCAAAATCGGCGTACGTCGTGCGCTCAATGCCATCCGCCGCAGCGGTGATGATCTCCTTGTGACCGTGGTATCGCTCGGCTCGATCAAAGAGATGGTTGATCGTTAACGGAACATCTTGCATCAGCCCTTGCATCCCGTCGAATGTAACCGTTCACCCTGGCCGCTCTCGCAACTCAAAGTGTTGGCGCTACCGTTCCACGGTGTGACCGATACGGTGGGTGTTGAACCCGAACCTGCACCACACGTCCGCCCCAACTGGGCGCCGCTTACGCTTGCCGCCTTCGTCGCCCTGGTCATCTGTTCCAATCTCGCCAGTGCGGTGTGGGCGCGATGGGTCAACACCAACCCCGAGGGCTTACTCCTTCTGTCGTCGCGAAACCGTTATCTCGCGCTCACTCTTGCCGCGGGCGTCTCGCTCCCGTTCTACCTGGCCATCGGATTTCTTCGCATTGGGTCTGCGTTTGTCGTATGCCATCTCGTTGGCCGCGCCTACCGCTACGACGTTGCCGGATGGTTTACCAAGTACCTCGGCTTGACCAAGGAATCGATCTCCGCCTTCGAACGAGGTTTCGACAAGGCCGAGTGGGCATTGATCCCGTTCTTCGCCGGATCCAACATCGTCGCAGCATTGAGCGGCGTCCGGCAGACGCCACCAATCAAGTTGGTTCCACTGTTGGCCATCGGCATTGGCGGTCGGCTGGCATTGATGTGGTGGTTGGCTCGGACGTTCGAGGACCAACTCGTTGACTTTCTCGGACTTCTGCAGCGTTACCAGTGGTGGGCAGTTGGCATTTCAGTCGGGCTCGTCGTCCTCGTCAATAGCCGCAACCTCCGCCGCTAACGGGGCTAGCAGGCCCGTTTTCATGTAAAAGAGGCCTCCTGCAATCAGAGCCACGTAGAAATAGCCGCCACTGATCTGGTACACATTCGGCCATGTCTCAAGTCACTTTGGGCGGCAACCCCGTCAACACATCCGGTGATCTCCCCGCAGTGGGGACTTCAGCTCCATCTTTCGACCTCGCCGCCGTTGATCTCGGCAATATTTCGAGCGCGGATTTCGCCGGTAAAAACGTTGTTCTGAACATATTTCCGAGCGTCGACACCGCGACCTGCGCTACGACCGTTCGTACATTCAACGAGCGCGCCGCAGATCTTGACAACACCGCCGTTCTCTGTGTCTCTGCGGATCTGCCGTTCGCCCAGGGCCGATTCTGCGGCGCCGAAGGAATTGCGAACGTAAAGACAGCGTCAACCTTCAAGTCAAGCTTCGGCGCCGATTACGGCGTCAGCCTCATCGATGGCAAGTTCAAGGGATTACTCGCACGCGCCGTCGTCGTCGTCGGCCAGGATGGCAGTGTCAAGCACACCGAGCTTGTCAGCGAAATCGCCCAAGAACCGAACTACGACGCTGCGCTGAGCGCACTCTGATCGATACGTCCTGAGCAACTCAGCGAGGGCATGCGGATCTTGCGTGTTCTGTTCGTAGCGACCGCCTGCCTCTGTCACGCTTGGTGTTAGTCAAGGTATGAGTCGAGACTGAGAGCAAGACCTGGTCGCAAGTGGATCTGCCTGCAAGCGAGCACGACACCGGGCATGAAGCTTGAGCGGTCGTAGCTATCTTGGCGGATCGTCAACGTCTGTCCCTCGGCGCCCAGAATGACCTCCTGATGCGCCACGGTGCCTGACATCCGCACCGAATGAGCCCGAATGTTGCGTGGCCCCGCTCCCCCACGCGCCCCCGGATAGATCTCAGTCTCCGTTGGGTCATCCGCGAAGTCCTTGTCCCGTGCGGCAGCCATGCGCTCAATCGTTTTCACTGCTGTACCGGATGGCGCATCGATCTTTCGCATGTGGTGCAGTTCGACCACTTCTGCGGTGTCGAACCAGGGGGCGGCCATCTCGGCAAAACGCATCATTAACACCGCAGAGATGGCGAAGTTCGGCGCGATCAGGCAATTCGGCCCGCCGGAAGCACCGAAGGTCGATTCGAACAACGCCAGGTCGTTATCGGTGAATCCGGTCGTCCCTACGACGGCATGGATGCCATGCTTCCCAAGCCAGGGCAGCGTCGTCCGTGCAGATTCTGCGACGGTGAAGTCGACGACTACGTCGCACTCGGCGTCAGCAAAGTCCTGCAGCCGGTCAGAGACGACCATGTCGTTGATCTCTTCACCGGCGCTGCGACGATCGACCGCAGCTACCAACGTGAGGTCGGCATCGGCCGCAACCGCAGCACACACCGCCCGCCCCATCTGACCCACCGCTCCATTAACACCGACACGCATGTCCCCATCATCGCAGACTGCGCGAAAAATGATGGATCAACGTCGTTCGGCGCGCCTATTCCGCTACTTGAACCGCTGAGCACGACCTCACCAAAACGTCCCGGAAGAGCACCACCAGGTGCTTTGACCCCCTGAATCTGCAGACGTTTTTGTGTCAGCGTCGCGCTCCGAGTTCGTGCCAGGTAACGGTTGGCGCCCAAAAACAGCGAAGGACGCCGCGGCGCTGGGCCACGGCGTCCTTCGAATTTGCAGCGTCGTGCTAAAAGGTCAGCGATGACGACGACGTGCGCCGCCACGGCGGTTGCCGCCGTCGCGCTCGGCCGGGCGATCGCCCTTCGGACCGAGGTCACCAAGCTCGCCAGCAAGTTCAGCGTCGAAGCTGTCTTCGAAGCTGACCTCGACAATGTCGCTCGCAGGTTCAGCTGCCGGGGCGCTGTCACGGCCACCTTCGCGTGATCCACGGTCGCTGCGCTCGCGGCGCGGTGGACGATCGTCACGGCCGCTGCCGCCCGTGACGCCCTCCGGGATCTCGAGCTCTTCGGAGAGCATCAGGCTGACCTTGCCCTTATCGTCGATCTCTTCAACCTTGACTTTGACAACTTGGCCAAGTTCGAGCACGTCATCGACCGAGTTGATGCGCTTGCCGCCACCCATCTTCGAAATGTGCAACAGGCCGTCGCGACCCGGAAGAATGTTGACGAACGCACCAAACTTGGTGATGTTGACGACGCGCCCGTCGTACTCCTTGTCAAGTTCAGCTTTTGGCGGATCGACAATATTGAGGATTGCCGTCTTGGCTTCCTCCATGCGCCATGCCTCGACCGCACCGATGGTGACAATGCCGCGGGCACCATCATCATCAACGCCGATATCTGCTCCGGTCTCCTGCTGAATCGTGTTGATGACCTTGCCCTTCGGGCCGATGACTTCGCCAACCTTGTCGAGCGGAATGTAGATCGTGCTGATCTTCGGCGCCGTCTCGGCAATCTCATCACGGGTTGCCGGGAGGCACTCGTTCATCACTTCGAGGATCTCGAGGCGAGCAACGCGGGCCTGGGCCAGTGCTGCAGACAGCACGTCGGCGGGGATGCCATCGATCTTCGTGTCCAGCTGCAGTGCCGTGATGGCATCTTCGGTGCCAGCGACCTTGAAGTCCATGTCACCCATGGCATCCTCAGCACCGAGAATGTCGGTGAGCGTGACGTACTTGCCGTCTTCGTGGATGAGGCCCATGGCGATTCCCGACACATGGCTCCGGACCGGCACGCCGGCATCCATCAGCGAGAGGCTGGAAGCGCACACCGAACCCATTGACGTCGAGCCATTGGATGCCATGACTTCGGAAACGAGGCGCAGCGTGTACGCGAAGTCTTCCTGGTTCGGGATGGCCGGCAGGACCGCCCGAGCAGCGAGGGCTCCATGGCCGATCTCGCGACGTTTCGGCGAACCGACGCGGCCGGTCTCGCCGTTAGCCCATGGCGGCATGTTGTAGTGGTGCAGGTAACGCTTCGTGTCGTTCGGCGACAGCGAGTCGATCATCTGGTTCATTCGCGGCATTGCCATCGTGAGAACGTTCATGACCTGGGTCTCGCCACGCTGGAACAGGCCCGAACCATGTGCGCTTGCGAGCACGCCAACTTCCGCGCTGACCTGGCGGAGGTCAGCTGGGCCACGACCGTCGATGCGAACACCTTCGTCGAGGACGCGACGACGGACCATCTTCTTCATGAGGGAGCGAACGGCCTCCTTGACCATCTTGGCCTGACCGGGGAAGTCGCCGTCGTCGCCACAGAGCTGAGCCACGCAGTCAGCAGCGACAGCGTCAACAGCGGCGTTGCGTTCACCCTTGCCGGCAATTTTGACAGCCGGGGCCATGTCCTCAGTACCGATCTTCTCGACAGCGTCGAAAATCTCGGAGGTGTAATCAAGAACCGGGGTCCACGACATGGGCTCGATTGGACCGTGCGTGGCAATGACCGAGGCAACGAGCTGACGCTGGAGTGCAATTGACTCTTTAATCCACACTTTGCAGGCCTGGAGGGCGTCGCCGAGGACTTCTTCGGTGACCTTCTTGGCTCCATCGTCGTAGTAGTAGAACGCGTTCTCTGAGCCACCAGCTTCAACCATCATCACGGCGACGTCGCCGTCTTCTAGCTCGCGGCCAGCGATGACGATCTCGAAGGTGCCGTTTTCGGACTCTTCGTAGGTCGGATGCGGGATCCACTCGCCTTCCTGGCTGTAAGCCATACGAACGGTACCGAGCGGGCCGTCGAACGGGATACCCGAGATCATCAGCGCAGCAGAAGCGGCGTTGATCGACAGTACGTCATGCGGGTTTTCCTGGTCGGCGCCGATGACAGTTGTAACGACTTGCGTTTCGTGGCGGAACCCGTCGGGGAACGACGGGCGCAACGGCCGATCGGTGAGGCGACAGGTGAGGATGGCGTCCTCAGTCGGGCGGCCTTCACGACGGAAGAAAGAGCCGGGGATCTTGCCAGCGGCATAGGCACGCTCTTCAACGTCGACAGTCAACGGGAAGAAGTCCATGCCGTCTCGCACGCTCTTTGCGGCATTGGCCGTGGTTAGAACTTGTGTTGCACCGATCGATGCCACAACGGCACCCATCGAGTTGGGGGCAAACCTGCCCGTTTCTAAGGTGAGTGTCTTTTCGGTTCCGGAAATCGGACCAGACACGGTAATTGCTTCAGCCACAGTGGCTCCTTTCGATCACGCAGCACCCTGCCGCGTGGCTTCTGATTGGAGTAGAAACCGGTTCCCAGGTCTGACCCGAGATCGACGGTTTGAAATCAGAGACTCCACACGACACCTCGGAGTCATCGACCGGCAACAAGCGCCAGACTCCGTTGACCGGACGATCCAGTCCCCTTCAGTGTACCCAATATCGAGAGTTTCAGGCAGATACTTAGAAAACGCAAAACGGCCACCCGCCGAAGCGGGCAGCCGTTTAAGTCAGAGTTCGTGTCAACTACCTTCTTAAGCCGAGGTCGGCGACAATCTTGCGGTATCGCTCAACGTCGATGCCCTTGACGTAGTCCAGCATGCGACGGCGCTTACCGACGATCATCAGCAGGCCGCGTCGGCTGTGGTGGTCCTTCTTGTGCATTTTCAAGTGCTCAGTAAGGTGGGTGATGCGCTCGGTCATGAGCGCAATCTGCACCTCGGGCGACCCGGTATCAGAGTCGTGGATCTTGTTCTTGCTTATGGTCTCAGCCTTGTTGGGCATGAAGATTTGCCTTCCGTGTTCTTTGGAGGTCGCAACCGTCCCGGGGATCGGAACGCCTGCATCGCGCCCACGCCGAAGCCTGGACGGACTCCGCAATACTACGGCGGCCCATCCGTCATGCAACCTGAGCGGCTGGGAACAGTTCCGAAGACGAGGTAGTAGTACGCAGCTACCGGAGAAGCTCGGCGGCGTGGGCCGTATCTAGGTCAAGCTGTTCTTTGAGTGCTTCGATGCCATCGAACTTACGCTCACTGCGCAAGAAGTGGGTGAACTTGACCCGCGCCTGCTCGCCGTACAGATCGTCGTCGAAGTCGAGCAGGTGGGCCTCGAGCAGTGAGCTGTCGGCGTGCTCGTAAAACGTCGGGCGGCGCCCCAGGTTGATCGCGCACGGATGCGACTCGCCGGACGGGCGCCCATACCAGCCCGCGTACACGCCGTCGGCCGGAAGCGAAATAGTGTTTGGTACTTCGACGTTGGCTGTCGGAAAGCCGAGCAATCGGCCGCGCTGATCTCCAATAACAACCGAACCGCGTGCTTCGAAAATGTGGCCGAGCATCTCGTTAGCCCGCGTGACATCACCACCAGCGAGCGCACGGCGGATGGCGGTGCTACTCACCGGTTCGCCCACCCCGTCAACTCTCGGGATTAGCTCGAGTGGCTCGACGTCGAAGTCACTTTCGGCGCCAATTTTTCGCAGCAAATCGACGTTGCCATCGCGATGGCGACCAAAGTGGAAGTCTTCCCCGACGACAATGAGTTGGGTGTCGAGACATCGAACGAAGACTCGGTCGACGAATGACTCAGGACTCTCAGCGGCCTGCTCGTCGTTGAACGGCACGACGACGACGGCGTCGACTCCGGTCGCTTCCAACAGCTCCATCTTTTGATCGGGTGCAGTGAGCAGGAGCGGCGCTGACTCAGGCCGCACCACAGACGCTGGGTGGCGATCGAACGTGACAACCGCTGATCGAGCGCCGAGATCCGCTGCTTGCTGTCGAACATGGGAGATAACGGCCTGGTGGCCGAGGTGTACTCCGTCGTAGGCGCCAATCGTGATGACCGTCCGTTCGCCAGGGAACGCAGGCAACGACTGGTCAGTAATTATCTGCACGATGAGAACGCTACCTGTGACAACCCATGCGGAGCCATTCGAGGCCGGGGGAAGACTTCGTGGATCAGTTCTGTGGCACGACGACGGCTGGCTTCGCTTCACCACCGAACGCCTCGTATACCGCGACCAACGAACCGTCCGGGTCGAACAGCGCCCACGGGCCATTTCCCTCAAATGCGGGGAGGACGCGGCCATTAGCTACCAGCTCAGCAAGGTCACGGCTGATGTCGATGCGATCGAGTGTCCGAACTGCCTCTTCAACGGGGAGCAGCTCACAGTCATCGGGGGCCTGAGCCTCGCCGATAGTGAAGCGTCCCACGGCCGTGCGCCGGAGGTTGCGCAGGTGAGCTCCGCCACCGAGCAGCGTACCCAGATCGGCGGCAAGGGTCCGAATGTAGGTTCCCGATGAGCACTCCACTGCTGCCAAGAAAACGTGCGGTTCATCAGTGGGCATCAGTTGGAACGAGTAGATGGTGACTGGCCGCGGCGGACGGTCAACCTCTATGCCCTCACGAGCGAGTTCATGGAGGCGCTTGCCACCGATTTTGATTGCGGACACCATCGGCGGAATCTGCTCGATCTCTCCCATAAAGCGCTCCGCCACGATTGCCTGCGCGTCTTCTAACGTCACGCCGGTCATGTCGTAGGTCGCGGTGATGTCACCGTCGGCATCGAGCGTGTCCGTCTCGGTTCCCAGCACAATTTCACCGAGATACGCCTTTTTTGTTTTCTCGACAAATCGCAACAATTTGGTTGCCTTACCGACAGCTACCACGAGCACACCGGTGGCACTCGGGTCGAGCGTGCCGCCATGACCGACCTGGCGTTCGTTGAAACGCCGGCGGAGCATCCCGACGACGTCGTGACTTGTAACCCCTGTGGGCTTGTCAACCACGGCAATCCCGTGAGTAGTTGCTGGCTTCTTGCGTGCCATATTGTTATATCGATGGCGTTAGTCGGCGGCTTCGGTTGATCGGTAGCTGTCTCGCTCGCGATCAGCCCTGAGAATGGTGTCGATGCGTTCAGCGGAACGAATCACGATGTCTGGCTGAAAGCTGAGGATCGGAGTCTTTTTTGCTTTGATTTGGCGGGCAATTGATGCCTGCAGTCGGACTCGATGTTCATCTAGAGCGATCACGATCTCGTCGTCTCCATCTTCGCCGGTGAGCGAATCGAAGAAGACAACGGCACGGTTAAGTTCCGGATCGACGTCTATCGAGGTGACGGTAACGAAGGCAAGTCGTTCGTCGTCGAGACGCACGAGGTCTTCGGCGATGATCTCGCGCAGGGTTTCTGCGACGCGGGCGCTGCGCGGATACTTCGGGCCACCGCTGTTGCGGCCACGTCGTTGTGCCATGTCATTTCTTCAATCTCTAAAGTTACTTTAGGTCCACCCTTACCGTAACTGGAGTTTTTGAGGGCGGATCCAGACGGAGCTGATCAGGTGTAGTCGGGGGCAGCTCGGTTTGATCGCTTCAATTCGGCGACACCGGATGTCGCCAATTTCTCGATGGCATCCCACAGCTCGGATGCTTCCTCGCCTTTTGGTGCTTTTGAGATAACTGGACCGAAGAAACTGCCTTCGTGATTAGATCCCGGTCGGAACGTGAGGATTGGGGTTCCGACGTCTTTTCCTGCGCGACTTAATGCCAGTTCGGTTTCAGCGCGCAAGTAAGCATCATGGCTGTCGTCGTCAGCGTCGCTCAGATAGGCTGCGGAAAATCCGGCTTCATCGAGCATGGCTTCCAGAAAGGCCTCGTTGTCGGCACGCGCCTCGTCACGACGGTTGTTTGAGTGGAGCGCTTCACCGAGGGCGGTGTACCAGGCCCCAACTGCTTCGCCATCTTCCTGCAGTCGGATTGCGTTTGCGATGCGGAGGCCTTTATGGCCGAGATAGTGACCGGCCCGATACTGCGGCGTGTACCAGTCAGCCTTGAGGTCCTCGTTGAGGATCCACAACGAGATGAATCGCCAGTCGACCTCGTAAGAGCGTTGTTGTTGTACATCCACCACCCAACGGGAGGTGATCCAGGCCCATGGTCAAACAGGATCCCAGAAGAAGTCGAGGTCCGGCTGCTTTGTCGCGTCGGGGTGGGCCATGTATTGAACCTATCGAGGAAGTGGAAAACCGGGTTGTCTATACAGTGAGAAAGCTCAGCAGGGCACTCAGTTATTAACGACCGGAGTCGTTAGCTCCTCGAAATCTCTTGGTCTTCGAAGGTTTCGATGATGTCTCCCGGCTTCAGGTCTTGGAAATCGTCTAGTCCGATACCGCACTCGAAACCATCGCGAACTTCGCGGACATCGTCCTTGAAACGACGCAGGGTGGCGATAGCACCCTTCCAGATGATTGTGCCGTCGCGCAGGAAACGAACCTTCGACCCGCGAGTGATGACGCCTGATTGCACCATGCAACCGGCAATAGCACCTTGCTTGGGAACCCGGAAAATCTCTCGGACTTCGGCTTCGCCGGTGACCACTTCTTCGAATTCTGGATCGAGCATGCCGACCATTGCCTGCTCGATGTCTTCGAGCAACTTGTAGATGATCTCGTACGTGCGTATCTCGACTTCTTCCTGCTCGGCCAGCTTGCGGGCCTTGCCATCCGGACGGACGTTGAAGCCGAGGATCGTTGAGTTGGTCGTGTTGGCCAACGAGATGTCGTTTTCGGTGATTCCGCCGACTGCTCGGTGCACGAACTGCAGGTCGACTTCGTCACGTTCAAGGCGACGCAGCGCCTCAGTGACCGCTTCGAGCGATCCCTGTACGTCAGCTTTCAGGATTATGTTGAGCGACGCCTTCTCACCGGACTGAATCTGGGCAAACAGATCTTCGAGCTTTGTGCCGGTCTTGACGCGGCTGTCTTCGCGCAAATGTCGTGCCTTGAGGCGTATGGCCCGAGCCTCGCCAACGGCCTGGGCGACCTTTGAGTTGGGTGCCGAACGGAACTCGTCGCCGGCTTCGGGGACGTCGGACAAACCGAGGACCTGGACAGGCGTTGATGGACCAGCGGTCTTGACCTGCTCACCCTTGTCGTTGATCATCGCTCGGACCTTGCCCCAAGCACCGCCAGCCACAATCGGGTCTCCGACCTTGAGAGTGCCTTTATCAATGAGGATCGTTGCCACCGGGCCACGGCCTTTGTCGAGCTGCGCTTCAATGACGATGCCTTTGGCTCGTCCGTTCGGGTTTGCCTGCAAGTCTTCAAACTCAGCAACAACTTGAAGCTGCTCAATCATTTCTTCGACGCCGACACCTTGGAGTGCTGACATCTCGACGACGATCGTGTCGCCGCCCCAAGATTCGGGAACAAGTTCGTACTCGGCGAGCTGAGTCAGCACCCGCTGCGGGTCGGCGTTGTCCTTGTCGATCTTGTTGACTGCAACCACGATCGGAACCTCGGCCGCACGTGCGTGGTTGATTGCCTCGATCGTCTGAGGCATCAAGCCGTCGTCGGCTGCGACCATCAGAACAACGATGTCAGTCGCATCGGCACCGCGAGCACGCATCTGGGTGAACGCAGCGTGGCCTGGGGTGTCAAGGAACGTTACTGAACCGTTTTCATTGGTGACGGTGTAGGCACCGATGTGCTGGGTAATACCACCAGCTTCACCGTCGACGACGTTGGCACCACGGATGTGGTCCAGCAAGGTCGTTTTTCCGTGGTCGACGTGGCCCATGACGGTGATAACCGGTGGGCGAGGCTCAAGGTCCTCTTCATCGTCGGAGTCGTCAAACAACTTCTGCAGCTCGACTTCTTCCTGCTGGCCAGGTTCTACAAGCAGAATATCGGCGCCGACCTCGAGCGCGAAGAGTTCCATCTGCTCGTCGGCAAGAGTCATGGTCGCGGTGACCATCTCACCGTTATTCAACAAGAAACGCAGGACGTCGGCCGAGGTGCGGTTCAGCTTGGGACCGAACTCTTGCGCCGAGACGCCGCGCTCGATGACAATTTCGCCTTCGGGGACAGGGACGTCCGATGACGTGTATCCCATGTCCTGTGGCTGCAGGTCGTCTTGGTCGCGGCGACGGCGGCGGCGGCCGGTACGACGCGGGGGCCTGCGCTGGCCGCTTGGCCGGTTGCCTGGACCACGACCGGGGCCGCCTCCGGGGCCACCACCGGGACTGCCACCGGGTCGAGCTGCACCGGGGCCACCACCGGGACGGGGTGTGTACCCACCTGGGCGACCACCTGGACGGGTGTTTGAACCAGGCTGCGGTCGCGCGGATCCTGGTGGCGGAGGAATGACCTTGCCGCTGGGCGACAACGGGCGTCCGGGCGGGGGTGGAACAGGGTTACCACTTGGAGACATAGGCCGGACCGGGGCGGTCGGCGCTCCACCGGCGGCAGCTTCTGATGCGGCCGATCCGGGAGCGGGCTCGGGCGGGCGGCCGTCTGCGTCGGGGCGTGCGCTCGAAATTTTGCGTGCAGCCGGCTCGGCGGCAACAGGAGCCGAACGGGGTTCAGGCTCCGGCGCACGCGGCGCCGGTGTAGCAGGGGACGTCGAAGAGACCGTCGGCGACTCGCCGACCGGGAGCAGACCTTCCGCAGCTGCGACGACCGCGTCGGCAGCGCTCATCGGCGTCGAAACAGCCGGCGCAGCGTCAAGGGGCGCTGGGGCGACGGGCTTCGACACGGGAGGTGCCGGATGAGCTGTCGGCGTGAGCTCTGCCGTTTCTGCGGCCGGTACGTCCGCTGGTACCGCCGGCGGCTCAGAGGCAGGTTCCACGCCAACAGCCAGGACCTCAGGGTCGGTCGACGCTTCAACGGCAGCTGGAGCGTCGGTCTTGGCAGGCTGTTCCTTCGTCGCTGCTTTCTTGGCGGGCATTTTTTTGGCCGCAGCCTTTTTCTTGGCTGGCGCTTTTTTGGCCGCGGTCTTTTTCTTAGCTGGCGCCTTCTTCGCTGCAGTCTTCTTGACTGGCTTTGGCTCCTCGGGCTGTTCGTCGCGTGTCAAACCGTCGCGCTCAGCGCGTCGGGCAACCATGTCGGAGTATGCCTCAGCAAGTGAGGACGAAGGCCCTTTCGCGGCAACTCCGAGTACGCCACAGAGGTCAAGGACCTCCTGGTTTGTCATCCCGAGCTCTTTAGCAAGCTCATGGATCCTGATCTTCTTTGCTGCCACGCTTCGATTCAACCTTTCCCAGTCGGGATTCCCTCGCCGATGTGCCAATCAATGCACATCGCACCGGCTTCCCAAGTGACCGGTGTGTCTTCTGATGTTCGTGATGTCGTCAGCATCGATGTCGATGCGCCATGCCCGAGCAAATGCTCGCTTGGTGATTGCGGTCTCGAGACACTCCCCCGCAACCTGACGTTCTGTTGTCTTGTCTGCGCAGATCCACGCACCTCGTCCGCGACTGGGGCCATCGATCTCAATGTCGCCTGCGGCGTTCGTAATCCGCATAAGAGCGGACTGTGAGCGCTTTGTGCGACAGCCGATGCAGCTGCGAACAGGTTCGGGGCGCTCAGTCGTTTGCCTCACTACTCGTCTCGGTATCGGCTGCCTCGTCGGCCTCCGCTCTTTCGTTGACTATTGCAGGTGCCTCGACGGCCGCGTCGCCTGTAGATGGCACGCCAGCAACGTCGTCATCCGATGTGTCATCAGAGCCGCCTGCGGGTGAGAAACCGGCGCCCTCGGCGGCATCGATCGAACGAAACCACAATTCGGCTTTGGTCTGGTCGTAGTAGCGCGAGCCCGGCACGTGGTAGAGGTCAGAATCTTCGTTGGCCTTGATTTCGAAGCCAGGCGGCACCTGATCAGGATCCGACATCGGTTGCACAGAACCGGCCCACGGACCAGCCACGAGTTCTTCCGTGACTTCGGGAACCTCGGCTTCGGCTTGTGCCGCCAGAACTTCTGCCTCTGCCGCTTGCTTATTCCACTCAGATTCTGAGATCACGCTGCCATCGGCTGCGTGCCACTCGTTCTCGCCGGACTCCGGGTTGGGGCGCCATTCACCCACTGCGTACTCGACATCAGAATCTCGCCCGTGGCTTGCTGGAATGCCCTCAGCGAGTTGTGTCTCGGAACGGATGTCGACACGCACACCGGTGAGACGAGCAGACAGTCGAGCGTTCTGGCCTTCGCGGCCGATGGCCAAGCTGAGTTGGTGATCAGGAACGATGACGTCGGCGGCAGTGCCGTCGTCGGAGATATTGACCTGGGTGACCTTGGCCGGCGACAGTGCCTTAGCAACAAAGTCGGCGAGGTCTTCGCTGAACGGGACGATGTCAATTTTCTCGCCACGCATCTCGTTGACGACCATTCGGACTCGGCCGCCTCGTGCCCCTACGCACGCTCCGACTGGGTCAACGTTGTTGTCATTTGACCATACAGCGATCTTGGTCCGGTGGCCGGGTTCACGAGCGCAGGCCTTGATCTCGACGATGCCTTCGGCAATCTCGGGTACTTCGAGTTCAAACAAACGCTTGATGAGGCCCGGGTGCGTTCGAGACACAACGATTTGCGGGCCCTTCGGTGTCCGGCGGACTTCGACTATGTACGCCTTTTGACGGTCGCCTTGCGCTGGACGCTCGAACGGGACTTGTTCGGCTTGTGGAAGGAGCGCCTCGGCACGACCCAGGTCGAGAAGCGTGTAGCGAGCGTCGGTGCGCTGGATAATTCCCGTGACGATGTCGCCCTCACGGTTCGCGTACTCCTCGAACTTGCGGTCGGACTCGACTTCTCGGATGCGCTGACTCATCACCTGTCGGAAGGTCACAGCCGCAATGCGACCCATCTCTTCTTTGCGCGGCGTGTCGTCTCGCTCGTTGACCCAGTTGCCATCTTCGTCAACGTCATAGGCGATGAAAGAAAACTCCATCGTCTCAGGGTTCACCTCGACGACCACTTCGTCGGCGGCATCGTCGCGGCGCTTATACGCCGAAGCGAGCGCGTCGACGAGCACGTGCAGCAATGCTTCTTCGGAGAGTCCCTTTTCTTGGGCCAACATTCCGATGGCTTCACTCATGTCCATGTTGGTCATGACGACTGCTTCTCCTTGTTCAATTGTGGGAGGTCTACTTCTGGCGGCGTCGGGTCAGCTTTCTTGGAGCGAGCCTGCTTTGACGCCGCAGATTGCCTCGCATTGGGTTTCTTCGACTGTTGAGACTTCTTGCCTGCGCCTCTGTTTGGCGTGTTGGGCTTGGGAGCCGTACCCCACTCAAAGACGGTTCGGGCTTTGTCGACACCGTCTAAGTCGAAGGTGGTCTCGGAACCGTCGGCGAGCAACAACTTTGCAACAGTTTCGGTAGCCGAAATCAGCTGCCCGTCGACGCGACGCGGATCAGCGTTGGGATCACGGAAACGCACGGTGATTTCTTTACCAATCTCACGCTGGAAATGAGCTGGGGTGCGGAGCTGTCGTTCGAGTCCTGGGCTGGTGATTTCGAGCGTGAATCTGGTGCTTATCGGATCCTCGTGATCGATCTCGCGCGAAATAAGACGGGTGGCAAGCGACAGATTGTCGAGCGTAATGCCGCCATCGGAGCCAGCGAAAGTGTCGAGCGTGATGCGGACGGTTGCCCCGCGTCGATCAATGTCGTACAGGTCAAGGTCAAGGTCAGAGGCAATGGGCTCAACAATCTCTCGTACTCGCGCAAGCTCGTTGCTTTCGGTCATATCGATCTGCCTCCTCTCCGCTTCAATCTTCTATTTTGATTTGCCACGTTCTGTGTCCGTTCAAGAAACAAGGCGTGAGGCTGAGCCCCACGCCTTGGTCACGAACCAAATTGCGAACCTTTATCGTAGCAGGCTCTGCTCGGTTTCGTGAGAGCGCCGACGCGCAGTCAACGCAGAGCATCAGCAAGCACTGTCATTGCGGGGACTGATCAATTCCGGCTGCAGGATCAACTCAATGCCGTAAGACGAGAACCGGGCCAGCTGGCCTCAAGCCGGTATCTTCGACCCGTGCATCGGATGTCGAACTTGTTCCTGCGAACCCTACGTGACGATCCTTCGGACGCCGAAGTGCCAAGCCACCGCCTCCTTGTCCGGGCGGGTTACATCAGGCGGTCTGCTCCAGGTGGATTCAGCTGGCTGCCCCTTGGGTACGAGGTGTTCCGCAACGTCGAGCGCATCGTGCGCGAGGAGATGAACGCGGCGGGCTTTCAAGAAGTCCACTTCCCGGCCTTGTTGCCCATTGAGCCATATCAGGCGACAAATCGTTATGAAGAATACGGGCCCAACCTGTTCCGACTGCAAGATCGACACGGCGCCGATTTTCTTTTGGCTCCGACACACGAGGAAATGTTCGCCCTCACCGTCAAAGACCTGTACAGCTCGTATCGAGATCTGCCTCTGGTGATCTATCAAATCCAGACCAAGTTCCGCGACGAGGTACGTCCGCGCGCTGGATTGCTACGGACCCGAGAGTTCTCGATGAAGGACTCCTACAGCTTCGATCTCAACGAGGCTGGCTTGCAAGCGTCATACGACGCTCACCGTGCGGCCTATATCAAATTGTTCGAACGGCTCGAGCTGCCGTACGTCATCGTTTCGGCACTGTCCGGCGCAATGGGAGGCTCAGCGTCAGAAGAATTCCTTGCTCCACTCCCGGTCGGCGAGGACACCTTTATTCGCTGCACATCCTGCGATTTCGCTGCCAACGTCGAGGCTGTCCACACCCCTGTCCCGGAGGCCCAAGCGTTCAACGGCCTGCCTGTTGCCGCCGTTCACGACACGCCGAAGACCCCCACCATTTCGACCCTCGTCGACTACGTGAACGGTGATCCAGCCTTGCGTCATCCTGACCGCGACTGGACAGCTGCCGATACTTTGAAAAACGTCGTCGTGAACATCAAGCACCCCGATGGGACAGTTGAACCCCTTGCAGTTGGCATCGAAGGGCATCGCGAGGTGGACATGAAACGCCTCGGAGCCCAAGTCGAACCGGCAGAGGTTGAGCCGTTCAGCGAGGATGACTTCAAGAAATACCCGTCACTGAAGAAGGGTTACATCGGCCCAGGTGTTCTTGGGACCAGCAACGAGTCCGGCATTCGATATCTCCTCGATCCGCGCATCGTCGATGGGACGCAGTGGATCACTGGCGCCGATAACTACAACCAGCACGTCCTGCATTTGACCGCCGGTCGCGATTTTGTGGGAGACGGAACAATCGAGGCTGCCGAAGTGCTTGATGGCGACAATTGTCCGTCATGCGGGTCAGACGTCGAAATTGCTCGCGGCATCGAAATCGCGCATATTTTCCAGCTCGGCACCAAATATGCCGAGGCACTTGATCTGACCCTCCGTGACGAGAACGATCAGCCTGTCACTCCAACCATGGGCAGCTATGGGGTCGGTGTTTCGCGCTGTCTCGCAGCAATCGCAGAAGCCACCCTCGACGACAGCGGGCTCTGCTGGCCACGCGAGATTGCCCCAGCTGATATACACATCGTCATTGCGGGCAAAGACGGAAGCGCTCAGGTTTCTGCCGCGGAGGACCTCGCCACGTCACTCGAAGTAGCTGGCTTGCGCGTGTTGCTCGATGATCGCAGCAAAGCGTCGCTCGGCGTGAAGTTCAAAGATGCTGAATTAATCGGTGTTCCCACGATCGTGGTCGTCGGTCGCGGCATTGCCGACGAAGAGAACCCGACCATCGAGGTCAAGGACCGCAGGTCTGGTGAACGCCAAGATATTGCACACGATCTAATTGTGGAGCACCTCGTCGCCCTCTGCAGCTGAGACGGCATTTGTCGCTCGGCTTCGAGTCGCCCTTAGGCGTGACGCAAGAAGCCTTGGTCGATGACAATGCGTTCTTCGCCGTCTGCTGACGCAGTTGCGCTGGTGGTGAACAGGGATTCACCATCACCGATCGACCACGTTCGGATCATCAGTGATTCTCCAGGAATGACCGGGGAGGCAAAGCGTCCCTCAATGTGGTGGAAGTTTGCCGGATCGCTCTCGCAGATTGCGTGCAGCAGCGCCCGACCCGTAAAGCCATAGGTGCAAAGCCCGTGAAGGATCGGCGTGTCAAAGCCGCCCTTTGCGGCGAAGGCCGGGTCTGTGTGCAGCGGGTTCCGGTCGCCGGACAGGCGGTAGACGAACGCTTGGTCGCGGTCGGTCACGTAGGTGACCTCATGGTCCGCTGGCCGCTCCGGTGGAACGTTCTTCGGCCCAGATGGCCCTCGGTCGCCACCCCAACCACCCTCTCCGCGCATGAACGACGACCCGGTATTTGTGTAGAGCGGCTCGCCATCCATCAGTGCCTTGGTCTCAGACACCACGACCGCCGCCTTGCCCTTGTCATAAATGCCAGTGATCTCACTCGTCAGCGTCACGGTTCCGGCGACAGGAATTGGGCGATGAAGCGTCACCGACTGCTGACCGTGAACGAGCAGCGCAGGGTCGAAGGTGCCAATTGACCCCATCGCCGAACCGCGTCCCCACCCGACGACGACGGGAAAGGTCGGAAACACCAGTTGCCGGATCTCGTTGCTGTTCTCGGTGGTGAACGCAAGTTCGTTGTGGCCTGCTCCGATGCCGACCGCGTAGAGCAGCGCATCTTTTGACGTCCAACTCACTTCAACCGGCTCGCTCTTTGAGCCGACTGCGTCAGGATTCAACGGCACGGTGATGCTCCTTCATATGGATCAGGTGAGCTGTAATTACTTCGGTTTCAGAAACAGGGCGTCACTTATGGGTCAGTGCTCAACAGTTTTGCCGTCCATGCCAGTGCGGCCACGGGCATCAGTCAGCAGTGACTGAACGATCTCGCCGAGTGCCTCTGGATCATCGACTGGAGCTGTGCTCGGACCGCGAACCCACCCTTCGGCGATTGCGAGAAATTCGCCGGATGCCTCGAAAACTCGACCGGTTACACCAGCGGCTTCGTCTGAAACGAGCCATGTGACGATCGGTGCAATCCACTTCGGCGACCGCGCCTCGGCCTCATCAGACGTTTCTGGAGCTGGGCCAAGATCTTCGGTCATGCGAGTCAAAGCGACGGGCGCCACTGCGTTGACCGTGACGCCATAGCGAGCGAGTTCCATGGCCGTGATCTGTGTAAACGAGGCGATACCCGCCTTTGCGGCGCCGTAGTTCGATTGGCCAACATTGCCGTAAATGCCTGACACCGAGGTGGTGTTAATAATGCGACCTGCCACCTCGTCACCCGCTTTAGATTGTTCACGCCAATGGGCAGCGGCGTGCCGAGCTGGAGCAAAGGTTCCCTTGAGGTGCACGTTGATGACGGCGTCCCACTCATCTTCAGTCATGTTGGCAAGCATCCGGTCGCGCAGAATGCCGGCGTTGTTGACAACTGCGTCAAGACCCCCGAAGGCTTCGATTGCGGTATCAACTATGCGCTTTGCGCCGTCCCAGTCGGCGACGTTGTCACTATTGACAACCGCCTCGCCGCCGGCGGCGACGATTTCTTCGACGACTTGGTGGGCGGGAGAGACATCGTCGCCGGTTCCGTCTCGTGCGCCACCTAAGTCGTTGACGACGACCTTCGCTCCGTGCCTCGCGAGGCTCAGTGCATGCTCGCGCCCAATTCCACGGCCAGCGCCCGTGACGATTGCGATCTTGCCTTCACAGAGTCGTGCCATTTCCCCAACGTACGAACATCAATGCGCTCGGTCCGAACCGGACTGTTTCTTTCCCGAGCAGTACCAGTTCACAGCTCAGGGCCTGGCCGTTTGAGGAAGTCTCGGTGCCAGCGGCTAGGTGTCAGCGCTATCGCTCGTGGTTCGTCTTCGAACATCCACCGGGCGAAGTTACGTTGGCCCCATGGCCCACTTGCTGCGACCACTCGGATCGCTGCGCGGGCGCCCCATGATTTCGCTAGCACCTTGCCGAGGGCGAACGACATTTTGTGGTCAGCACGAAGATGGTGCTGAACTTCGCGTTCGTAGATGCCTGCTGCAACTTCAGGTTGTGTTGCACCCCCTGCGACGATCGCTTCAGCCGCAAGTCGGCCGGTGAGCAGCGCCTGCCCAATGCCTTCACCGGTCATCACGTCGGTCGCCATGGCAGCGTCTCCGGTAAAAATCACGCGGCCACAAGTGAGTACCGCCTCATCTATTCGCGCAGGAATCGGCCAAGCCGTATGCCGGTCCTCGAGCTTGAAGCCGGCACCAAGCGCTTCGACCACGTGGGGCCGCTCGAGCAGATCAAGCCACAGTGGCTTCATGTCCTTGGTTTTGCGGTCGCCGTCGCGCAGTAACCCAAAACCGATGTTCACCCGGCCGTCCGGAAGTGGGAATGACCATGCATAGCCAGGCAACAGATCTTCCTCGAACCACACATGCAGTTGAGTCGATGCGGGCCCAGTTACGCCGGTGGCGTACTGCCGGAACCCGTGCCACTCCCCTAAGTATCCGGATTCGTTCAGACCGAGTGACTTGCGGACCGGACTCCACATTCCATCAGCTGCGATGACGTATCGGGATCGGACGCTCAGGCCATCAGCAGCGACAACCACATGGTCGTCCTGTTGTTCGATCGATATAAAAGCGATGCCATCGTGCACCTGAACGCCGGCGTTACGGGCAAGATCGACGAGTGCGTTGTCCAGTTGCTGTCGCGGCGCTACCGCGGCGTATCGGCCGGGTCCAGTGAGGGGGACCTCAACCGAGCGGCCTGACGGTGATCGCAACGATGCGCCTGCGACGTCGAACCAGTCGATCACAGAGGCGGGGGTGAAGTCGAGGTGTTGGAGTTCGCGTAATGCCAGCGTGGTTAGACCATCACCGCAGCATTTGTCTCGCGGGAACGTCGCCCGATCGATGAGCACAACTGACCGACCCGTCCGAGCAAGCTCAATGGCCGCAGCTGACCCCGCTGGCCCGCCGCCGACGATCAAGACGTCTGTCGCAAGGTTTGCGATGCCGGCCGTGCTGCTCACAGCGGGGAGGATACGAGCGGTCAAGCAAGTCGTGCATGACCGTGCGTCGTCAATAACGCTGGACTCGCCCGCCAGTCACTTATCGGGGCTCAGTGGCCGATACGCGGACTCAGGTCGTCTCAGTGCCAGAAGCGCCGCCCGGCGGCGGCGCCCACACATCGACGCCTCCCACAGTCACTTCGATGCCGTCAGTATCGATGTCGCCAGGTTCATTTGGACTTTCTGCTACTTCAACGATGTCAGTGTCAAGAGGTGGCCCCTCGTAGATCTCCTGGACAGCGAGCATTGCCCCTGCCATCGCCGCTCCTGCGATGCCGCCCTTGCGGCGGCCCGCTTCGATCGTGGTGAGCCTCAATGTTGCAGCGCGCTCGGCACGCTCGGCACGATCAGTTGCGACCGCATCAAATTGATCATCGACAGACGGCACACCGTCTGGATTGTTCTTCGTCACGTGTTCAACGTATCTGCGGAGAGAGTCGGTGGGCAGGCGACGGGACGGATGGCTCGGTGCGGACTAGTTTGCTCGTTGAATGAGTGACTCCGAAATGGCAGGCCAGGCGAGTTCGGGACCGCCCGCCGCTGAACAAATAAACCCGACCGGCGCCAACAGCATGACGATGAACGATCTGGCCACAGCTGAGACGTTCGAGAAGATCTTCTTCGAACTACGCAAGGTGATCGTCGGCCAATCACGACTGCTTGAGCGTCTCCTCGTTGGGGTTCTATGCCGCGGCCATTGTCTGCTGGAGTCAGTTCCGGGTCTAGCAAAAACATTGGCGGCAGAGACGTTGGCCAACGTGGTCGGCGGATCTTTCGCTCGCATCCAGTTCACCCCTGATCTGCTTCCGTCTGACATCGTCGGCACACGGATCTACCGAGCAGGTTCAGAGACCTTCGACGTGGAGCTCGGGCCGGTCTTTGTCAACTTTTTATTGACTGACGAGATCAACCGCGCGCCAGCCAAAGTCCAATCTGCGTTGCTCGAGGTAATGGCTGAACAACAGGTCACTATCGGCGGGATCACGCACCCCGTCGAGCCGCCGTTCTTCGTCGTCGCCACGCAGAACCCGATCGAATCCGAGGGCGTGTACCAACTCCCCGACGCGCAGCGTGATCGTTTTATGATGAAGATCGTCCTTGACCACCCAACTGCTGACGACGAGATGGCCATCCTCGACCGAATGGCAGTCGCCTCAGCCGCTCCGACACCCAATCAGGTCATCAGTCTCGACGAGCTCATAGCGTTACAGGAGCGCGCTGACCAGGTGTTCGTCGATCGGTCCGTGATGCAGTACGCCGTCGATGTCGTGCAGTGCACCCGCTACCCAGACCGCTACAAGCTTGCTGATCTCGGACCGATGATCGGTCTCGGTGCAAGCCCACGGGCCTCACTGAACCTCGTCAAGGGCGCGCGGGCGATGGCGATGCTTCGTGGACGCACCTACGCCACGCCACAAGATGTCTTTGACTTGGCGCCAGAGGTTCTTCGCCACCGCTTGCTCCTGACCTATGACGCTCTTGCGCGCGACATCACTGCCGATCACATCATTCAGCGCATTCTGGCCACCGTGCCGGCTAACTGGGTTTCGCCCAAGCCAAACGCCGTCTTTAACCGGAGCTGACATTGGCCGATTTTTCCGTCGATCGCAGCGACTCGCCAGTGCTGGGGTCGCATTGGACACAAGGGCCACCGGCCGACACAGTCACCGAGCTCCTCCGTACTCTTGAGCTCACGGTTAGCAGACGGCTCGATGGTGTTCTGCATGGCAATTATCAAGGACTTACACCAGGTCACGGGTCCGAACCCGGAGAGTCACGTCCCTACGCGCTCGGAGACGACGTTCGCCGGATCGACTGGAACGTCACGGCGAGAACCCAGGAGACCTATATCCGCAAGCAGATTGCTGACCGCGACCTCACGGCGTGGCTTGTGGTCGACGCGTCCGCAACAATGCAGTTTGGAACCGTCACCAACACCAAAGCCCAAACAGCATTAGCAGCAACCGCAGCAGTTGGGTTCCTTACTGCCCGGAATCAGAACCGAGTCGGCGCGGTGATGGTGGCGGGCTCAGATATCCGCTCTGTTCCACCCCGTTCCGGCAAAAATCAGATTCGCGCCGTTCTGTCAATGCTTGCCGCTCCACCGGTTTCGGACGGCCACGGAAGAGCGGATTTATCAGGTGCGCTCGACCGTGTTGGGGCATTGGCAAAACGTCGAGGGTTTATTGCGATTATCTCTGACTTCGCTGGATCAGATTGGACAGGAGCGCTCGGGCGATTGAGTCTCCGCCACGATCTTTTGGCGATCACCGTGCACGATCCGCGTGAATACGACGTTCCCCCGATTGGGCTAGTTCAAATGGTCGACCCAGCGTCGGGGCGCACTCGCGAGGCGCGAGTGACGGAGTCGGTGCAACGCAGATTTATCACTGCTGCGGCCAAGCAACGAACGGCACGCCTCGATGGGCTCGGGCGGGCCGGTGCGGACACAATCGAGCTGACCACTGACGGAGACTGGCTCGGCAGCGTCGTCGCCCACGTTCAGCGTCGCCGCACCCAAGCCGTCCGCGGCGGAGTGCTCACGCGATGAATCCTGACTTTCTTGAACCTGGTCGATTGTGGCTGCTGCTCATTGTCGCCACGTTGGCGGTCTTTTACGTGGCGGTGCTGCGCTGGCGAAGCACGACTTCCATTCGTTTTACGCAAATAGATCTCCTCGATGAGATCGCGCCCGAACGCCCGAACTGGCGACGCCATGTGGTCGCTGTGCTCCAGCTCGTCGGACTGGCAGCAGCAGTTGTCGCTATCGCTCGTCCTGTGGACAGCGCTACCGAGCGGACTCAGAGCGAAGGACGAATCCTTGTCGCCTTCGACGTGTCGCTCTCCATGGAGGCCGATGACGTCGATCCGAGTCGATTTGAATCGGCGCAGGTTGCTGCAAGAGAGTTCATCGACGAGGTGGACAACAATGTTGAGGTCGGCCTGGTCTCGTTTTCGGGTGTGGTCGATGTTGCTGTCGATCCGACGCTGGATCGATCTGCGCTCAACCGCGGCCTTGACCGCTTGGAGCTCGATGAGTCAACAGCTATCGGAGACGCTTTGTCGGTATCGACTCGCCTTCTCGTCAGTTCTGCTGACAATGAAGTTGATCAGCAAGACGCTGATGTCGCTCCTGGTGTCATTGTGCTGCTCAGCGACGGCGAGACGACCGTCGGGCGCCTCACTTCTGAGGGTGCGCAGGAGGCAGCCGAGGCAGGTGTGCCTGTGTTTACCATTGCGTTCGGAACTGATGCGGGAGTCATTACTGATCCAGTCAGCGGCGACGAAGTTCCGGTTCCCGTCCGTCCTGCTGACCTCGAGCTAGTCGCAGAGACCACGGGGGGCGCCGCGTTCGTGGCGGAGACCGGAGGTGAACTCGCTGCAGCGTACGATCAAATTCAGATGTCGCTCGGAGAGACGCTAGGCGAAGAGATTGAGATCGTGGAGGAACTCACCTGGCGCTGGGCGATGGGCGCGTTTTTTGTTCTTGCGCTTGCGTGGGCCCTCAGCCTCTGGTGGCTACGAGGGATGGTCTGACTCGCTTTCAGCTAGCAACGGTCACAAAGTTTTGCCGTAGTCGACAGTGAGCCACTGTTCTGGCCGAAGTCGAACTACGACTGAATCCGAGCTGGGCGGATTTTTCTTTGCGTACCAGGCGCCTATTTCTGGTCCAAGGTAACGGATCGCTAGTTCTGCGATATCGAAGTTTTCGTAGTTGACGGTTACCGGTCCTTCGACCATCACGTACTGGTAGGGAGGCTCTTCCCGCTGTGCGGTGAGTGTGGCTCTCCTGCGCTTGCGGAGCAGGTCCGCTTTCGGCGATGTCCCATTCATGGAGAAGATCACGTTGTCACCTCGGAACAAGTACCAAATCGGAAGTGCTAGTGGGCCTTTGTTCTGACGTGCGATCGACAGCATCCCAACGTGTTTTGCAGCGAGGAACGCTTCGCGTTCCTCGACGGTCATGTCGGTGTCAGTCACGTGCTGCTCTGCTGTGTTGTGATGATGTGGTGACGGCGGTCAGTCGAATAGTTCTTTGAGTTGCTCGACCGTGGCCGTGGCGTCGGCTCCGACGGGGTTCACTGAAAGGTGAGTCACGCCAGCTTCCTTGTAGGCAGCGATGCGTTCTTTCACATAGCTTGCAGGGCCGACAAGGTTGGTGTTGGCCAGCATCTCGGCGGGCACCAACGACGCTGCTTTGTCTTTCTCCCCAGACAGATAGTTGTCCTGGATGCCGATCGCTTCGTCCACGTAGCCGTATTTTTGCATGATCGTGTTGTAAAAGTTTTTGTCGCGTGCGCCCATGCCGCCGACGTAGAGCGCCACACTCGGGCGAGCCATGTCGAGAATGGCGTTGGCTTTGTCTCCAACGAGGTCCTCGCCGATTGCCACCATGCCACCAGCTGAGATCTGGACAGGCCCGAGCGACGGGTCACGTTTGGCAGTCCCTTTCTTCAGTTCCTCGCCCCACACGTTGTGGAACTTCTCGGGATCGAAGAAGATCGGTAGCCAGCCGTCAGCGTGCTCGGCGGTGGCTGTGACCGACAGGCCCATCAGGCTGGCCCAAAAGATCGGGACATGTTCGCGCACAGGGTGGTTGATGAGCTTAAGCGGCTTGCCGAGGCCCGTTCCTTGGCCGTCGGGCAGCGGCACCTGGACTGTCGGTCCGTCGTAGACGACTTTCTCACGCTTGGTGACCATGCGACAGACGTTGATGTAGTCGCGGATGCGCGGCATCGGCTTTTCGTACGGAACGCCGTGGAAGCCTTCGACTACCTGCGGGCCGGAGGCACCGAGGCCGAGTACGAACCGGCCGCTCGACACGAAGTCAAGTCCTGCAGCCGTCTGACCCATGCACGTTGCGGTGCGTGAGTAGACGTTGAGGATGCCGGCACCAATTTCGATCGTGTCAGTCTTGGCTGCCAGGTATCCCATCTGTGAGACCGAGTCAAAGCTGTAGGCCTCAGGCACCCAG
>Ga0213869_10000711_pt1 | contig 26101 bp, 14 predicted proteins | sample PICome_10_FD_160083 | JGI IMG/M metagenome (GOLD analysis project Ga0213869, IMG submission 160083) | Coastal seawater microbial communities near Pivers Island, North Carolina, United States - PICO132 | ecosystem: Environmental > Aquatic > Marine > Coastal | place: USA: North Carolina...
AAACAACATTAAGACTAGGTTCTAGAATTATTGGTAAGTGTATGATGGGATCAACATCAAACGCTTTAGACAAAGGTGGTAGAAACTTTAAAAAATTATACGATGACTCAGACGTTACAAAAAGAAATGCCAATGGACAAACTCGTTCAGGATTATATTCTTTGTTCATTCCTATGGAGTGGAATTACGAGGGATACATTGATTCTTATGGCTATCCTGTCTTCGAAACACCATCAAAAAAAGTGCATGGACCTCATGGAACGCCAATCAAAATCGGGGTTATTGAATACTGGAATAATGAAGTAGAAGGTCTTAAAGATGATCAAGACGGTTTAAACGAATTTTATAGACAGTTTCCTCGCACAACTAAACATGCTTTTAGAGATGAATCAAAACAATCTTTATTTAATCTAACTAAAATTTATCAGCAAATAGATTTTAACGAAGACGTACAAAACTTTAAGCAAGTAACTAAAGGTAGTTTTCAATGGGAAAACGGACAAAAGGATAGTAAAGTAATTTTTATGCCAAACAAAAATGGTAGATTTTTAATTACTTGGGTACCACCAATACATTTACAAAACAAAAGATTTACAAGACACGGAATTAATTATCCTGGCAATGAGCACTGTGGTGCTTTTGGATGTGATCCATATGATATATCAGGTACGGTAGACAAAAGAGGTTCTAACGGTTCTTTACATGGCTTAACTAAGTTTAGCATGGAAGAAGTACCGCCAAATCATTTTTTCTTAGAATATATCGCTCGTCCACAAACAGCTGAAATATTTTTTGAAGATGTACTTATGGCTTGCGTGTTTTATGGTATGCCGATATTAGCAGAAAACAATAAACCTAGATTACTTTATTATTTTAAACGTAGAGGTTATAGAGGTTTTGCTATGAATAGACCAGATAAAAAAAGAAATAAATTATCTATAACAGAAAGAGAAATAGGTGGTATACCTAATTCTAGTGAAGATATAAAACAAGCACACGCGTCCGCAATAGAAACGTACATAGAAAACTTTGTTGGTAAAAGAGAAACAGGTTATGGTGATATTTACTTTCAAAGAACATTAGAAGACTGGGCTCAATTTAATATAAACAATAGAACATCTCATGATGCTTCTATTAGTTCAGGACTAGCTTTAATGGCTTGCAATAAACATAGATACTCACCAGTTAATAAAATTGAATTAAAAGCAATAGATTTAGGTATTAAAAAATACAATAATCAAGGAACTACATCAAAAATTATAAGTTAAATGAATATATATACTAACACAAACAGTGCTTTCCCTAGTCAAGTAGTAAGTGATGCTGAAAAAGCAAGTTTGGAATACGGAAGTCAAGTTGCTATGGCGATAGAATATGAGTGGTTTGGTCAAGGCAGAACTTCTGGTAACAGATATTTAACTAATTGGAATCAATTTCACCAATTAAGACTGTACGCTCGTGGTGAACAAAGTATACAAAAATACAAAGATGAGTTATCTATTAATGGTGATTTGTCTTATCTTAATTTAGACTGGAAGCCAGTTCCTATATTATCTAAGTTTGTTGATATAGTTGTAAATGGTATATCAAATAAAAGTTACGACATAAAAGCTTATGCTCAAGACCCTGAATCTATAAAGAAAAGAACAGAGTACGCTTCAAGACTACAAGAAGATATGGTGGCTAAAGAATATTTAGATTCTTTAAACGCAACATTAGGTATTGATTTATACCAAAGCCCAAACAAAGATGTAATACCAGAAACAGCAGAAGAACTAGAGTTACACATGCAACTTAGTTACAAGCAGTCAATTGAAATAGCAGAAGAAGAAGCTATATCTACTGTTTTAGCACAAAACAAATATGATTTAGTTAAACGTAGAATAAACATGGACTTAACTGTCTTAGGTATTGGTGCTGCTAAAACTAACTTTAATACAGCTGAAGGAATTACAGTTGACTATGTTGATCCAGCGTACATGGTGTATTCATATTCTGAAGATCCAAACTTTGAAGACATATACTATGTTGGTGAATTAAAAGCTATAACAATACCTGAACTAAAAAAAGAGTTTCCAGATATTAGTGAAGAAGAATTAAAAAGAATACAAGCAATGCCAGGTAACAGATCTTACGTTACTGGTTGGGGTGATTATGATGAGAACACTGTTCAGGTTTTATATTTTGATTATAAAACATACCATAATCAAGTATTTAAAATAAAACAAACAGAACAAGGGTTAATGAAAGCTTTAGAAAAGCCAGACACATTTAATCCACCAGAAAATGATAACTTTGAAAGAGTATCAAGATCTATAGAGGTTTTATATAGCGGTGCTAAAGTTTTAGGTACTGATACTATATTAAAATGGCAGCTTGCAGAAAACATGTCAAGACCTACGGCAGATACTACAAAAGTTAAAATGAATTACGCTATATGCGCGCCTAGAATATATAAAGGTAGAATAGAATCATTAGTAAGCAAATGTATAGGTTTTGCTGATATGATTCAATTAACACATTTAAAGCTACAACAAGTTATGTCTAGAATAGTACCTGATGGTGTTTATTTAGACATGGATGGTTTAGCAGAGGTTGATTTAGGTAATGGCACAAACTATAACCCAGCAGAGGCATTGAATATGTATTTCCAAACTGGTAGTATTGTTGGTAGATCTCTCACGCAAGATGGTGATATGAACGCTGGTAAAGTTCCAATACAAGAACTTAGTAGCTCTAGTGGTCAGCAAAAAATTCAAAGTCTTATTAACACGTATCAATATTATTTACAAATGATACGTGATGTAACCGGACTTAATGAAGCTCGTGATGGTAGCACACCAGACAAACAAACATTAGTAGGACTACAAAAGATAGCTGCTAACGCGTCTAATGTTGCCACAAGACATATTAAGCAGTCTAGTTTATATATAAGTCTTATAATAGCAGAAAACATAGCTTTAAAAATAGCTGATGCTTTAGAGTTTCCACTAACCGCTGCTTCACTACAAAACTCTATATCTAGCTATAATGTAAATACTTTAATTGAAGTATCTAATTTAAACTTACATGACTTTGGTATATTTTTAGAATTAGAGCCAGACGAAGAAGAACAACAACAGTTAGAACAAAACATACAAGTTGCTTTACAAAAAGGTGGTATTGATTTAGAAGATGCTATAGATTTAAGACAAATTAAAAATCTTAAATTAGCTAATCAAATGCTTAAGATTAAGCGTAAAGCTAAAGCTAAGCAAGATCAAGCAGCGCAACAAGCTAATATTAAAGCTCAAGCAGAAGCGCAAGCTCAAACTGCAGAAAAAACAGCTATGGCTGAAGTACAAAAGCAAGAAGCTATATCTGGAGCTACAGTAAAATTAGAGCAAGCTAAAAATCAAATGGAAATACAACGCATGAATACTGCTCATCAACTTGATCAGCAAAAAATGCAAATGCAACATAAGTTTGATTTAGAATTAAAAAAGCTAGAGGCTCAGGCTCAAAAACAAAAAGAACAAGAAATTGAAGATCGTAAAGATAAGCGTATTAAAATGGAAGGCACGCAACAAAGTGAATTAATAGCACAAAGACAAAACGATGATCCACCTATAAACTTTGAAGAAAAAGATGGTATGGACATGCAAGCTTTTGCTTAATTATTTAATTATTTAATTATATTATATTATGTCAGAAACAAAAACAAATGAACCTGTTAAACAGGAAGGTGACTTTAAAATAAAGTCTAAAAAGAAAACACCAAAAAAATTAACAACACCAAGTGACGAACCAATTAAAGTTAACATAAAAGAACCTTTAATTGAAACGGCGCCTGAAGTAATTAAAGTAACAATACCTAAAGAAGATGCCATTCAAATCGGAGAAGCAAAGGAAGTACCTGTGGAAAAACCATCCGGAGATAGCGCAGAGGTGGGAGAACCTGTACAAGAGTCCAACGAGACTACTGAAGGGTTTTCTCCAATCAAAGAAGTAACTGAAGCTGAAGTTAAACAAGTTGAAAAAGAAGTAACAAAAGCTATACAAGACGAAAGAATATTAGGCAAAAAGTTACCTGAAAATATAGAAAAATTAGTTTCATTTATGGAAGAAACTGGTGGAACTATAGAAGATTATACAAGATTAAATGCTGATTATAGTAGCGTTGATGAAAATACTTTATTAAAAGAATACTATAAAAAAGCTAAACCTCATTTAAACGAGGAAGAAATAGGATTTATCATGGAAGATAATTTTTCATTTGATGAAGACTTGGACGAAGAGCGTGACGTCCGTAAAAAGAAACTCGCTAAAAAAGAAGAGATTGCAAAAGCAAAAAACTTTTTAGAGGAAACGAAAAAGAAATATTACGACGAAATCAAGTTGAGACCCGGCGTAACTCAGGACCAACAAAAAGCTATGGACTTTTTCAATCGCTATAATAAGCAGCAAGAAACAGCTGAGCAACAACACGCTAAATTTAAAGAAAGTACTAAAGAACTTTTTAACAACGATTTCGAAGGTTTCGATATTAAAGTTGGTGAAACAAATTATAAGTACAACATTCAAAATAAAGATAAAGTTGCTGAAAACCAATCAAACATTAATAACCTAGTCGGGAAGTTCTTAGACACAGAGGGTAATGTTATTGATACTAAAGGTTATCACAAGGCTATGTATGCTGCTGACAATGTAGACAGGATCGCAGCTCATTTTTATGAGCAAGGAAAAGCTGATGCCATTAAAGACGTTGTTACTAAGTCTAAAAACCCTGTAGATTCTCAAGCTAGAAAATCTCAAGGTGAAGTATTTATTAACGGTATGAAAGTGAAGGCGATTAGTGGTGCTGACTCTACAAAACTAAAAATAAAAACAAGAAAATTTAACTAAAAAAAACTAACAAAAAATGGCTTTAAATCCACAATTTGGAGGGTTAATCCCTTCAGGAACTCAGGAAATATTGAACAGCAATTACCTACAATTTAACAGTAATGCTGCTGGGAACACGAATACTTTCGCGCAACAATATTTACCTGAAATTTACGAACAAGAAGTAGAAAGATACGGAAACCGTACTCTATCTGGATTCTTAAGAATGGTTGGCGCTGAAATGCCAATGACATCTGATCAAGTAATTTGGTCTGAACAAAATAGATTACACATCTCTTATTCTGGAGTTGTTGTAGCTAACGCTGCTGGTACTTCAAGTCTTATTACTGTACAAGCTCCTGCTGTAAACACAATATCAATTAACGATACTATCGTTGTTTTAAATCCTGTTTCAGGAGCTGAATCAAAAGGTATTGTTACTGATTCTGGTGCTTACGCTGGTTCTCTTCTTGCTGCTGGTGCAATTAACTTTCAACCGTTTGATAATGTTCAGCTAGCAGTAGCTGCTGCAGGTGTTGGAGTTAAGATATTTGTATATGGTTCTGATTACCAAAAAGGTCAAAGTATGGCTGGCGCTTTCACTGCCGCTGGTGCTGTGCCTGCTGCTAATGCTCCTAGAATATCTATTGATCCAGTATTAACTCAATTTTCTAACTCACCAATTATTCTAAGAAACCAATACGTAGTTAATGGTTCTGATATGGCACAAATCGGTTGGGTTGAAGTTGCAACTGAAGATGGAACTTCTGGATACTTATGGTACTTAAAAGCTGAGTCTGAAACAAGACTACGTTTTGAAGATTACCTAGAAATGAGTATGGTAGAAGCTGAATTTAACCAAGTAGGTGGTGCTGCAGGAATTGCTGCTAGTCCAGGTTCAGAAGGTTTATTTGCTGCTATACAGTCTAGAGGAAATGTACAAACAGGATTTACTGCTGCTGCAGGTCTTGATGAGTTTGATGCAATTCTTAAAAACTTAGACACTCAAGGAGCAATTGAAGAAAACATGCTTTTCTTACAAAGACAAACTTCTTTAGATTTTGATGATATGCTAGCAAGCATCTCTGGTGGATTTGCTGGAGGAACTGCTTTTGGTTTATTTGAAAACTCAGAAGAAATGGCTTTAAACCTTGGATTCTCAGGATTCAGAAGAGGTTCTTATGACTTTTACAAAACAGATTGGAAATACTTAAACGACGCATCTACAAGAGGTGGTATCGTAGGTATCAATTCAATTGAAGGTGTATTAGTACCAGCTGGAACTTCAACAGTTTACGATCAAATTTTAGGAACTAACATCAGAAGACCTTTCTTACACGTAAGATACAGAGCGTCTCAATCTGATGATAGAAGAATGAAATCATGGTTAACTGGTTCTGCGGGTGGAGCAATGACTTCAACTCTTGATGCTATGGAAGTAAACTTCCTATCTGAAAGATGTTTAGTAACTCAAGCTGCTAACAACTTTGTATTATTCAGAGGAATCTAATTGATTCAACAAATGTAATTCTTACCCTCGTTATATCAACGGGGGTAATTATTACTTTTATAAACTATTTAATTATATTATATTATGGCTAAAAAAGCTCAAGCAGAAACTGTTGAGGTTGCACCTCAAGAGGTAGCGGTAAAAACTGCACCAACAAAACCAGCTAAACCAAGTTGGGAAATAAAAGATAGAGTATATTTTCTTAAAGGTGATAAAACACCTTTAACATATACTATACCAGGTAAACACACTAGAAAGCATGCGTTGCTTTATTTTGATGAAAATACTGGAAAACAAAGAGAAATAAAATATGCTACAAATCAAGACTCACCGTTAGTTGATGAACAAAGTGGAGAATGCACAATGGGTCATATACGTTTTGACAACGGCACTTTGAAAGTAGATAAATCTAAACAAAATTTACAAAAATTATTATCTTTATACCACCCTTTAAAAGGTAAAGCATATGAAGAATATAGCGCTGTAGAAGAAGCTGTAGATGAATTAGATACTTTAAACAGTCAAGTAGAAGCAATGAACTCAGCTATGACTATGGAGGTTGATTTTGCTGAAGCAATATTAAGAGTTGAATTAGGTTCTAAAGTAAATGAAATGAGTTCTAAAGAAATAAAAAGAGACGTAATCTTATTTGCTAGAAATAATCCTGAGTTATTTATATCATTAGCTAATGATGAAAATGTACAACTTAGAAACTTTGCTATAAGAGCAGTTGAAATGGGTATAATAAAAATATCTGGAGATCAAAGATCTTTTACATGGGGAACAAATGATAGAAAGTTAATGAATGTTCCATTTGATGAAAATCCTTATTCAGCGTTTGCCTCATGGTTAAAAACTGACGAAGGTGTAGAAGTTTATAGATCTATAGATAAAAAACTATAAAAACAAGTGATACTAATATAGGGCTCGTTTACTCGGGCCCAATATTATAATAAAAAAAAACAATGGTAAATATAAATACAGTATATACAACAGTCTTGTACATATTAAACAAAGAGCAAAGAGGTTATGTAACTCCAGCAGAGTTTAATAGCTTAGCTACTTTAGTTCAAGATGAAATATTTGAATCATATTTTCCAGATGGAAACCAAGTAAACCGTCAAAACCAAAACAATACTCAAAATGATACAGAGTTTTTTAACATGTTTAAAGACATTTCATATAAACTATATCCTTTTGAAAGAACAGCTACATTTACTTATAACGCAGGTGCTGGTATCCTAGGTTGGGAATACGTAGGAGCTGGAACTATATTTAAATTAGGTGAAATAATATCTACATATAATACAACAAACCCTCAGTATGATTCTATTACTGAGTTAGCTAGTCAAAGTGACTTTTCTAAGATCACAAGATCTACGTTGACAGCTCCAACTATGCAATATCCTTTATGCACAACAGGTACAGGACCAAATAGTTCTGTACTTATAAAAGTTAGCCCTCAGCCAAACGCTTTAAATGTAAACGCTTTGTTTACACCAGTAGCACCAGAGTGGAAATTTACTACTGGTAACCTAGGTCAATACATATACTCTAATACGTCAGTAAACTTTGAATTAGATATATCAGAGCAAACAAACTTAATAATAGGTATATTAAAATACTGTGGATTAATAATAAACGATCCAACAATAATACAATCAGCTGCTGCAGAAGCACAAGAGGTAGAACAAAATATAAAATCTTAATAAGACATGGCATTAATAACAGAAACAAACCAACAGTATTATCAAGGTTCACAAGGTTTTAGAGGAGCGTTCTTAGCAGATGGTGTAACCCTACAAAGTGCCTTTGTTACTACATTTGATACAGACTTGGTATTTGGCAATTGGAATCCAATAATTGCTGAATACACTTTAAATAATTTTAAAATATACACTAGCACAACAGGAACTCCTGGCACATGGTCTGAATATGTTTTACAATATAGTGTAGTTAACAACACTATAACTTTTAACGCGGCTCCTGCAAATAATTTATTTATAATTGTACAATTAAAAATATTAGATGGTGGTCAATACGCTAGCACTATACAAGAAGAAGCTATTGGAGATGCTGTAGAAGAAAACTATGGAGGTTACCAATACGTTAAACTTAATGATATAGTTAATAACTATATGGTAGGTTACGTAGGTGACGGTAAAATAATTCAAACAGCTAAAAAATCTGATGTATTATTTTTTGCAAAAAGATCTTTACAAGAATTTAGTTACGATACTTTAAAAAGTATTAAATCACAAGAGCTTACAATACCTGAAAGCTTATCTTTAGTAATGCCACAAGACTATGTAAACTACGTAAGCTTATGTTATATTGATTCAATGGGTGTTAAGAGACCTTTATATCCAAACAATAACTTAACAACAAATCCTTACACTAAACTACTACAAGATGATGAAGGTATACCAACACAAGATAGTTTTGGAGAAAACTTAGAGGGAACTTCTATAACAGTTGAAAGATGGCAAGAAGCTAATCAAGCTTTAATAAACTCTTCATGGTATCAAAACTGGGTTGATAATGGTTACATGTTTGAAGATTATGGAGTTGGAAGTGGTCCTTGGAATTGGGGCGCTTTATATGGTATTAATCCACAGTATGCTAATAGCAACGGTTGGTTTGGTATAAACGAAAGAGAAGGTAAGTTTACTTTTTCTAGTAACTTAGTTAATAAGTTAATAGTTGTAGAATACATATCTGATGGCTTAGCTTACGACTTAGATACTAGAGTACCTAAAATGGCAGAGGAAGCAATGTATTTAAGTATATCATATAATCTATTAGCTAATAGAGCTAACATAGCTGATAACATAGTACAAAGATTTAAGAAAGACAGAAGAGCAGCGCTTAGAAACGCTAAGATAAGATTATCAAATATTAAATTAGAAGAATTTACTCAAGTAATGAGAGGTAAATCTAAATGGTTAAAACACTAAAATTTAATGGCAAAAGCAACTAATAGTTTTGTTACTGGTAAAATGAATAAAGATCGTGATGATCGACTTTTACAAGCTAACGAATATAGAAACGCAATGAACGCTCAAGTGAGTAGATCTGAAGGTGCTAACGTTGGTGCGCTAGAAAATGTTTTAGGTAATTCTTTAATTAGTGACTTTAGAGTTTTAACTGGTGGCGGTAACGTAGTATCTATAGGTTATTGTTCTGATGAAATAAATAATAGAGTTTTTATTTTTTTAACAGATAACAATAACTCTACATTATCATATAATACTGCTCAAAAAAATTCTATAGTTGTTTACAACACTGTTACTGAGTTGTCTTCAGTTCTTGTTTCTGGTGCGTTTTTAAATTTTTCAACAGCTTTTCCTATAACAGGGGTAAATATATTAGAAGGTTTATTATACTTTACAGACAATAGAAATCAACCTAGAGTTATAAACGTAACCTTAGCCGAGTCTAATTTTGTTTCTGAAAACAATCAATATTATACTATAGAAGAACAAATATCTGTAGCAAAATATAACCCTTACCAATCAATACAGCTTTATAAAGAATCCTCTATATCTAATGAATATGAAACTACAATGTATGATGTTGTTAGTTTGTATTACCCTGATGGAGGTCTTGGAAATTTAAATGCAGACGCTGCCACAGGTCAATCTAATTTACAAATTTTAAAAGCAGGATTTCAAGGAGATATAGTTACTAGTATGGGTGGTGGTGGTGGAACGGCTGGTGTAAAAGTTGGTCGTAGAGACAAATCAACTGGAGTTATTACAGATACTGGATTAACTGTTAATTTTTCTTCAGATCAAACTACATATTGGCAGGTTGGTCTTAGCGGTAATATAACTGGAACATTAATTGATAAAGATGACGAAGAAATTGTATTTAGCTTTAATCCATATTATAACCCTGATTATAATGGTGATAAAGATTATTTAAGAGATAGGTTTGTAAGATTTGCATATAGATTTAAATTTATTGATGGTGAGTATTCTATAATGTCACCATTTACCCAAGAGTGTTTTATACCTAAGCAAGATGGTTATTTTATGACCAAGCAAAATCCTTTACCTAGCGGAACAGAAATAGAAGAATCTCCACCTCTTGATATACAAGATGAAGAAGACACTTACAGAAGTACAGTCGTAGAGTTTATGGAAAACAAGGTTAATAAAATAATTCTTAGAATACCTTTACCTTACAGTTCTGTTCAAACTCAAACTATATTACACGTAGAAGAAATAGATATATTGTTTAAAGAGTCTGATTCTAATATTATAAATGTTATAGAAACTGTAGAAATGTCTAGAGTAAGAGCTCAAACAGCTGGTAGTGTTTATGAATATGAATACCAGTCTAGAAAACCTTACAAAGTTCTACCTTCATCTGAAACAACTAGAACTTATGATAAAGTTCCAGTGAGAGCGTTGGCTCAAGAAGTTATAAGTAATAGAATTGTTTATGGAAACTTTGAAAACAAACATATACCACCTTCTACTATAGATTACAATGTTGCTGTTAGTCAAAAATCTACATTTGATTTAGGTGCGGCTACAGCTACAACAAACGGTTCAACAGTTAGTGGGGCTGAAACAATAAACATAAACACTTTAGCCGCAGGTTTATCAATACAAAATGGTTATATAGTTACAGCCAGCAATATCCCAGCTAATACTGTTATTGTAAGCTTTACATCTACAAGCGTTACTATAAGCAACGCAACAACTGGTATTATACCTAACGCAACTACATTAACTTTTGCAGCTCCAAGCAATGTTAGATACACTACAAGTAAAGTAGAATATCCTAACTCTTCACTTAAACAAAATAGAAATTACCAAGTTGGTATAGTATTGTCAGATAAATTTGGTAGATCATCTACTGTTATTTTATCTAATAGTGATAGTTCTGTAGAATTTAGTAATGAACAATATTTAGGATCAACTGTTTTTTCAGATTATATAAACAATAATATAACCGCGGATACTTTTCCAGGTAATTCATTAAAAGTTTTATTTAATAATCCAATACCAGGAGGTTCTACAGGTATATACAATGGAGACACAACAAGTACTGACTATAATCCACTAGGTTGGTACTCATATAAAATTGTTGTAAAACAAACAGAGCAAGAATATTACAATGTTTATTTACCAGGTATAATGGCTGCATATCCTAACGACCCTTTAAAAGAGTTAGGAAAAACTTCACACGCGGTATTAATAAGTGACAATATAAACAAAGTACCTAGAGATTTAACAGAGGTTGGACCAGAACAAAAACAATTTAGAAGTAGTATTAACTTACATGGTAGAGTTGAAAACTTAGCTAGTACAGTAACCAACTTAAACAATATACAATATTACCCAGGCCCAACATCACCTATTGTAAGTGTTATTGGTACTGATAGAGATTTGTTTGATGGAATACCTACAGCAAGTTATGTTGGTAGTCCAGATTTTTATAATGTGGTTTCAAATCCTTTGATAGCTAGAATAAATACTCCTTCAAAACAAATAGGAGTTCAAGCAGTTATAACAACAGGAACAGTAGGATCTACATCGCTAGGTGGTTTAAATACTATTGGTATAACTCTAGCTAGTATATCTCCACAATCAAATCCTTTTGCTGCTGTAAATAGTATATTCGCTGGACAAACCGTAACAGGTAATGGTATACCTGAAGGAACTATAATAACTGGCACAATAACTGATAGTGGTTTTTGGAAAATAACATTAAGCAATAACTTAGAAGGAACAACGGTAAACGATGTGTTAACTTTTTCACCTACAAATGACAGTATACTTTACGATTGGGTTACTATGCCTCAGCTAGCTGTAATGGAAACTGATGGTGTTAATTCTAATTTAGATATATTTTGGGAAACTACATCTGAAGGTTTGATAACTGAATTAAATCAGGCTGTTCTAGGTGGAACTGCAGATGCTGTTTCTTTAAGTGGATTTAACGCAAGCGCATTTAAAGAATCATTAGCTTTAAACTCAGAAATTCTAAGTGCTTCATTTACAATATTAGATCAATTTGGTAATGATATTGTTTATGCCGCTACAACACCGCCTCAATTGCAATTACATAGTGTTTTAGATTATAGCGGAAGTGATGTTACTAGTACTTTTAGTTTAGCAAGAACTGGTAATAATTATAATGTTGAGCTAGAAGATTATTTATATTTTAGCAATCAAAGTTCTACTAAACAAACATATTCTTTTACTTTTGAAGTAAACTACGAAGGTATACAATCTTTTATAACTCAACAACCAGTTTCATTAATAAACGTTATACCAACATTTGCTCAACCTGCAAACGTAACATACATACCTGGAACTGATGGTGGAGGAAATGGAACAATAACAAATGTTCAAGCACAAAATGGCGCTTTTGCTGGTGTAGCAATCCCAAGTCCAGATGTAGCTTGGAAAGATATATCATGGTCCTTAACAGTAACAAAAGATAGTGTTAACTATGGTCCATCAGGAACTGGAAATATTTTAATAAGTCAATCAAGAGTAAATGCTTTTTGGAATGGTCGTGTATTTTTTAACGGCAGTAACCCGCCTAATTCTATGGTAGATGGAACATATGTTTGTGTTGCTACTGCTACAGATGCTGGAGGTTTATCTCAATCTCGTACTTTTAATTTAGTTATAAATAGAACTCCTTGTTATTCTTATAAGTTTACTTATGGAGGAACTGGTAGTGTTATTAGCGGAACATTTACCACATGTGAAGGTGTTGACGAGGGTGTGGTTAGTTTTGTAGATCCACCAGTTAATACGTTTCCTGGTTACGCTGTTGTTTGCGCAAGAGATACAACATACACTCAAAACAATTTACCAAACTCTTTTGTTAAATTAGCTTTAGACGCAAATGATCCAGCAAACACTTGTAATGTTTAAAAAAAATAAGTAATAATAATATATATGGCTGCGATAATAGAAGTAAAATACTTCAACACATTCCTTCTTAAGAAAGTAAACAAAGCGCAAACTACGCCATCACCTGGTTATGGTAACATACCTGTGTGGAATGGTTCAATGGGTATACCTGCTGCTAAAGGAGGTTATCCTAGACCTAATGGAAACGCTGTTCCTAATAATTGGGTGATAGAAGAATCAAGAATAAACGGTGGTTATAATAACACAACAGTATCTTTTGGCGCTAAAGCTTATTTAGTAGAAGAAGAACCTAACGGAACTAGACGTGGTAACTCATTAATATACTCTGGTATATTTAACTCTAGAACCGGTATTAATAATACAAATGTGTTTTCAGTAGCAGAAGACATAATAAAATCTGTAGACCCAGCAAATGGTTCAATACAAAAACTATATGCAGAAGATACTAATTTAAATATATTTCAAGAACTAAAAGTAAGTAGAGCGTTAATAGATAAAGACGCTATATACTCTGCTGAAGGTGGAGGAACCGTAACAAGTGCTAACTTAGTTATTGGAGCAATACAACCGTATTTAGGTAAATTTGGTATAAGTAAAGATCCTACTAGTTTTGCAATATATGGAAGAAATAAATATTTTTCTGATAGAAATAACAATGTTATATTAAGACTTTCTCAGTCAGGTTTAGATGAAATATCATCTGCTAATATGGTAGATTATTTTAGAGATACTTTAGGTGGTTTAACAGTTGCTGGTGTTGAAGGTAAAATACTAGGTGGTTATGATATTTATAACAAACAGTATGTTGTATCAACACAAGAACCTAACAACAACGCTATTGATTCTGGTTATGACACTTTAGCTTATGATGAACTTGTAAAAGGTTGGACTAGCTTTTTTAGTTATAAACCAGATCAAATGTTTAGTTTAGGTAATCAGTTTTATAGTCTTAACTCAGGTAAACTTTATCAACATTATTCACAAAGTGGCACAAGAAATGTTTTTTATGGACAGACACAAACACCAACGTCTATAACTTTTGTATTTAACCCTAGCGTTGCAGCTTCTAAAAACTTTAAAACAGTTTCATACGAAGGAAGTAATGGGTGGCAAGTTAGCAGTTTTATATCAGATACAGTTGGTAGAAACTTAAACTTTTCAAATAACAACTGGGCTAATAGTGAAGATACTACAGCTCAAGTTTATAGTTATACACAAGGGGCTTATGTTCAAGATGGTATACAATACTATGCTGGATTTAATAGAAAAGAAAATTTATATGTAGCTAACTTAATAAACAATAGTCCCGCTACAAACGGAGAAGTTGGTAATATTCAAATAAACGCAGGTGGTGTTAGTTACAATGCTATGTCTGGTATTAAAGGATTTTACGCTACAGTAACAATATCAACAGATGCTGTTACAAATTTAGGAGGAGAAAAAGAATTATTTGCTGTAAGTACAGAATACGTAGCAAACAATGGATATTAAAAATTAATTAAAACAATATAAAATGGCAGTAATAACAAGCGCTATAATAGGAGGAGCAATGTCTTTAGCCGGTGGAATTTTTGGCGGTAGAGCAGCTAGAAGACAAGCTAGAGCAGCAAAATCAAGAATGAGAAAACTAAACTCTAAGCTTAATAGTTTAGAAGCTAATAGACAAGATATAATAAATCCTTACGCAGATGTTACAAGTACAGCTGATATGCTAAGTAATCCTTTTACTCAGTTAAGTGTTTCTACAGCTGCTATGGATATGCAGATAGAACAAACAGACCAAGCCTTAGCAAACACGCTAGATGCACTTAGACAAACAGGTGGCGGATCTGGTGGCGCAACTGCTTTAGCTCAAGCTGCTTTACAAAGTAAAAAAGATGTTGCTGCAGACATTGAAAGACAAGAAGTTCAGAACGATAAAGCTAGAATACAAGGTGAAGCTAATTTACAAAAAGATTTAATAGCTGAAGAACAAAGAATGCAAAGTGTAGATGTACAAGGTAAGCAATTTGTTTATAGCGAAACAGAACAAAGAGAACAACAACAATTAGATAGAGTTTCTAATCAAATAGCAGCTCAACAACAAAACTTAGCAACTGCTCAAGCTAATCAATCAGCGGCTACCTCTGGTATGTTTAACGCACTTGGTGGTATTGCTACTAGCGCTTTTGGATCGTAAATTTTAAAACATGGAAAACAAAAATACAGTAAAAAATCTTTTCATAAGGCAAGCGCAAAATAGCGATGCGTTAGGTTATAATTTAGATTATCTGTCTGCACGTGTAGATAATAATTTTAATATATTAGGTAATGCATACGAAGGATCTGGTAGAGTATATGCTTATTTAAAAAATAAAATAAACAATAACAATTGTGATAGTGAAAACTGTAAAGATGAAATGCTAAAACTACAACAGTTAGAAGCAGCTCCTCAAGCTTCTTTAGATTTTTTATCTGATATTGCAGCTGAACTACAAAAAACAGAAGACACTAATTTTGATCCAAACAATAATTACATGTATTCTGTAGCTAATTCAGTGCTGTTAGGTAAGCCAGGTTTTTCTAAAACAGAAGGATATAATATTGTTTTAGATTTATTAGACAATGGATCTCAAGAAATAACTTTTTCAGGTCCGTTTTTTGAAAGACCTTTAATAATAAACAATGTAACGCTAGGCTCTTTGCTAGATTCTGATACATCTATAGTTGCAACTACGCCTGATATAAATAAAGACATGTTAAGACTATTAGTTGAAACTGGTATATTTAACAAAGAAGATGTTTCTGATGAAGGAGATTTATTACCTACAGCAAAGATACAAGAAACGTTTATATTAAAAGGACCTGATCAGAAGCCTGATTATGAAATTATAGATATAGGTATGGGAAAAGGTAGAAACGTTCTTAGGTTTGATCTAGACAAGATAGAAAAGAAAGCTACACCGTTTATAAACGCAGAGGTTGCAGGTTTATTAAGCTCTGAGCAAGAAGCTGTAGCTGCTTGGAACGTTTACATAGCTAAAGGTTCTAGCGTAGAAGAAGACGATCAAATGGTTCAAGATGCAAACGCTGGAAGTTTAGCATGGTCTTACGAAGAAGATTTACCTTTAACGCAAGATAATAAAGAATTATTCTTAGACAAATACAAAAAATATTTTATGAATAATTATTTAAAACAATTCATAACAAATAAATTTCCTACTGTTGAAGAAGACGCTGCTGTGTTTGATTTAGCAGAAGCAAGAAAAGCAAAGGCTGAAAAACTAAACCAAAGTCTAACAAGTTAAATTAAGTTAAATGACATTATTAGAATTTATAACAGACTTACAATCTCAAGGTTTTACAGACAAAGAGGTTTTTGACAAAGCTCAAGAGTTTAAAAAAAATAACGCTACTGAAGAAGTAGTTGAAGAAACTGAAGTAGTTGAAGAAATTGTAGAAGTGGGAAATTCAAACGATTCACCACCAACGGGTGCGGATGTGAATCAAACAACTGCTGCGCCCGACAAAAAAGAAACTACGGATTTAATATTGGAAGATGGTTCTTCGGTATCAGCAGAAGAGTTTGAAAAAAGAAAAGCTCAGTATGAAGAATATACAGCTGTGGCTAAACCAGAAGAAGTTATAACAGAAGGAGGTTATGACTACAAATATGATAACAAAGGAATTTATTATTATAAACCAAAAGGTTCTGAAGAAGAATGGAAAACATATGAAAATAAAAAATCAAAGGCTAATTTATCTATAGCTTCTTTATTTAATCATTCAGATTTTAGCATTGAGGAATCTATAAAAACTGAAAAAGCATTAGAACAAAGTGAAAATTTATTAATTAACATTGATAGTAATGTAGAGGTTTCTAATAATAAAAACAACGAATTAGATAAAGAGCAACAAGTTTTTATTGACGATTTTGTAAAAGACACTTCTTTAACAAAAAAAGACAATGTTAAGATATCTGAAGAAACTGATAAATGGTTTAATGTAGGTGCTGAAATACCAGAAACAGAATATGATACTACATACGCTAAAGAAGTTCCAACAGGAAAAATGCTACCAAATTCTGAATGGGTTGAAGCAGAGCAAAACGCAAAAGCAGCTTGGCAGGATTTAAAACCTAAACCTGAAGGAGTTAACGAAGACGAGTGGATAAAAAACAAAATGAAACTAGACCACTCTGCTAAATTAACTGAAAAAGAAAAAGGAGAAAAACTAGAAACTTGGATAGAGAATAACGATGAAGATGGTTTTAATTGGAGAGCTTTAGCTTTAAAATTTTCACCTGCTGGTAGCGGTGTTGAAATGAAAGATATATTTGATAGATCTTCAAAACAAAAACTTGCCGAGGCAATAGTTAAAAAACAACAACTAAACTTACAAGGTAAAAATAAAGATATAATTCAATGGTTTGATAATGCTAAAAAAAGTGTTGAAGAAATAAACACAGCTATATCTTCTATATATGAATCTAAATTTCAAACACCTAAAGAGGCTGAAGAAGCTAAAGCTTTAGTCACTAAACTAAGAAACAAAAGAGACGAAATAGTTAAATTAGGCGAAGAAAAAGAGGTTGATTTAAACAGTATAATAGAAGAAGGCAAAGATGTAAACCAAAGAGTAGACTATTTAGAAAGAAATTTTAATTTTGTACCTATATTAACCACAAACTTAGAAACAGCTGGCTTACAAATGGGCGTTGCTTTAGCAGATGTAGCTCACATGGCTTTAGACGTACCAAACGCCTTTGGTCTTGCAGATAACAAATATTTTAATGCTGTAGCACCTGTAGCTAATTTAGCTGCTAAACTAGTTCAATCACAACCTTATAAAGAGACTAGAGAAAAAATGAAAAGCTTTGTAGATAATTATACAGAGCAATCAATGAGCGGTATAGCTCACGCGCAAAGTTTATCTGATTTAGAAGACGGTGAAGACTGGGGTAGATATATGTCTACTTTGTTAGGTAGCCAAGCTATAAACACAGCTATATTATTTGGTACTGGTGGCGCTGCCTTGCCTATATTAACCGCGTCTGCTGTTGGTAGCAGTTATGGTGAAATGGAAAAAGAAATGAAAAACAATCCATTAATTAATTACTCTCCTTGGCAAATGTATGGGGTTGCTATGGGTAATGGTGTTTTAGAATATGGTTCAGAAAGAATATCTTTAGGTATAATAGGTAGGTCTAAAGCTTTATTTAAAGCTTCTGGCCCTAAGGTTAGAAAAGGATTTGCGGAACAAGTTGCGAGCTTAACTACAAAAAAAGGAGCAACAAGAGCTTTTAAATCAGGAGCATACACTACGGCTGATTTAGCAAAAGAATCTGGTTCAGAAGGTTTTGTAGAATATGGTGGTAACTGGTTTGATAGATATGTTTTAGGTAAAGATGTAAACTTGTTTGATGGCGTAGCTGACGCTACGTTTAGTGGTTTGGTGATGAGCGGTGGTGTATACAAAGCACCTTCTATATTTGCTAGCGTTTCACAGATGGTTCAAGGTCCAGATAGTAATGCTAAAATAGCTAAAAATAGAGAAAAAATACAAGGACTGCAAGAGGCTTTAATGTCTAGTCCTGATATGTCAGATGCTAATAGAGCTAGGCTTAATGATCAAATAGTTAGTCTTACAAAAGATTCTTCTAATGAAATAAATAAAACATTAAATAGATTTACTGAAATGGATAGATCTGAAATAGATGCTTTATCAGATTTAGAACTATCTACATATAAAAATAGATTAGCAGTTGATGAGGTTAATTCAGATCCTAATTTTAACAATAAAGAAATTGAGTTAAAAAGATTAGCAGATGAAAGATATGAAATTAATCAAAAGAAAAACAAAATACTAGAGCCATATATTAAAGCAGATGCTGACATAGACACAGCTAATACAGTTAAACTAACTGAAAGAATAGACGCTGGTTCTAAAACTATAGCAGATCAATTAAAAAACGTGGGTGGTTTTAATGTTATTGAAAGTTCTAAAGAATTTGCTGATATTATAAAAGAAAAAGGCATTGATGGTAAAAGATCAAACGATTATGGTGTAATATATAAAAGCCCTGAGACCGGTAAAAAAGAAGTATTAATAAACCAACAACAAGCCTTAAAAGATAACGTTGCCACAACTTCGCAACATGAAGTATTACATGCTGTTGGTGCAAAAACTTTTGACTCTAGTCCAGAAAGCGCTATAAATGTAGGTAAGGCTTTAAAAAGCGTTATGGACAGTAAAGATATGTCTGTAGGTAAAGAAACTCAAGACATGTTTGATGATCTTAAAAAAGATTATAACGATGTAGTTAATAACTCTAACTCAACGCCTGATCAAATTAAACAAGCAGAGGCATTATATATGGAAGAATATGTAATGACTGCTAGCGAAGGCATGCAAACTGGAGATATAAAAGAAACACCAACATTGTTAACTCAATTAAAAGAGTTTGGTAAAACTTTATCACAATTTTTTAAATCAGGACCTACACCTATAAATGTTAAATGGAACACTGGTAAAGACGTGTACGAATTTATAAAAGGTTTTAACAAGTCTGTTTTAGAAGGAAAAGGCTTAACTAAAGAGCAGTTAGACGTCGCAGAAAAAGGAGCTGAAGGAAAATTAATTTCTAAACCAACTATTGTTAAACCTGTTGAGAGTAAGTCTTCAAAAAAACTTACTAATGATTCTTATGATCAAACTAATAAATTAATGTCTGATCCTGATTTTGATGTTACATCTTCGCTTGACGCAAAAAGAGCATTGAAAGCCGCTGGTGCTGTTATAGAAACAACAACTAAAAGACTATTTGATAGTGTTTTACCAATGAATAGACAAGGTGTAACTAGAAATGATTTTAAAAAAATTATTGAAAGTGAATACATAAAAGTTCTTAGCGAGTACAATGCTGATAAAGACGTTAATATGCAAGGCGCTGGAAAACAAACAAGCACTTTGTTTAATTTAAGAGCAAATAAATTAGCTACTGAAAACTTTAAACAAGGGCAAGCGCAAAGTATTGATAGTGAAAAAGCTATTCAAATAGCTGACGAAACTAGTAGCAAAGAGTTTGATGAAAAAGCAAAAGAAGATACAGGTAGAAAAAAAGCATATCCATCACAAATGGAATCTATTAGCAATACTATAAAACCTGAAACAATAGCTTCTATAAAAGAAGACGCTAAAAGAGAAATATTATTAAATGCTAAAAAAGGACCTGATGCAATTATAAAGTCTATAAAAGAAGAAGCTAGAAATATAGCTAAAAAACTAGGAAAAGACACAGGTACATTTAAAAAAGGTTGGCCTAATTTTGTTAACAATATAGTAAAAGAAGGTTTAACTAAAGTTATACCTGCGGCTGCGTTAAAAAGAAGGTTTGGATCTGTATTAAACATAAAGCAAACAGGTGTTACACCTACTAAAAAAGTAAACCCTGTAACTGGAAAAGTAACAAACTTTAACAAACCAGTTTATGATATACCTAAGGCAAAAGATCAAGACTTAATAGATTATTTTACAGGACAAGAAAAAAGAAAAACATCTTTGTTAGAGGTTTTAGGACAAGACTTAGTTGTTGAGCAAATGCAGGAACTAATGAATGATTCTGATTTTATGTCTAAACTAGATACAGCAACTGATGGTAAAGCTGTTGAAATAATGGATAATCTTGATAAAAACTTAGACGCCAGACAACTAGAAGACTTGTCTTTAGATACAGTTAAATCTAAAAAGAAAATTATAACTCCTAAAAAATCAGAAAAAGGTGTTCAAGCTGATCAAAGAAACGCTTTACCTAAAGGAGTAAAAGCTATAGAGCAAACTCCTGAAGATATTTTAAAAGTTGTTGATTTTTTATTAAATGATATAACTAAAGCCTTTAAAGACCTTAGTGGATTAATTGTAAAGGCTAGTAATTTATCACCAGGAAACAATGCTTTAAGCGCTATAAAAAGAGGTTTTGCTTTTATTAGTAATTTTAAACAATCATCAAAAGAAAATATAAAATCTAACGAACAAGCTTTACAAGAAGGTATTGTTCAAGATTTATCTGTTGCACAAAATAAAATAAAAAAACAAGGGTATAGTTTAGCTAAAGCCGACAAACTTAATAAAGAAGCCTTAAATAAAGCTATTGGTTCTCAAGCTGGTAAAACAAAAGTAATAGCAAATCAAAAAATACCAAAAACAATAGCCAAAGGTAAAAAAATATTTTACGACGCTATAAAAAACATTGTTAAAACAAACCCTAAAAGTATTGCTGCAATTCAATTTATACTTGGTAATCAAAATGCTAACTCTGGTATTGCTAAAAATTTAGCAACATTAACAAATGATGCTACCAAACCAGGAGATAAAAATTACGAAGAACATTGGTTTCCAACTTCTCAGTTTGTTTTAAATTTTATAAAATCCATAAGTAAAGGTGTTTCAACTTTTAACAACTATATAAATTTTACTAACAAGCATTATTATCAAGAAATAATAAGTAAAGAAACACAAGCTATTGTTGATGCAACTTATGATATAACATTAGAAAATGGAGATGTTTTTGTTTGGAAAAGAAAAGACAACAACCATCCATTAATGACAAAAGCTATGGACAAGGCTATAGATACTAATTCCAAAGAAGCTTGGGATATTGTTGATAGTCTAGCAGACATAAGAAAATATCCAGGAACTAATATAAAGTTATCAGGTGGAAAAGAAGGGCCTATTGGTTTTGTTAACCCTTTTTTACATGGAAGAAATGGTGTTAGTGACGCTTTAAGGTACGGTATAAACGTGGCAAAAGTTAATCAAAAAAATCCTAATATTCAGTATGAAGTTGCTGCTGTTATTCATGAAATAATTTTATTTGAGTCCACAAATGGCAAAAAAGGTATTTCTCGTCAACAGGCTAAACAGCGTACAAAAATATATGAGCCTATAGCTAATTTAGAACAAAAGTCTAGTAAAAAAAGAGCAAAAGAACAACCTAATAAAGTTAATGAAAACATGACAGCTCAGCAGCAAATTGACGTTTTAGGTAATTTTGACAAAGCTGCTCAATTAGCTAGATCATTAAATACTCCTGAAAAAGGTATTAGTGTTTTTGATTTTGACGATACTTTAGCTAAAACAAAAGAAAAAGTAATAATAAATATGCCTGATGGCTCTAGTAAATCTATAAGCGCTTCTCAATTTGCTCAGCAAGCAGGTCAGCTAGAAAAACAAGGAGCTGAATTTGATTTTACTAATTTTGAAAATGTAAGTAAAGGAACTCAAAAAGGGCCATTAGCTGATCTTGCTTTAAAACGTCAAGACAAGTTTGGTAGTAAAGATATATTTGTATTAACAGCTAGACCACAAATAGCAGCAACAGGTATTAAAACATTTTTAGATGGCATAGGTTTAAACTTACCTCTTTCTAATATAACAGGTTTAGAAAATGGAACTCCGCAAGCTAAAGGCGCTTGGGTTGCTGGAAAAGCAGCCGAAGGTTATAATAACTTTTATTTTGCAGATGACGCTTACAAAAACGTAAAAGCTGTTTCAAACATACTTGATCAAATAGATGTTAAATCTAAAGTTCAAATAGCTAAATCAAGCAAAAAAAGAACCTTTAACACTGTAATGAACAATGTCTTAGAAGATTCTACAGGTATAAAATCTGAGGCTGAATTTTCTAGAGCAAGAGCACAAACTGTTGGCGCTAAAAAAGGTAAATTTAATTTCTTTACAACACCATCTGCAGAAGATTTTGTAGGTTTAATATATAAGTTTTTAGGTAAAGGAAAAGTTGGTGACGCGCAGTTTCAATTTTTTCAAGACAATTTAATTGATCCTTATAATAGAGCAGAACAAGCTGTAACTAGAGCTAAAATAACTGCTGCCAACGATTTCAAAGCATTAAAGAATAGTCTTAAGACATTACCTAAATCATTATCTAAACAAACAGGTATTGGAGGATTCACATTTGGTCAAGCGTCTAGAGTTGCAGCGTGGACAAGACAAGGTATGGAAGTTCCTGGTTTATCTAAAAGAGACGCTAAAGAACTAAATGATTTTGTAAAAAACAAAGCTGAATTAGATGTTTTTGTTGATGAATTGATAAAAATACAAAAAGGTAAACCATACCCTAAACCTGGTCAAAACTGGTTAGCTGGTAACATAACGTCAGACATTGTTAATGAAATAAATAAAGTTAACAGAAAAGAATACATGCAAGAGTTTAATGAAAATGTTGATATAATATTTTCAGATAAAGTAATGAATAAACTTGAAGCTGCTTATGGTCCTAAATACGTAGAAGCTTTACGTGATACGTTGCGTAGAATGAAGTCAGGTTCTAATAGACCTGTAGGTAATTCAAGAATTGTAGATGGATTATTAAATTGGTTAAACAACTCTGTTGGTGCTATAATGTTCTTAAACACAAGATCTGCAGTGTTACAAACTATATCTGCAGTAAACTTTATAAACTTTGGTAACAACAACCTTGTAGCTGCTGGTAAAGCTTTTGCAAACCAAAAACAATATTGGAAAGACTTTATGACATTATTTAATTCACCTTACTTAGTTGAAAGACGTGATGGGTTAAAGATCAATGTTAGTGAATCTGAAATAGCAGATGCTGTAGCAGAAAGTTCTAATAAACCAAAAGCATTTTTAAACTTACTACTTAATAAAGGTTTTGTTCTTACGAGATTTGCAGATAGTTTTGCTATTGCAGCTGGTGGTTCTACGTTTTATAGAAATCAAGTTGCTGCTTATGTTAAAAGTGGTATGGATCAAAAAGCTGCAGAAAAACAAGCGTTTGATGATTTCTATGCTATTGCAGAAACAAGTCAACAGTCTAGTAATCCTAGTAAAATATCACAACAACAAGCCTCAGGTGCTGGTCGTGTAATATTAGCTTTTGCAAACACACCAATGCAATATGCTCGTATAATAAAAAGAGCTAGTCAAGATCTTATAAACGGTAGAGGTGATTGGAAAACTAATGTTTCTAAAATAGTTTATTACGGAGCAATGCAAAACCTTATATTTAACGCTCTGCAAACAGCGTTATTTGCTTTAGCGTTTGGTGAAGAAGATGAAGAACAAGAAGACAAAACAGGTAGAATAGCAAATGGTATGGCTGATTCATTGTTAAGAGGTCTTGGTATACAAGGAGCTGCAGTTGTTGCAATGAAAGATGCGTTAATTACTATATACGAACAAGCTAACAAAGAAAAAGGAACGCCTGAGTTTAGAAAAGCTATAGCTGATCTGTTTGGTTTTTCACCACCATTAGATTCTAAAGTTAGAAAACTAACAAGTGGTCTTAATACATTATCATGGGAGCGTGAAAAAATGAGTCAAGAAGGTTTTAACTTAAATAACCCTGCTTATTTAGCGTTTGCTCAAGTTTTAGCTGGATTAACAAACGTACCGCTTGATAGAGCAATACAAAAAATAAACAACTTAAGAGCTGTAACAAGTGATAGTTCTGCTAAGTGGCAAAAGGTTGCTTTGCTTATGGGTTGGTCAACATGGGATTTAGGCTTACCATATTATGGTGTTGAAGACAAGGTTGAAATGACACCTCAAATGATATTAAAAGAAAAAGTAAATAAAATGAAAAAAGAAACTAGTACTAAACAACAAAAAGAAACGTTGTTAGAATTAGGACTTACTAAACAAGAAATAAAAGCTTTAAAATACGAAGAAGCAAGGGTTAAAAAAATAATTGAATTACAAGAAAAAAACAAAAAATAATGGGTGCTGAAAAAAGATTACAAAGAAAACTAGACCGTATGGGTAAGAAAAAAGGTAACACTGTTGATATTGAAGACGGTGGGCAAGAAGTTGGAGAGTTTATACAAGACCACGGTACAAAAGGTCAAAAACGTAGAGCAACAAAACTTTATGATAAAATAAATAAAGGTTCTGGCATTAAAATGATTAGCCCTTTGGATAAAAAGAAAACAAGTTGCTGGACAGGTTACAGTAACATTGTAGATGGTAAACCTACTTACAAAAAGAAAGGCAACAGAACAGTACCTGATTGTAAACCAATAAATTAAAAGATTATGGTAAAAATTAAAAAACTTTGGAACTCATTAATGTATAAATTAATGTTTAAGAATTACGAATGCGAATGCGAAAATAAAAAATAAAAATGGCACAAGAAATAAGTGAACAAACTAAAGTAACACTTGACCTTAAAACTATAGGAACAATAGTAGGATTTACTATAGCGCTAGCTACAACTTATTTTACTTTAAAAGCAGATATAGCTATCGCTATGGAAATGCCTGAACCTGAAATATCTAGTGTAGAGTTTAAATACAAAGACGAACTAATACGATCTAATGTAGAAAAAGTAATAGAACAAGTTGATAACATTGAAAAAGATGTTGAAGAAATAAAAGAAATGATGAAAACTTTAGACGCAAGATTGTATGAAATACAAAAAAGACCATGAAACATGTGATAATAATAGTAGGGCTTTTATTCACAACCTTAAGCTTTGGCCAATATAAAGATGGCATTAGCGTAGTACAGTTTAGCGCTAAGTTTTTAGTTGACAAACAAATCTCATTAAAAAAGTTTAAAGAATTTAATACGCATACTTTATTTATAAGCGAGCATGGTAAGTTTTTTAAAGAAGAAAAGGTGGAATATTTACCAACTGTTATAATATACAATAATGGTGATGTTGTTTTTAGAATAGACGGTGGTATGTCATTAGAGTTACCAGAAGATACTATAAAACAAATACAAAGACAATTAACTGAATTACAATCAAATAAATTTTAAATATGAAAAAACTTATATTATTAGTTATGCTACTATGTAGCTG
>Ga0213869_10000713_pt1 | contig 26057 bp, 34 predicted proteins | sample PICome_10_FD_160083 | JGI IMG/M metagenome (GOLD analysis project Ga0213869, IMG submission 160083) | Coastal seawater microbial communities near Pivers Island, North Carolina, United States - PICO132 | ecosystem: Environmental > Aquatic > Marine > Coastal | place: USA: North Carolina...
GGCGAAATGGGCCAAAGAGATCTAGATCAGAAAAATGATATTTCTGCATACAAGCCCAAAGGGGGTCGTTGGCCTTCAAACGTCTATCAATGCAAAAAGCCTCAGAGAACGGAAAAAGAAGAGGGACTGGATCATTTAAATACAGGAGTCCCCATTGGTTTTATTGGACGAGATGGTGAAAGGTGGGTGGACGGCAATCCAAGTCCAGAGCGTGCAAACTTTCACCCGACCGTAAAACCACAAAAGTTAATGCGCTGGCTCTGCAGACTTTTATGCCCACCCAATGGAACTGTCCTCGATCCGTTTCTCGGTTCAGGCACGACTGCAGTTTCGGCAATACTTGAGGGATTCAATGCAGTCGGGTGCGAAATGACCGAGGACTATTTCCCTATAATCGAGGGTCGTGTAAACTGGGCAATGGGTAAAAGAGAGAGAGATATAAATGGGCCGAAAGAGTAAACTCAACGATAAAAGCAAACGAGATATCATTCAAGTCATATCTGTGGGTGGTTCAAAGTCACTTGCCTGCGCACACGCTGGTATAACTTTAGTCACCCTGATTAACTGGCTCTCTCGTGGGGAGCGTGCTTCTTCTGGAATCTATCGTGATTTTTATTTAGAATTCCAACAGGCTATGGCTCGACCTGACATAATGGCTATGGGAATTGTACACCGAGCGATTAAAGAGGGTGATATTTCAAGTGCAAAATGGTGGCTCGAGAAAAAGGCTGGCTGGGGTCAGAGAGAAGAGCCTGCAGTGCAAATATCAATCACTCCAGAAAATATGAGCATTTCAGAATTAATAAATGAAGCAGAGTCAGTCAGTCAGAATCTAAAAGCATTCGCTCCTCCAATAATTGACCTCGACGAAGAATAAAATGCGATTCATATCATAGGGTATCTGGGGCAGCTGCCTTATTCCAAATCGTCCGGTCGGCTCGGATATAGGGATCAGATCCCCTTAAATGATCCCCAGAAAGGAGAAAAAGGCCTGAAAATGCTTTATTCTCCCTTAAATACTGGCATTGTATACAAAAGTTTATTATATTATATATATAAGGAACAAGAAAACAACGGAGCCGAAAATGCAAAAGATACAATCAATAGCCAGAATCGCAGGTGGTACTTTAAAGCCCCATACAAAAACTGAATGGGTGATTAACGTAGCAAGCAATCCCAGAGCACTCGCAATCGTTATAAACAAGCTGGAAAAGGCTGACTGCTATATCGTAGCGACCCGATCAAACAGAGTTTACTTTACAATCTAACCAACCAACGGAGCACAAAATGTCATATGGACTTTATGCATATTACTATCAGAAACAATCAGCGATCGAAAACATTCGAAACGAGATCACCTGTGGGCAGTTAACTTACTATCGCAGCCTGCCGAACATTGTACTCTTTCAAACTGATACTCGAGAATTGCTTCAGTATAAAAGCACTTTTCTGGAGTACAAGATATTTTGGAATGCCGGAGAGATCGAATTCATTTACGCAGACGGAAAGACATTAAAAGCCAGCTTCCAAAATGAGGCGCAGTGCATTGAGAAGATCCGAGACGAGAGAGAACAGAGAATGGGATACAGAATGCTGGGCTGGATGAACTTAAAATAATAACAAGCAATCAGGCTGGGGCTTCGGCCTCGGCCTTTATTCAAAGGAGCCGAAAATGACTAAAACAGAAATCAAAGAATACTGGGAAACATTCCTGCCCACTCTAGACGATAATGGATTCGAACTTTTGTATCTATACTTTATCGGGCTTCCATATCACAGTGACGTCGCAGAGATTGTTAACTACATTGTCAAAGAGCTTCTGGCTCGCCCAGCACTCTTGAATAAAATCGCAGACGACGCAAAAGCAAAACTCGAAAACCAATAACCAACGGAGCCGAAATGAATAAAATAACAACAGAATCAATGAAGACGTTTATCGAGCTTGTATATGAATTAACGAAACTCGGACTGACGTTTAAAGCCGACGCAGACACTTTCACAATCACCTTAACAGGTGGATATTAACCAACCAACCACGCTGGGGCTTCGGCCTCGGCTTTTACTCGGAGCCAAAATGACTAAAGAAAATGCAAAAGCAATCGGAGAGGCAATCGGATTCAGTCTCTGCGCATTAATGTTTTACCTTTTAAGCTGGAGCCTGCTTCGGGCACTGGCCAGCACTGCACCTTATTTTCTAACTAAATAACCAACGGAGAATCAAAATGAATGAGATTATTTTAATCACTTTTGAGTCGGGAATGATTGCATACATTCCCAGAAACAATAATGCGCTCGAGTTTATCGTGGTGCATTTTGACAGTATCACAGATATTCAGTTTATCAGTTATGGAGGTGATCTATGAGTCGCAAGGAATATACCCGAGCCGAAATGCGTGAGTGGGGTCGCACAATCTGTCGCCTGCGAGAGACTGGACCATTCAATGAATTGTTATCAAACGAGATCAATATAAGTCGCTGGACGATAATGGAGCTTGCAAAAGAGATTGAGACCAGTCACGTTTCGATTAACAAGTGGAAGTCAGGTCGCAATTATCCTGCTGGACATTTTGTACTACGACTCGCTGAGGCGATCCACGGTAAAGGTGACGCTGGCGATAAAGCGTGTCTGCATTATCTCAAAATGATTGACCGAGAGCGACGTCAGAATAAATAAACAATAGACCCAGCAATCCAACGGTGGCTCGAAAGGGTCACCGTTTTTCATTGCGATTTTGATATATATAGATTGAGGGAATATGGACAGAAAGAATCTGATTAAATATCTACAAGTCACTGAAAAGATTGAAGAGATTGCGAGAGACTATCCACTTGCAATGGCCAGACTCTGGACTCCACATTGTCACAGGTGGGACGGAAAATCTACTGCGTCGGATCGAGTGCGTGGGTGTGGAAAAGCAATGAACCACGTCGGAGGCAATCTTTATCGCTGCGAATCCTGTGATATCACTGAAGCTAGATCGAGCCAGAGATTGGGAATCATTAATGCACTGAAAGCCAGTGAGGCATTTCTATTATCGGGTGGGAATAGATCTGGAAAGACTGAGGCTGGTGCTGGAATGCTCTCGGTCGCTTTTGCTTCTGGCTCTGAAACGTGGTGGGTGAGAGAGTGGGCAAAACTGAATAACATTCCACTCGACCTGATTCCGAAAAAGGCTGGGCAGGTCTGGGTATCGGCACTCAGCTATGGAGACGCACTTACTTACTTGCGTCCCAAAATAGAAAAGTACTGTCCGGTCGGCACAAAGTTTGTGCGCTGGAAAGCACAGGATCGGGCGCACGCACTTTTACCGAATGGTGGAAAGATAATGAGTCTGTCGGCAGAGGCTGGTCGGGAAAAGTTTCAGGGAGCCGGAGTCAGTCTGGTGATACTTGACGAGGAGCACCCTAAAGATATTTTTGACGAGTCAATGCTTCGGTGTATCGACTTTAAAGGAAAAGTGATCTGTACTATGACTCCTCTGAAAGGAATAACGTGGGTGCACGACGTCTTCCTAGAAAATCCACAGAGAGGTTATTGCCAGTATGGAATATCGGGACTCGACAATCCTTTTGTATCTAGTGTAAAACTCCGGAAAGCAATTGCCCATATGAGTGAAGCTTCTCAGCGCAGTCGTTTATTCGGTGAATTCACAAACCAGTCAGGTCTTGTATATCAGGAGTTTGATCGGAATGTCCACGTCGTTGAATCATTCGAGATCCCAGAACACTGGCCCAGAGATCGATCGATTGACTTCGGTGTTCGGAATCCTTTTTGCTGCCTGTTCTTTGCACACGACGAGCACGACGACGTTTTACACGTCTATGACGAGTATTATGTAACTGAAAAGACGTCGCTGGAGAATGGTCGATCGTTGAATAATCGTCAGCGATATAAGAGAGAAGAATACAGGTGGACGGTCGCTGATCCAGAGTCCAGAGACGGTCGAATGACTTTAATGCGTGAGTGTGGAATCGATACGAAACCTGCTCCGAAACACATTGGAGTCGTGGAAACGATTAACTGGGTAAAAGAGCGTCTGGCACTTGACTCAGCCGGAAAGCCCCACCTCGTGATACACTCTAACTGTAAATATCTGATCAAAGAGTTTCGATTATACAAGTGGGCAAAAAGTGAAAAAGGCGACCGAGTCGTTAAAGCAAATGATCACGCACTTGATTCTCTCAGATACGAGATTGCTTTTTTGAAACGTTGGCAGCTTCACCAGTGAGATTGTTATGGCCCAGAAACTGATTCATTTTCCAAAATGGCTCGACCAGATAATGAAGAGAAATAAAATCTCCGTCAGGCAGCTAGCAGATAAAACTGGAGTCTCTCGTAAAGATATTCGGAACTGGCTGCGAGGGACGTCTTTACCGAAAACTGCATATTTTGTATTCTTACTGAAAGCACTCTCCATTTTAACCGAGTGCGACGAGGACTTGCTTTATACGAGTGCGTCGGAAGCAATCCTGAGAGATTCCTGACCAGATAGCTAGAAGATCCCAGAAATATCTATGGGGATCTCTTTATTCAGAATAATCGATAAAATCGCCTGAAAGTGCTTTATTCTCCCTTAAATACTTGCATTGTATACAAAAGTTTATTATATTATATATAGAGGGATAGCCAATAAGGCAAGCCCCATAAAGCAAAAACCAAGGCAAAAAAATGGATATCAACTGGCAAAACCCAATAGATAAAACGTGGGGTGGATTCGCAACTGAGGGATCTCGAGGCTATGAATGGAGATCAGGAACAATAGTAACTCGAAATACAATCGATAAGGTTGGAAGAATATATGGATTTAGCCTGTCGGGCAGAAAATTACCCTGCGTCGAATGGGAAGACGGCACAAAATCAATCGCCTGTAACTGGGACTATATTTCTTTAGCAACTCCAGAACAGATCGCAGCCCGTACGAAGCCGGCAAAAAATCAGTATAAAGTGACAGTATCTTATACCCATACAGAGTATCCTCAATTAACAAAAGAGGTAGAATATACGATCGAGGCAGTATGTTCAGAAGCAGTCGAATATACGATATATAACTCGAGTGCATATCAGCTAGACGGATATCGCCTGCACCAGATCGAATCAGTACAATAACAAGCAATATGGCTGGGGCTTCGGCTCCGGCCTTTATTCAGAGGAGCCACAATGAATAAACAAAAAAGATTATACAGACCCAGCTTTATTCTCGTCGAGGGATATTTTGAAATGCTCAGAGACCTCGCTTTATCGCAAGACGTTAACCTCCACAAAAAGGTGAGTGGATATGCGCAGAAAGTTTTATCGCTGGAAATAAAGCACTCGCAGATCAGCCACGATTATATTGAGGGTCGATCCTGTTTATATTTATCAATCGGATCTGCAACGGAAACTGGGTACGACGTTCGAATCACCTCGCTCGGCACTGCGTCCTGTACTTGTAAAGGCTTTCAATTTAAGCACCGAAACAGATACAAAGAATCCTGCAAGCATATTGTGGCTGGCGCACAGTGGTTCGTAGAAAAAGGAATCCGTTTACAAATTCAGACGGTCTAGTTACAATATAAAATCTGTCGAATAGGGTTTCGGCAGATTGTTCTTTTCTAGAGTGGAATGTGAGGGACAACATTCCACTTTTTCTTTAAGGAGCGACTCTGTTAAATATGGGGTCGCTCTTTACTTTTAGAAAACTCTAGACTGCTAGTTTGCTGATAATGCGATATACTGGAAAAAAGTGGAGTTTCATATGTCGCAGAAAGAAATTACAAAACAAAACTGGCTGACTCGTTTTATTCCTGAGTTTATTGTTCGAGCCTTATATAAAGTCGAAGATAATCCCGAAGCCCCAGAGCACGGTGCGTCGTGGACCTCTGGAAACGGAATCGCACCTGTATTCTCAGCCAGACAATCAATGGCAGTTTATGCAAAGCACGCATATACGAATGCCTGCGTCACTCGAGCCAGTCAGGATATTGCGAATCTGCCGATCAAACTTTTGCGTGGTAAAGGTCAGAACACAGTCGAGATTGATTCGCACCCACTGCTAGACTTATTCGATCAGCCGAGTTCAAACGTCGACGGATATTTATTCAGAGAACAGTTTATCGTCGACCTCGTTATGACTGGAAACTGCTACACTCTTCTGGTCGGTGCAGAAAATAAACTGACCTCCCTTTACCGACTGCACCCAGAGAATGTTCGTATCATTCCTGACCCAGTTAAAATGATTGCCGGATATGAATATAACGACGGTGGGAGTACTGTAGCATATCCACCTGAGCGAGTTATCCACGCACGCAGTGCAAGCTGGGATATCAATGCGAGTGGTGAATTATATGGAACTGGAATCGTCGAGGCACTTAACGAAGAGATCACTGCCGATATCAATGCCCAGAGAATGTCTGCGAGTGTATCGAAGCAAGGACGTCCGGACGTTTTACTTTCTCCGTCCGATCCAGCAGATATCTGGGATCGACGTCGTCGTCAGGAAATAACTCAGGCATATAAATCAATGACTGAGCACGGTGGGGCAATGGCTCTGTCCGGTCAGATTCAGGTAGAGACTTTGAACCTCAGTCCGAGGGATCTAGAATTCCAAGCACTGCGTGAGATCGTGCGTGAGAATGTTTCTGCAGTCACTGGAGTCCCGTCAACGGTACTCGGTCTGCCGGACGCAAATTATGCGACTGCCCGACAGGCGACAATTACATATTGGGAGATTCAGCAAAAGCGAGCACGCAAACTCGAGCAGGCATTAACTCGGATTGCGAAACTTGTAGACTCAGATTTTCGAGTGGTGGTCGACTTTTCAAATATCGACGCATTGCAGGCAGTGCGCTCAGAAAAGCTAGACAGAGTCGTTTTACATATCGATAACGGAATGAGTCCGGCCGAGGCATATAGCTATGAGGGACTCGAGGACTCTCCTTTTACGGAAAAAAAAACTGAAGAATCAGTCAGTGAGTCAGATACTGTTATCGAGGAGGCACTGACAAGTTTATTAACGAAAGCAAAAGAGGACGAGCTTGCTAAAATTGGAAATATGCAGGAGGCATTCAACGAACTCCCCGATCGAACCCAGAAAGCATTGACTCGAAAAGCGACCGAACATAATGAAGAGGTCAATCAGAATAAAGCAAAAAAGACAACCAAGTTTCGACTGGCAGTAGTTTACTGGCGAGGGATCGGTGCATTCAAAAACAATCCAGCCTCTGTCAGACCGTCGGTTAAAACTCCTGAGCAATGGGCTATGGCTAGAGTAAACTCGTATTTATATGCGCTCCGAAATGGGAGATACAGATCTGGGAAACACGATACTGACCTGCTGCCTGCCGATCACCCAATGGCTGGAGATAAAAAGTCTCTGCAGGAAAAACTGGATACACGACAGGAATCGTTTCTCCTGAAAGATATTAAAGGCTCGGTCGGAGATAAAGATCCAACCAATTTCCCAGAGGACGGTAAAGACCAGCAGGTCGCTCTTCGGAATTCAGATTATGAGAGATTCCCTTGGCAGGAGGCACTCGATCTGCGTGAGAACTTTCCTGAGATATGGGGTAAAGGTGGAAACATTCTCGGAAATCTTCAATTCAGACGACTGCTACCAATCGCTCGACGTGACTCTTCTATCGCTCAAACTGAAACAGAGGAAAAAGCAATCCGGCTCAGAGAAGCGTGGTCGGCACGACATTTTAAAGACTATCGTCTAGCTGGAGTCGTCGCTCAGATAAAGTGGCTGACCGTCGGCTCGAGAGGTCTGGCACATATGAGAAAAGTGATCTCGGCAGAAAAGGCACGACTCGCTGAGAAAAAGTCTGCACCATTAACCAAGCAACAAAAAGACGCACACTGGAATAAGTGGAATACAAAAACTTTAGTCCCAGCACTGCGTCAGTTAAAACGAGCGAGTGAGATATATTTAGAACTTGCCTCGAAGCGATATGCTCGTCGAGCGAGTACTCTTAAAGCCGAACTCGAAAAGCAGGCAGAACAAAAAGCCATAAACTATACTGAGATTCTCGGTCGTGCTTCAGAGATATCTAGTATCAAAAAGATAGTCGGTCGCTCTTATCGATCCATATATTTCCTGAATGCGAATGACCAGATCGACGAATTGTATCGAATATCTGATCGAGTAAAACCCAGTGATTTTTCTTTTGATAACGGTGACGTCGCTGACCGAGACATTGATCGAATGGCTCGTCGAATCGTTGACACCAGTGAAAAGCAAATTAAAAGAATCGTGCGTCGTGGAGTTAAAGAGGGACTCAGCAATCAGGAGATATCGTCGCTGATTCAGAGTGCAACGACTTTCTCAGAGAGTCGTGCAGATCGTATTGCACAGACTGAAACGACTCGAGCAGTAAATACTGCGACTCTGGAAGCATATAAAGAATTCGAAGAAAAGGAAGACCTCCAGATAATGAAAGAGTGGATCTCTAGTCTAGACGGAAAAGTCCGAGATACTCACGCAGAACTAGGAAAGAGTCCACCGATACCAGTTCGAGAAGATTTTGAGGTCGACGGATACACTGCCGACGCACCTGCAAACTTTGGAGAGGCCTCTCTTGATATCAATTGTCGGTGTACAATCGCACCTGTTATAATCGAGTAAAATATGAAAGTGGAGTTTACAATGTTAACGACTATTCTGATTGCCGGCTTGACTGGTCTAGTACTCGGTGGTGTTTCCACTGTAGTTATTTTGAAGAAAAAAGAACCAGAGAGTCAGTCCGTCAGTCCTCCGATCGAAAATGTTGCAACGATTCAACAGGAGGTCATAAAACAATTAACTGATATTGACCTGCTCGAGGTTCCCTGTTCTTTAGAATATATCGGGCAGTCAGGTGACTTACTCTGTCGGGAAATGTTTTGCCGAATGACCACTCGTGGTATTGACGCAAAAACTTCTGGACAGGAATGTGAGGAGATATCGAATGTATCGAACTCAAAAACAATAATCGAGCACTGCGAAAAGTTTCTGGAATCAAACGAAGAGTGTTATGAAAAATATCGAGAAAGAAAATAAAAGAGAAAAACCTCGCTCTGTATGATATACAATTATTCAAGGAAGCAATCAATGCAATTTAAGAAATTCGAAATCGCAGAAGAGAAAAACGTATCGAAAAATGGTCCAGTGACGTTCGTAGCTAGTACTGCGACCCCAGACCGATATGACGATATTGTCGATCAAAAAGGGTGGGACCTGCGTGCGTTTCAACGCAATCCGGTCGTCCTGTTCAATCACAATCCAAATCAAATGCCGATCGGAAAAGGAAAAGCATATCTGAAAGACGGTGCATTAATGATTGACGTCGAGTTCGATAAGAATGATCCAGACGCACAGAAAATCGAAAGTAAAGTGCGTGGTGGTTTTATTAATGCAGTGAGTGTCGGATTCCAGCCCAGCGAAACTATTCCACGCTCTCGGTTATCTGCAGAGAGTCCATACTATGGAAAGACTGGAATGTACTTTCCAAAATCAGAATTACTCGAGGTATCAATCGTGACTATCCCTGCAAACAATGAAGCGACGCTCGCAAAGAATTTCCAACGGACTATCGGACTGACTGACGTTGCAAAGTCTTTAGTTTTTCATAAACACATTGTATCGATTCAAATGTTAGAGAATGGAAACTATCTGGTGGAGTTTGCGAATGCCGAAGAAGCTGCAGCCGAAGATTCTGAAGAAGCCGATTATGATAAAGAAGAAGAAACCGGCTATGATAAAGAAGAAGAAGATAAAATGAAAGAAGAAGAAGAAGAAGAAGAGAAAATGGAAGAAGAAGAAGAAGAAGAAGAGAAAGCCTTTCAAAGTTTACTACAAGAATTGAAAAACCTATAACCAATCTGGAGAAACACAATGTCAGATAAAATGAATGCAGTAAAACAAATTATGGGAGAATTAAAATCCCTTAAATCAAAACAAGACGAAAAGGTAGAAAATATCGAGCGTCAAGTTAAGTCAATCAAAGAAGCGCAGCGACTGGTTGAAGAAGCAGTTTACAGAGGCGACTCAGCCGAAGTAACTGGCACTGACGATCAGTTATCAAAGTTCGTCGGCAGTAAAGGCATTCGCTGGACCACTGGAAAAACTCGTGTAAAGACTGCAGCAGGATTGCAAACTATCGTCGAGTCAGGATTGCTTGATACAAGTGAGAATCTTTCTGGCTGGCACGTTGAAATGAAACGTCTTGCAAACGAAAGAATGGTCGTACGTTCAATGCTAGTCGGTGATCGCTCAACTCCTAAAATGGATCTGGCAATCGCTCGTCATTTGGGACTCGCTCCACGATCTATTCGCTCTCAGATTGAAAAAGCAAACTTTGACGGTGCTGGTGTCGGTGCAGAATTAATCCCTGATCAGTTCTTGGCAGAATTGCACCTCGAGTACGAGGTTCCGACTGTGGTTCGAAGCTTGTTCTCAGAAACTCAAATGTCCTCAAACACTTTGCTCGCTCCATCGATCACTCGTGGAGGTCGTCCATACGTAAAAGGACAGGTCACCTCAAACGATCCAGCATTGTATCCAGCTAGCACAGTGCAGACTGGACAGAAAAGTATAACTGCAAAAGGTCTGGCAACTCGTTATGTTTTAGACGAGGAATTGGTAGAAGATTCTGCAGTATTGCTTTTGCCGGCTATGCAGAGAATGATTGCTAAAGACTTGCGTGACGCACTCGAGGACGCAATCATTAATGGCGACGCAGCCTCAACTCACCAAGACGCAATTTCTCAATGGGATATTCGTGGACGCTGGGGCGCAAATGGCCTTGGTGGTACAAACGATCACCGTCGATTGTTTACTGGATTGCGTGCTCAGGCATTCGATCGTGCTTCCTTGAAAGATTTTGCTGGTTCATTAAGTGTCAGTAAATGGTTGCAATTGGCTTCTCAATTGGGAGAGTTTGCGACTGCCGATAAAGTATTGATTGTATCTCCAGAGGCTCTTTACAACAATCTCCTCGGATTGGAGCAATTGGTGACCGTTGATAAGTTCGGCCCGAATGCGACTATTTTGACAGGCCAGCTTGGTTCTATATTTGGAACACCCGTGGTCGTTTCCAGATTCTTGTCGGCTGATCTTGCAGCGACTGGAAAGTTTGTAACGTCTTCTGATACCAAAACTGGAATGCTTCTGGTCGCTCGTGACTCGTGGCAGATCTTCTCTAGACGTGGAATCCAGATCCAACAGGAACAGGATATCAAGTCTGGCGCATATAATATGGTCGCAACCGAGCGAATCACTTTTGATACACTCGACGCAAACAGTACTAAAAACGTCGCATTCGGCTACAATCTATAATCGGAGAATAAAATGTCTTATATCCCAATCCCTTTACACTTTTCTGGAACGGCAGGAGTCACTGCAGAACAATATGTGACTCTTGACGAGCGATTCGAGGTCTATGGTGCACGCATTGTAGACGCAGACGGAATCGCAGCCGATACTACAAACTACCTTTTATTTAAAGTATATGGCAATGACGCAGCGACTGCGATTTTTCAGTGGAGCACTTTAAACACTGCTGACGGTGCTTTAACTGCAGCAACTCCAGAGGAACTTGTATCAGAAAACAGAACTGACCTTGCAGTATTCGATTCAGGTGTAAAGATTAAAGTCGTTGTGGAAAAAGCATCCTCCGGTAAAGCTTTTGACGCAGTGATTGTTCTTAACTGTCGCCCAGCACGCAAGTACTAAATATTCGCAGGTATAAAATATGGCTCTCGTGACCACAGACATTCTTAAAGAATATCTGCCAGAAGTAACTGGCACTGGGGCCAATACCGAACTCTCGAATCTATTGGAGAGAGTCGAGTCAGCTATTGCACGCTGGCTCGGCTTTTCTGCGCCTGACGGATCTAACACTCCGACTCTCGAGGTTTCGACTTATACACTTTACATTGACTCGTACTGGTATGGGAATCGAAGTGTGCTTCAATTGCCGATAAAGCCAGTCGTGACAATCACCTCGGTGCATTCTGATCCAGATCGAGAATACAATAGTGACTCCGAGGTACATTCGGACGAATACGAAATCGATAAACAGGCTGGACTGCTGATTATAAAACCGACCGTCTCCACTGTTGGATTCTCGAATGCATATCGATCGAATAAAGTCGTGGGCACTTTTGGATTCACACTTTTTCATAAAGACCTGATCCACGCAGTTTGTGTTCTGGCTTCGCAATTACATAGAGCAAAATCAAGTCAAGGAAAGAAAAGTCAGTCAGTCCGAAATGCGACGACGACTTATATGCCGAATGTTATTCCAGAAGAGGTCCGGCAACTGCTATATCCATATCGAGCGTCAGAGCAGATACTCTAGGAGGCAGAATGAAGCCGAGCGACTTTCAAAATCGACTCGATAATGCCTCGAGAGAATTGAGAAAACGAATCGAGAAACAGTTAACGATCTCTGCGCTCCGAATGGAGGGTCGCTCGAAGCAGGTTGCTTTTTCAAAATTCAAAAATCGAACAGGTAGACTGCGCCAGTCGATTTCTGGACGACTTATGAAAATCGACGGACGACCGACTGCAGTGTTGCAGGCTGGTGGTCAATTCGGTGGAGTCGAATTAAACTATGCAGACGATATTGAAAATGGCACGTCTAGAATCCGACCCAGATTATTTTTGTTTCGGTCGGTAAAGAAAGAACAGGATATAATTGCTCCCAAGCTGGACCAGATTTTAAGAAAAGCACTGAGGAGTTAAAATGGCTGACGCAAGTATTTACAGAGTATTGAATGCACTAAAAGACAAGTGTGCCACAGATTTTACCAGTGGATATTCACAGATTGATATGCAGAACTCAGTCGTGATTGGTAGTATACTCGAACCGTCGCAGGTCCCATTTGCGAGCGTTTCCTTTTTGGACTTTACGACAGAGCGTGGACTGAATCTAGCTAGTTTCAGAATGACTCCTCGATTCGAGATATATTGTTTTTGCTCTGGGGACTCACTGGCAGACCGAACCAAAAACGTCCTGAATCTCACGAGCGACATTATCAAAGAGATAACTGCTGACCGATTCCTCAGCTTGACGAATGACGACGGGACTCGAGTGATTGACGACGTTATCTGCAATTTTACTGCAATCGAGGGAGACCGATATGGGCTAGACGGACTGGCAATCGGTTATATTGAGGTCACAACACCTTTTCAATCTCGAACTGGAGTATAGAAAATGACTTGGTACAATGAAGAATATCGACGCAGGCAGATAGTGGGAGTCAATGTTTTTGGTGGAACAGGATCTCCAGCAACTATTGACGTGACAATAAACATTCCAGAAGACTGGGACGACTTTTGGGATAACATTCGATCTGACTTTAAAGACGTCGTCGTTACAGATTCAAAAGGTCAACTGGTTAACTTTCAAAGAAAAAGTGGAAGCAATTACTCGACTCGGACACTCGATCTTGAAATAGACAATCTGCCGATATCAAATGATAATGCTATGAATGCCTGTTATGTGTATTTTTTCTATCCTGACGAAACCGTTGACTCGAGTACGAGTATAACAATCTCAGGAGAAAAAACTGGATTCATTCTTTTATCTGCCCCACATTCAAGAGTCGTTCAAACTAGAAATGCGCAGGCTGCACTCGACGCACCCATACAGAGTTTCGTAAAAGGTTCGGGTGACGAGGTGCACGTTTTCTGGATCGTCGGGAATACTTTTGCCCGACGACTGAGTCCTTATAATCAGCGAAATGACGAAGAGGGAATCAGTTTTGTAAAGATTGCAAACTACGATTCGAATGGCACAGACGCAAGTGCCCGATATAATCAGAATGAAACGAGAATCGGAAATGGGTTCGTCCGTGCTACATATAAAGCCGGAGACTCAGGTTCGGACTATGCAATCGCAGTCGAGGTCAGTACGACTCTCGGACAGGTGATTGAGAATCGTGCTATTTTAAGAGTAATTGACTTGCTACCATAAATCAGGAGACCACTATGGCTATTTTATTCGCACAAAATTCTTTCCTAAAGATCGGTGAAGAATCAACTTGGGGCACTGCCCAGACTACAACGACTGAAGACGTCCGACTTATTTCTTCCACTTTACAGGTGACTCAGGAAAGAGAGCGTCGAACCCATTTATCAGTCCCAGCCTCCGGAATGCTTTCAGGAACTTTCGAGGGATTCCGTCAGGCTGGTGGGAGTATTGATATCCCAGCAATGTATGACGGTATCGGCACTCTGATTAAAGCTTCTCTCGGAGCACTAGCTACGACTGGAGGGTCAGATCCTTATACTCACGCATATACACCTTTCGGATCTTTACCCAGCTTGACTATTCAGTTTCAACGTGGATCGAATCTTGCAAACTCTATGGAACAATTCACTGGGTGTAAAGTTTCCACAATGAATATCTCTGCCGAGGCTGGTGGAGAAATGACTATCTCTTTTGACTTAATTGCAAAAGACGGTGCGACTCGGGCTACCAATATCACTCCAGTTCTGCCTGCACACGATCAGGTTTATCACTATGAGGCTGGCTCACTTTCACTCGGTGGAAGTCTCAGTATCTCCAGTCTTGATATTCGCTCGTTTGAATTGTCGCTCGATAATAAACTGGACCGACGGAATCTGCTTGGATCGAAACTGACTGGAGAGCCAGTGCCGACCGACGTTCGAGAGGTGACTTTGAGTGTGACTTGCGACGTTACAGATAACACTCTTTATAATGACTCTCTCGCTGGAAATGCAGGTGACGTCAGTATCACTTTTACTCGCTCTGCAGATACCAATCACGAATTCAAAATCGAACTCGACGACTGCACGATTGAGGACTATAATGATAATATCACTGCTTTTGGTAGAGTCGAGAGAACTTTTACTCTTCGAGGCTATGCAAGTGCAACTGACGCAGGATTAACAATTACTGTTAAGAATGCAAACTCGTCTGGACTGTACTGACTTGACGGTTGAATCTGTTTTTGTTAAGATAAAATAACCGTTGGTTTTTGGGACTGTCTGGCTCGACAGTCCCATTTTCTTTTTTTGTAAACATTGTCAGAAAGTTAGAAACTATATATAATAAAACCACAACGGAGGTTTTATGTTGAGAGATATATTTAAAGAACTAGAAAAGAGCAGTGTTTTTGAGATTCCCATTCTGGATAATCTGATAGAGATTCGTGGGCGAGTACTCGCACCGAGCGAGATCGAGAGATCGAGTCTGACAAACAGTCTTGTTTTACAGTCAATTCAACAGGCTGGTGGTCTGGACGAGTTTAAGAATCTGCAGGAAGAATTGAAAGACGATCCAGAAGATAAAGTCGTGGAAAAGGCATTCAGAATGCTGAATCGTATCCGGCCTGAGCACCTTGCGAAAATGAATCAGAGTCAGGACCAGTTAATCGCTCAGTGCGTGACCCACGCAAAAAAAGTCGACGGTGGAGATTGGGAAAAAATCCATATTGTATTGCGTCAGGAAGAACAGAATGCAGATCGAAATACTTTATGGATTGGAATGATACCTAAAGAGGATCGAGCAGAGATTCTGAATCGTGCACTCAATGGACATAAGGAGGCAGTCGAAAGACTGAGCGTGTTTCGCTGATCAGGAGGATTATTTCCACCTGCTTGATATTCTGGCTCGTAGCTATTCGACTCTCCCCAGTGAGATTGCAAAGTTGAACTGGCACGATCTTTTGCTCTGTATTAAATGTGTGCGCCACCGAGGAGCGAGGCTGAGTCGAGTTATGAAGCAGTATAAAAAGTCTGGGCTTCAAGCGACGGTCTCACTGACTGACTTGATTGATATTATTGGCTAGAAAGTTTCGGCTCGGCCAGATTAACTCGACTGGGCTATACTGTAGAGAAACGAGGTGAAATATGGCAGATAATGTAGTCCAGTATTTTATAAAAGTCGACTCAAAAAATGCTCAAGCAAATATCAACGATTTTGCAAAAGGTGCAGATAATGCCTCCAAGGAACTTGAAGACGTCTCAAAATCGTCCAAAAAGGCAGGAAAGGGAATCGATCAAACTGGTAAAGATTCCAAAAAAGGATCAGCCGGTTTTCTGGAATATGTAAAGGCTGGTGGTGCAGTCGCAGAAATGCTCAGTTTTGTCGGATCGGCAGGGACTGCTGCAGTAAGTGCAGTTATCTCAATTGGTGAAGCCTATATCGAAGCAAGTCAAAAAGCATTCGAGTTTACTCGCTCTGTAGTAGACAATGTGAATCAGTTAAATGATCTGAATGCTCGAACTGGGTTAACGACCGACTCTATTCAGGCAGTGATAACTGCATTCGAGGGATCGGGACAATCTGCGCAGGCTGCTGAGTCTTTTATTTCAAGATTCCCAAAACTGTTTGCAGACCTTGCAAGTGGAGCGTCGAGAGCCAGTGAATCTGCAGAAAGATTGGGAATCAGTTTGCGTGACCAAGCTGGCAATCTGAAAAGCGCAGACGAGGTTTTGATTGACGTCACGAATGCTCTTCAAGGAGTCGAAGACCCGACTGAGCGTGCGACCGAGGGATTCTTATTGCTAGGACGTCAGGCTGGAGAGTTTTTGCAGGCATTCGGTGCGACCTCAAACTTTGAGAATTTTGTAGAGTTATCACGCATTTTCGGAGTTAAAACTGGTCCAGAGGCGAGTGCTCAGGCTGCACGTTTTCAGGAGCAATTGGCATTCTTGAATCTAGCTTTTAAAGGATTGCAACAGAGCCTCGTTAACTCATTTGGTGGTGTTGAATTCTTTAACGAGAAACTGGCACAGGCAATTTCAATCGTCGCCACACTCGGTGACTTTATTGCAGATAATCAGGATCTTTTCGACGAGTTTGCTACGAGTCTCAAACAGACGGGTGGGAATGTTCTAGGATTCTTCCAGCAAGTGCTTCCGAGTTTTGCCAGTTTCGTCAATACTGCTTTTAAGGTGGTCACTGATCAGTTTGTGAATATCGCACTCGCCTTAAAATCCGTCGGTGCTATATCAGACGAAACATTTTATGCTTTTTCAAACTCAGCGAGAAGCGCAGAGAAAGCAGTCACCTCTCTCTCCGAAATAACTACGAGACTGGCCGACGTCGATTTTACTGGTGAAACAGGTCGTGGAGTCGGTGGAAGACAATCTGCAAAAGAGGCAGGAGATATAATTTCAACGATTCTGAAAGGAGTCGATAAAAGTGCACAGGATTCCAGACCTCAAATAGACGGACTGGCTGAGAGTATTGATAAAGCCGGAAACTCAGCAAAAGTGGCACAGACGTTGTTTTTTGACGTCGGTAAAGAACTGCCGATTGCTTTAAGTACCATAGAAGATATTGGATTAAAGTTTCAGAATATAGATTCCACAATTTTAAATGCAATAGATACAGTCAGTCAGTTAGAGGACGCAATCTTGACACTCCAGATTGCAGGATTCGACGCTACAGAGGCTCAGGGACTTTTAGTCGAGGCAGAAAAAAGACTGGGTGACGCTCGAATCGAGGTCGCCAGAAAAGCAGAAGAAGAAGCACGCAAGGCTCGTCAAGAGCAGGCACTCGGTGCAGTGGGAACAGTTTCCACTGTTGCCTCGCTTGACGCAGGAGCGATTATTGGTTTGATTAATCCAGTCGCAGGCGCAATCGCAGACGGTTTAATTGCACTCGGACAAAAGTCACCAGAAGAAATGCGTGCCGAGGTTCAGGCTCAGGCTGAAGCACTTGCGAATGGTCTTGCAATTTTACCCACCCTGTTTTTGGAGATTCTGCCTTTACTTGCTGCCTCGATAACAGAGGCAATCTATGACGGTCTGATTCAGTTAATTGCAAACTTGCTTAAAATGGTCGCAGACTTTTTCACTCGTGATCGATCACCCGAGGCTCGAGCCAGACGTCGAGAAAGACGTCGAGGTGCTATCGGTGACTTTTTCAATCCGTTCGAGTCGGCTACCTATATGTCTGGAGGTCGATTTTTGCCGAGTGCGCAGGGAGGCATTCGATATACTGGAATGCAGGACGGTCTTGCTATGCTTCACCGAGGAGAGTTCGTAGTCCCACAATCTGGGCAGAGGCCTCAGCAGGTCGATCGACAGTTAAGTGGAGTCGGTGGTGGTGGTGTAAATATAAATATAAATGCAGCAGTCGTTGAGCGAAATGCAGTCGACGCACTGGTCAGACAGATTGAGATTCGATTCAATAATAAATTCGGAGTCTCTTCCAGCAATCTATTCGGAGGTCGATAATGGGAAACGCAAGATTTTATTTCTATCCAGAGCCAGCTGGGACGTCTAGTCACCTCGTCCAGATTGATATGGGCGAGGCACTCGGTGAAATGTTCTCAGATATTTTAACCGAAACTGTGGACGCAGTGACTTTAACTGGATCAATCAAAAGATCAGTCGGACGAATGCAGGAGGTCGTGACGATTCAACGTGACAGAATGATTCTGGGTGAGGACCTGAGTCATAAGTTTCGTGCTCTCCAGAACCACCTCGACCGAGGCTATTCGGTCGCATTCTGTTCTGATTCTGATAAGGCATTTTGCTATCCACTCCGAGGCAGTCATACTGCAGGCACGTTTCGACTTAACTGTTATGCGAATCCTTTTATCAATTTCTCTGGGACTGCCAATATCCCTCTTATCGACGACTATATGACGGTCGAAACTGGCAATCCGGCAATGATCACCGAGACGGTAAAAGTCGAACAGAATAATGCAATCTCAGATACTGGTGGAAATATAACAATCGAAAATCGATTGAATTTTCAATATGACCGACCAGCATTCGCACGATTCCACCGTTTCTTTCCAGTACTGAAACGAGACGCAAGTCAGGTCGGGCAGGCTATTATCACGAATGAGGGAGGCAGATTGTTTTCTCTTTCTGTGCGTCTGGTTGTGGACTATCAAACTTTATTCTCATTCCACCCAGATACTATTTCTGAATCAGGGGTCGGTCTGGGTGCTACACTCGTCAGAGAATCTCCAAGCTCGGGTGATTTACCAACTTATGTCGGTGGTGGTATTGACGGAGTGCCAGAGCGTGCAAAAATTGGAAGCTTTGAACTTGGGACGGATCTAGTAAATCAGCCTCAATATTTAACGGAGTATTGAAATGACGTGGTCGGCACAGTTTATTTCCTCGCTCGAATCTCCCAGCAAAGAGATTCATTTTGGACTCCAGTTTTTAGCACCCAATTTAGACTACAATTTTAGTTCGGGAGATTTTGTTGGACTGAGCACTGAGATCGCAATCGGGAGAGCAGACGTTGTTATTGATTCTGCCCAGATCACTCCTCAGAGGTGGAGTATCAATTTCGGTGGATTCAGTATTTATATTGTCGGAGACCTGCGTCCTATTCTGGGAGGTTCGATTCGTCGAGGTGCGATTGCAGAATTGATAATGTATCGAGACGGCCTCCGAAACAGAGTATCGATTGGACAGTTAAGATCAATAACAGGTGGTCGTGGGACGTGGCAGCTAGAGTTTACTGACTTTCTGACTCTGCTTCAAAGTCGCCTCGCTCAGAATGCTTCAAAACTCCCATACTGGTATAATGCTGGAAAGACTGCGAGTGTCACTATCAATTTCAATTTTTCAAGTGATCCGAAACTCTATGTCGACGATATAACTATTTTTGAAAAAGAGACGGGTCAGAATGGTGTTATCTTCGTCGAGGACTCGCAGCATAATGAGACTGATTATTGGACTTGGAGCAGTAAAACATCAACCAGTGGAGACGCAGGATATTTAACGATTGCTGCGACCGGAAAATATCCGAGTCTGGCTTCTCACGACCATTTACACGTCGGAGATAAAATCACCAGTATAGCTAGACTGCGTGGACGACCCGACTACGTTTTTGCTCGCACCGTTATGAGTACTGGAAATGGAACACAGGGTCCATTCGACGACTATCCGTCAAGCTGGGGATCTGGAATCCAGTGGAATCCGAATCTGTTCAGTGTTCAGAGTCTGAATGAATACTATAACAAAAACTGGGCACTCAGCAGTGGGACTCACGAGATAGAGTTAATGGTGGCTGCTCCTAGCAATATCTCGACTCTGATTGACGCTTTTCTTTTAATGGGAATGTGGCCAGTCTGGAGACAGAATCAATTAGAGTGGAGAGTCTGTCAGAATCCGAATCAGGCTTCGTGGTTTGCAGTCGTAGACCATATCACTGACCGAGATATTATTTCCATAGACAATCACAGTATTTATTCCCAGAGTCAGTCGGTGGTATATGGGACGAGTACGATTCGCAATTATGACACCTCAATTTCCGGATACAGATTGACTCGTTTTTCAGGGACCTCAGTAAAAACTTTACCTGCAGATCAGGATATCGAAAGAGACCTCTCTTTAATATACAGAGTCGACTCTCCGACCCAGCCAGTCAAGGCAACTGCCGATTTAACTAGAATGCGAGCGTGGGACGCAGAGCCTTTTGAGGAGTTATCCTTGACAGTAAGTGAAAAACATTGCCAGTTAACTGCTGGCGACATTGTTGAAATATCGTCTAAATATATTTATGGAATACGAGAGGGGTCTGGTGATACTTACTCCAATCGTCGAGCACTGGTTTTAAGTGTTCGGTGGAGTCCCAGTCAACGTAAAGTGAATCTTAATTTAGGAGTTATGTCGTGAGAATAGAATTGTCGGAGAATGAATACCCAGCCATTTTACAGAGAGTAAAAGACGCTGGATTCACTACATTCGAGAGTGTGGACTACGATATGAATATAATCGGAGAGCGCAATCCGAATGGGGAGACAGATAGATTCGACGACTGGATTCACCTCTGCTTTAAAGAAAATGGTCAATGGCAGTGGCACGCATATAAGTGCACGACCGACGCTGGAAAATACTGGCTGAAAGACGAGAATCGACATAAAGACGGGACTGCAATTTTAGTGCATAACAGACAATATCGTGGTGCATATATAATCGGACTCCACCGAGGACAATACTGTGCGCTCGTCCAGCGTGGAAACGAGGTATCTATATGGCGAGATCGAAATGGCGATCTGAATCACGACTGGGGAGAGAATATGGAGAGTGGGTATTTTGGAATCAATATCCACAGAGCCAGTGAAGAGAGAGAGAGTAAGTCAGTCAATAAATACTCAGCTGGGTGTCAGGTTATCGCTGATCCAGACGAGTTTGACAATTTTATTGGACTTTGTCGTCTGCAGGAGAAACACCTCGGATATAAAAAGTTTAGTTACACCTTACTTTTAGGAGAGTAAAATGGAACAGGATATTATAGGCATTTTAATGAATGGTGGCTCGAATGTCGCCTTTGCAGTTTTTCTATACTGGCAATATATCGAGCAGAGAAAAAGATCTGACGAAAGAGAAGTCAAGCAGGAAGACCGAGAAAAGGAATTGCGTGACCGATACGATAAAGTGATTCTCGATCTTCAAGGTCGGGAAGATAAAATTCGTGAGGAGATCGTCAAGGAAATAAATGACCTCGATAAAAGAATGAGTCTGCTCGAACAGAAAATCGAGCATATCAACAAAATAGTCGAAGAGATCAAAAATAAATTCATACGGGTCGGGTAAAGAGTTTCCACTCTTAAAGGGTGACGATCCACCTTATCAAGTTTACAATCATAATAGAGTTTCAACTCTCAAACACTTTTAAAAGGAAAATACAATGGCAGTTCAAATTACCGGACGTCAGATTGCGAATGCAGCAGTCAACGTTAACAAACTAGATCTCTCGACAGGCACATTCGATTTTACCTCGGCAGTTCTTCAAGTAGCTACACCGAGTGCAGATAATCACGCTGCCCCAAAATCTTATGTGGACTCAATCGCTCAGGGATTGCACTGGAAAGACTCTGTGAGAGTCGCTACAACTGCGAATATCACTTTGAGTGGCACTCAAACTATTGACGGAATCAGCGTCGTCGCAGACGACAGAGTCCTCGTCAAGAATCAGTCCACTGGTTCTGAGAACGGAATTTATTTATGCAAGGCAGGCAGCTGGGTTCGTTCAGGCGATATGAACGAGAGTGACGAGTTTTCTGGTTCAGCGATATTCATACAACAAGGAACTGCGAATGCAGATACTGGATATGTATGTACAAATGACGGTGCAGTGACTGTCGGCACGACCAGTATTCAATTCACTCAGTTTACAGGTGCTGGCCAATTGACAGGTGGCGCAGGAATCGATATCACAGGATCAGATATCAGCGTCAATGTGGACGATTCTTCAATCGAAATATCTGGCGACGCATTGCAGGTAAAATCTGGTGGAATCACGAATGCTATGCTGGCTGGCTCAATTACTGCAGCAAAATTGGCTGGTAGTATCCCGTCAGACAAGTTGAATCTCGGAAATGGTGTTGAAGATAACGGTGGCAATCTGCAGATCAATCTTGACGGAGCGACTCTTGCTTTGGGTGCTGACGGAATCTCAATCGCCTCTGGTGGTGTAGATAGTACTCAACTCGCTGCTGATTCAGTCGTCTCGGCAAAAATTGCTGACGGTGCTATCGACGCCTCTGCGTATCTTGCTGACTCAGTCGTGACAAATGCTAAATTGGCTGGCTCAATCACTGCTGCTAAATTGGCTGGTAGTATCCCGTCAGACAAGTTGAATCTCGGAAACGGTGTTGAAGATAACGGTGGCAATCTGCAGATCAATCTTGACGGAGCGACTCTTGCTTTGGGTGCTGACGGAATCTCGATCGCCTCTGGTGGTGTAGATACTGCTCAACTCGCTGACGATTCTGTAACCACAGGGAAGCTTGATTTTGCTGGATTCTTTGCTGCATTCGACGCAGACGGTTCGACTGCTGGTTTTGAACTTTCTGCTGCAGTCGACTTGGGATTCAAAGAATTTTTCGTCGTGACTGTAAATGGTTTGGTAATTGAATATAAAGAAACACCTGACTCTCAGGATAATTACAAGATTGCAAACGACGGAACTGGTTCTGTCGGCAAAATCACATTCGGAGCGAACTTGTCGAATGGTGATCGAGTGACTATTCGTGGATTCATTAACAATTAATTCCTCTTTCTCTCTCAACCTTAAAGTCGAGTGTGTCCTCACGCACTCGGCTTTTTTGTTTTAGATTGTCGATCTTCAATTTATTGGATACTATATAGACAATCGGAGAAAGAATGTATAAAGCCTCGCTCGCTCAATATTTAGAATACAGAATAAATAGTCATAATAAATCGGTGCGTCAGTTTGCAATGGATATCGGAATGCAAGAGTCGACGATTCATAACTATATTAATGCTCGAACCGAACCCAAGCTCGGTACACTTGCAATCTTTGCTGAGTACTGGGCAGAAAAGTCAGGAATCCCACCTCACGTTTTAATACACGAAATGCAATTCTCAGAAACAACGACTCGTCAAGTGCTTGATAACTGGCGCAGACGTCAATCAAAGAAAAGCCGAGGTGCAAAATGAATAAGTATGTGGTGATCGATACAGAGACGACTGGACTAGATTTTGATAGACACGAGGTCATAGGATTCGGTGGAATAGTTTTAATCGACGGAGTCATAACGGAAACAATCGAGATTCTGTTTCACCCAGCTAGACTTGAACAGGCTGATCCAAAAGCTTTAAAGGTGAATGGTTATTCAATGAAAAAGTGGAGAGACGCAATCCCAGTGAATATTGCAGTCGATACGATTGGAGATTTTCTGCTTCGGCATTCGGACGGAACTCTGGTCGGTCACAATGTAAACTTTGATATTCAGTTTCTGAAGAGATTCGGTGCTGGCTGGCAGGCTGAATATGGATATCAGTTTCCAAAACCATATCTGGACACTCGTGACCTCTGTCGAGCAGTGTTAAGTCCATTCGGATTGCATTCAATGTCTCTAGATAATATCTGTGCGTTTTTAGGCTGGGAGCGTCGTCGTGCTCATAGTGCTTTATCAGACTGCGAGGACTGTATTCGATTGATTCAGAATCTCTGTCCACCGTCGCCTCGTTTCCTAGCTAGACTGCACACAATGAAAGCAATCAGAAAAATTAAAGGAGTGCTGAAATGAGTAGCATTAATCTGGTCGACTCCGAGTCGGCAGTCTCTGGAATCTCGTCGGCATTCGACGTCGGAAAAGTGATACCAATAAATATGGATATGTTTCCACCGGACCAGCCATTCGAGGGATATCTGAGTTTGATCACCGTTCATATGTCGGCAATATCTGCAGCGACCGAGTTATCGATTCGAGTCTGCGTCGATAATACTGGCGACAAAATGATTATCACCGATACAGTTTCAGATATTTACACTGGATTAACGACTCCCACAAAAGGGAGTGTGGTATTCGCTCTGAATGCATATGCAAAAACAAAACTGACCACCGACCTGTTTTGTTTCGTTAAAACCAATACTGGGTCCTGTACAATAGAAGAAGTCAATATGACTTATTTTGGAGATAGATAATGTCAGTCGTACAAATAATCGGACGCAATGGAGGGACGTCAGGTGGAGGAGGAGGAGGCTCAGCTAGCAGTCTGATCACTGAAAATCTATCGTCTCAGGTGAATGGATCAAATATCAATCTCTCAACAGGCAGCGAATATACCGACGGGACTCTGCAGGTATTTTACAATGGCCTCCTCCAGATAAAGAATGAAGACTATACAGAAGACTCCGACAATCAGGGAATCACTTTTGCACTCGCACCCGAGGTGAATTCTAAAGTCGTGGTGTTATATTCCGAGTCAACATAAAACCGAGAAGCAAACTGCCAGCAAACTACCAACAAACTGCCAGCAAAAAAATACTTATAAGTCCCTAGAATGTTTACACTTATTTTTTCCAGACCTTAAAGGTCGATAAAACCTCGCTAAAAGAGCCAGCAAACACCGGTCAACTTTTCGGGAAAAGTGTAAACATTCTAGGGACTTAAAGACACATAATAAAGAAAACGATAATGAAAAATATAATTATAGGCCGTCCGTCAGTTCGTTAGAAAACTCCGGAAGACTGAAAAACTGGTGCATTCTCGAAGAAGCAAACTGACGAACTGCTATAAAAAATAATTCTCTTTATCTCTCTTTTAGACTGGACTTTGTGTATAAAAGTTTATACACTGTCACTGTCAGGAATAGTCCTGATCCAACGGAGCCACCGATATGAACCACTCTATGTCAGCTATGAATATAGCGAGTCGACCGATAACTCGGAAGACCTTTTTTGCAATCCTTGAAACACTCAAAGAGCAGCACCCAGATCCAGACGATATGTTACTCCAGCGCTGGTATGTACACCCAGAAGAAGAATGCCCCACCCAGTGGCTTTATTCAGTCGTCATTTATCGTGACGGACTGACTTGCGATCTTAACTATCACTCAATTCAAATTAAATGAGAGAGTTATACGTTAAAGTCCCAGAGCACCTCCTCGAAGAGTCACCGGAGGTGATCTGGCATTATTGCCGATTGTATATGACTGCACTCTCGTGGCAGAAAAGCAATCTCCTGAAATACAGTCGGGAGAATAAACTCAGTTATACAACGGTCCGACGTCTCTGGAAAGTCGCCCAGAAACAAATTACAATCAATAAACCAAGCACCGAGCCAATCAACGAGCCAATCAATAAACCAATCAAGAAAATAATCAACGGAGGTCGCAATGAGCGATTCTAAAATCAATTTCCCCGACTATGTAACAACCTCGAAAGATAAAATCATTCACCGATTCCTCAGCAATCTAGCTGACCACCACGGAAAGAATGTATTTTGGATTCGCAGTCAATTCGGACCATATCAGAGAAAGTTTTACAATATACCGAGAGACTTTTTAAAACTGGCATTTCTGGAGTATCTGACTGACGTTATGCCCAGCTGGCTTCCTACTCTTCCACAGGTTGCAGAGGTGTTATATAAGAGAGAAGACTTTCTGGGGCACTGGCACACAATCGATCTGTCAGCGTATTATTGCAGAAACTGTAGGACTGATCCGGACGGTAAAGAGGGAGGATATCGTCGCATTTATTATTATGGCTTTATCCCCAGCAGAAACAAAATCGGTGAATATCAATGTGTCGCAAACTGTGACTGCGAGCTTGGTAGCAAGGTCACTCGATCCCCACTCCACTCTACACTTGAATGGCTTCGGAATCACGACGAC
>Ga0213869_10000715_pt1 | contig 26026 bp, 19 predicted proteins | sample PICome_10_FD_160083 | JGI IMG/M metagenome (GOLD analysis project Ga0213869, IMG submission 160083) | Coastal seawater microbial communities near Pivers Island, North Carolina, United States - PICO132 | ecosystem: Environmental > Aquatic > Marine > Coastal | place: USA: North Carolina...
GACCACGGTCCTGCAAGACCAAGCTCCGCACGGCGCAGCCCCCGCCGCTGTCCAGCAGTTTGCGGTGCTGGGCAGCGGCTCCCTTTTGCCTCAGGAGCCATGAATTCTCATAAGACAAGCTTCGCCGTCGGGGTGGTCGGCTGCTCGGTGGCGTGCGTGTCGGTCATGCGCCCCTCCGCTTGGCAGGGCGCGACACGCGGTCGATGCGCACGACCTGGCTCTTCTTAAGGCCGAGGCGAAGCTCGGCGGCGTCGAAGATCCGGTCGACGACGTAGAAGCGGTCGCGCTGCCGATAGTTGACCAGTTCAGCCTTCCCGTCGGCACCAAGGACGAACAAAGGCGGCGCCTCGCCGACGCCAAGCGACGTGGGGAATTCGATATAGGTCTTCGCCCCGTCATCGAACGCGCGGAGCGGACGCCATGCAGGACGGTCGCCGCTGATCGCATAGTGGAAGTGCAACTGGTCGATGGCGATGCCGGTGGCCACCGGCGCTGCGACCTGGGCGGCCTCCGCCTTGCGTTGGACCGACAGCAACTCGTCTTGGGGATAGGTCCACCGCATTGACGACAGGGCGGTCGCCGAGGTGCTTACCAGGCGGACATGGTACGCGCGGCGATCGGTGGTGATGACAAGGTTCGTCAGCAGGCCCGCCGAGAACGGTTTCACAAGGACATGCGTCTGCTTGCCTTTCCCCGAACCGCTGCCGCTCCCTCCCGAAGTGGTGTCGCCGATTACCCAGCGGGCGGTGTCGCCGCTGGCGACCGCAACCAGGTTCTCACCGGGCTGCAGGATGATGTCAGTCACCAGCCCCGGCGCTGTGTAGCCTGTGAAGATCGTGCCTTCGCTGAAAGGATAAATCTGAGCCCCAGCGATGAAGCCCAGGGCGACCGGTTCCACAGTGGCGCTGCGCGTTGCCGACCGGACCGTCTTGAGTGGCGATTTGGCGTGCTCTTGCGCGAGCGCCGGGCATGCGAGGACCACGCCGGCGATCGCCGGCAGAAGGATGGGCTTCATGGATTCTTCTCCTGGTGATTGGGGGAGGCCGGTATCGCGGTCTGTGCTCCGAGATCGGGATCGAGCGGCGATCCCATCGGCAAGGTCGTGGCAGGTTGCGGTGCGGGTCGCGCCGTGGGCGAGGAAGCGGGGGTGGTGTCGAGTTCGCGGCTCCAGTCGATCGCATCGACATAGATGCCCAAGGGGTTCTTGCGCAGGACGTCGGCCGATGCTGGCGGCCGCGTGACCGTTGTAAGGATGGCTGTCCAGCGGCTCGAGCCCGCCTGCAATCCGCGCTCGAACACAGTCTCCGTCCACTTGACCTGGAACGACTTGTCCGACGCACGCACGACGCTGGTCACCTGCACCGAAACCGTAAGTGTCCCCACATTGGCGAACGGCGACGCGGAGCGGGCATATTCACCAAGGAACTGCGCACCCCGCTTGGTCGCGAAATCATAGGCCTCCAGCCAGTCGCGGCGCATCAGCACCGGGTCGAGCGACACAGACCGGACGTTGGTGATGAAGTGCGAGAGGTGCCACGCGACCTGCGCGTCGGTCGGCCGATACTCGGCATCGGCTGCCTGCACGGCGCGCGCCTCGCCCAGCCGATCTACCTCGACGACATAGGGTGTCACCCGGCTCTGCAAGGATTGCCAGACGAGACCCGCCGATGTGCCGCCGGTCAGCGCGAGGCAACCAAAAGCCATCAGTCGCCAGTTTCGCGCCTGCACCCGTGCCGACCCGATCCGCTCGTCCCACAATTGTCCTGCACGCTGATATGGCGTCTCGGCAGGTGGCGTGCGCCCGTAGCGCTGCGCACTTCGCTTGAAGAACATTGTCAGTCGTTCCTTTCCTTGATGTCGGGGTTGGCGGATGCGCCGCCGCGATCACCCTGCTGGAGCGCATGGATCGCCTGGCTCTGACGATGGCGGTTGGTCTGCTGCTGGCGCATCGCCCGCGCCCAGGCGGGCGTCCCGCCGGCCGATTCAATCGGATTGGATGGCGGTGGGCTTTGGTTGAGCGCATCCCAGGCAGCCTGACGGCCGCCGGCCGCAGCCTCGCCAAGACCAGGGATACCGCCGACGCGGGACCGCGCGGCATTCCCGGCCGCCCGTGCAACACCGCCCAGGCCCGCGCCGACCGAGGGACTCGCGGCCGTCTCGCGACCAAGCTGGTAGGCAGTCGATGCAGCGGACCCCATTGCCGTGCCCGAGCGGATTGCGCCCAGGGCCGCACCGGCCGCAAAGCGCGCTCCGCCCAGGGCGGCGCCGCCAGCCAGCATCGTCACGCCGGTAGCGCCGACGGCGGTGCCGAGGGCTGCACCGGCACCAAGCTGGGGTGCGCCCGACACCAGGCCCGAGGCGATCGCTGGACCGAATATGCCCAGGCCAAACAGGGAAAGGCTCGCCAGCACGAGGCTCATGGCCTGGCCGATGTCCGGTTCCTGGCCTTGCAGCGCGTCAGTGAACTCGGTGAAGAAGTTGGAACCGATGCCCACGATCACCGCGAGCACCATCACCTTGATGCCGGAGGAGACGACGTTGCCCAGCACGCGTTCTGCAAGGAAACTCGTTCGGTTCCAGAGCGCGAAAGGCACGAGGATGAAGCCGGCCAGCGTGGTCAGCTTGAACTCGAGGATGCAGACGAACATCTGCACCGCGAGGATGAAGAAGGCGACGATCACCAGTGCCCAGGCGAACAGCAGGATCGTGATCGTCAGGAAGTTGTCGAAGAAGGTCGTGAACCCGACCATCTCGCTGGCCTGCTCGAGTAGTGGCCATGCCGCCGAGAAGCCCGTTCCCGCGAGCCGCCCGGGCTTGAGCAGGTCATCGGCCGAGAGCGTACCGCCGCCCGCCGTCAGGCCAGCCTGCGCAAACGAGCGAAAGATGATGTCGGCAAGGCGGGAGAAGCTGTTCAGGATGAAGGCAAACGCGCCGACGTACAGGATCTTGCGCAGGAATCGACCGATGACATTGTCCTCGCCGCCCATCGCCCAGAACAGGCCGGCAAGCGTGATGTCGATGCCGATCAGCGTCGCAGTCAGGAACCCGACATCGGGCCCAAGCAGTCCGAACCCACTGTCGATGTAGGTGATGAACGCCTGGAGAAAGCGGTCGATGACATTGAGGTCGTTCAAATGACTGCCTTCCTGATGGAGCGAAGAGGTGTCGCGGGGCGCGGCTGGGGAGCTGGACCGCGCCCCGCGACGCGATCGACGGCATGAGAGGGAGCGCCGCCGATCGCGGACTGGATCGGACCTGCGGCCCGAGGGATTATTCAGGCGTGTAGGCCGATCCGGAGCCGAGGAACTTCTTCGTTGCCGCGCGGGCTTCCACCGACTGGGTTGCCTGGCGGGCCTGCTCGACGGCCTCGCTGCGAAACTGCGCGGCCATCATGTGCTGGAGCTGGAACTGCTGCTTGGCGGTCAGCGCGAGAAGCTGGTTCGTCGCTTGGCTGACCTGGAGCGATCCCTCGGCACCCTGGCTGCGCGCGACGATGTCGGCCAGCGCCTCGGTGTCCGACTGGATGTTCTCGACCACCTGGGCCTGCACGGTCATCGTCTGGCGGAACGCGCCCATGCTGGCGTCGAGGCGCCCCCGCGCTTCGCGCACGCGGTCATCGGTGCGCAGTGCCGAGCTGAAGTCTTGGGGAAACAGCGACTGGAACTTGTCGTCGAGCTGGTCGACCCGAAAGTCGATGGCCTGCGCGCGGCCCATCAGCCGGTCGATTTCGGTGAGCTTGCGCTTGAGGGCGTCGAGCTGCGGGAAGTCGATGCGCGTCAGGTTCTTGCCCATGTTGACCAGCATCTGCGCTTCGTTCTGGAGTTGCTGGATCTGCTGGTTGACGGTCTGCAGCGTGCGTGCGGCGGTCAGGATGTTCTGCGCATAGTTTCTGGGATCAAACACGACGCCGCCGAACTGGGCATGTGCCGGGCTCGCCGTCATCGTCATCGCGCCCACGCCAAGCGCGCCGCACGCGCCGAGGCCGAGCGAGGCAGCAATGATGTGCTTTCGATGGGGACTATGCATTAGGTCTCTCCTTCGTGAGGGCTTGGATGTCGGAAGCTTGGAAATCGGCAGCGAGGTCGGCCGCCCAGTCGAGGCCGGCATCGCGCAGGAAGGCTTCGGCGAAACGGCCGCACCCATGCTCGGCGAGGATTGCATCGATCCGCGCCTGCGCTGCAGGATCCGACGAGCCGCACAAAGCCAGCGCGATCGGGCCCAAGCCCAGTTCGAACAGCCGGTTGCCGCTTGCGGACTGGAGATAATAGTGGCGCTTGGGGGTAGCCCGCGCGATCAACTCGATCTGCCGGTCGTTGAGGCCGAAGCGCGCGTAGATGTCATGACCCTGCGGCTCGATCGCCCGATCGTTGGGCAGCAGGATCCGCTGCGGGCAGCTTTCAATGATGGCCGGCGCAATCGCAGAGCCCGCAATGTCGGCAAGGCTTTGCGTTGCAAACAGCACCGCTACATTCTTCTTGCGCAGCACCTTCAGCCATTCCCGGATGCGGGCGGCGAAAAGCGGATGGTCTAGGAAGATCCAGGCCTCATCGAGGATCAGCAAGGTCGGGCGGCCGTCGAACCGCTCTTCCAGCCTGTGAAACAGATAGGTCAGCACGGGCGCGACTGCGCCGGCCTGGCCCATCAGCGCCTCGGTCTCGAAGCACTGGACGTCGGCCGGGCCAAGATGCTGTTCGGCGGCATCGAGCAGCCGGCCATGCGGGCCTTCGAGCGTATAGGGCTGGAGCGCAAGGCGCAGCGCGTTCGACTGCAGCAGCAGCGCGAGTCCGGTCAGGGTTCGCTCCTCGCGCGGCGCGGAAGCAAGGCTGCCGAGAGCGGTCCAGATCGCGTCCTTCACTTCCGGCGTTACGATCAAGCCCTCGTGCGCGAGCAGCGCCGCGATCCAATCTGCTGCCCAGCTTCGTTCGCCCGCATCCTCGATGTTCGCAAGCGGCTGGAATGCGAGCGTCTCGCCGTCGGCCTCGGCCGAACCGAGCGCGTGATGGGCGCCGCCCATCGCCAGTACGGCCGCCCGCGCGCTGTTACCCTTGTCAAAAATATAGACCTGCGCGCGCGGGTATCTGCGGAATTGCAGCGCGATGAGGCTCAGCAGCACCGACTTGCCGGCGCCCGTCGGCCCGACGACCATCATGTGCCCCACATCACCGACATGGGTGGAAACCCGGAACGGCGTCGAGCCGGCGGTCTTCGCAACCAGCAATGGCGGTCCGTCGAGGTGGCCATTGCGCTCCGGCCCGGCCCACACCGACGAAAGCGGCATCAGGTGCGCGAGGTTGAGCGTATGCACCAGCGGTTGCCGGACATTGGCGTAAACCTGGCCCGGCAGCGAAGAGAGCCAGGCCTCGACCGCGTTGACGGTCTCGCGGAGGCAGGTGAAGCCAAGGCCGTTGACGATCCTCTCGACGGCGCGGACCTTGTCCTCGACCGCCGCTCGGCTCCGGTCCCTGACCGTGATCGTCGTCGTCAGATAGCCGAAGGCGACATGATCGCCGCCAAGCGCTTGGAGGGCCTGATCGGCATCGACGACCTTGTTGTCGGCGTCGCTGTCGAGCAGTTGCGCAGGTGAATTATAGAGCACCTCGCGGAGAATCGCGGTGATAGACTTGCGCTTGTTGAACCATTGGCGCCGGAGCGAGGTAAGCGTCTTGGTCGCTTGGCTTTTGTCGAGCGCGATGAAGCGCGTGACCCAGCGATAGCCGAAGTCCTGGTGGTTGAGCGCATCGAGGATGCCGGGACGGCTGAGGCTCGGGAAGCCGAGGATGGTCAGCGTACGGACATGCAGGTCACCAAGCCGCGGTTCCAGCCCGCCGACCAGCGGCGTGTCGGCGAGCAGCCCGTCGAGATACATCGGCGTTTCGGGCGCGGCGACCCTATGATGACGCTCGGAGATCGCGCCATGCAGGAATGTCAGCGTCTCGCTATCGTCGAGTGGGCGTACCTGCGGCATGAAGCCGGAGAGCAGGTCGAGCACGCGGTCGGTCTCGGCGACGAAACTTTCCAGTGCGCCGCGCCAGTCGCGTGTGTTCTCGCCATCGGGCCGCTCCACAAGGCTTCGGCCGGCCCGGTCGGTCGTGTCTGCGGGCGGAAGCCACGTCAGGGACAGGTGATAGCGGCTTTCGAAATGCGTCCCCGCCGCCTCGAACGCCGCCTGACGCTCGCCATCGACAAGCCAACTCGCCGCATCGGGAAAGGCGCTGCCGGGATAGGCCTGCGACTCGCGTCGTTCCGCCTCGAAGAACAGCGCCCAGCCGCTGCCCAGCCGCTTGAGCACATTGTTCGCCCGCGCGCAGGCGGCGACCAACTCGGCCTCGGTCGCGGACTCGAGGTCTGGACCACGGAAGGCAAGCACCCGCAGAAAGCTGCCGTCCTTGTTGAGCACCACGCCGGGCGCCACCAGCGCGGCCCAAGGCAGGTGATCGGCAAGGCGCTCGGCGGACGCGCGATATTCGCCCAGGAACATCATTTTAGGTGCCTCAGCATGCGAAATATCCCTTCTGGCGGATGTGGCGCAGGAGGACCGGCGCGAAATCGGGATCACGGCGGGCGGCCATCACGGCGATGCTATGGCCGACGGCCCAGAGCAGCACCCCGGCCAGCCACTGCTGGAGGCCGAGGCCGACCGCTGCCGCCAGCGTGCCGTTGACGATCGCTAGGCCCCGCGGTGCGCCGCCGAGCAGAAGCGGCGAACCCAGCGCGCTGTGGATCGGCACCTCGTACCCGTCGATATGCTCCGCTCCGGAGGACATGGTGCGAGTCACGAGATCAATGCTCCGCCGCCGAAGCTGAAGAAGGACAGGAAGAAGCTCGAGGCGGCAAAGGCGATGGAAAGACCAAAGACGATCTGTATGAGCCGCCGGAACCCGCCCGCACTCTCGCCGAAAGCGAGTGTCAGGCCGGTCACGATAATGATGATCACGGCGACGATCTTGGCTACCGGGCCCTGCACGGATTCCAGCACCTGCTGCAGTGGTTCTTCCCACGGCATGCCGGAGCCGGCCGCCTGGACCTGAGCAGCGAGCGTCAGCGCGAGGCCGATCGCGGCGCCGACAAGCGACGAGCGGTTGGCGATGCGGCGGGGATTGCGGGCAAAGGTCATGGGTCAGGTCTCCTTCAGGCTGGGCTTGGGGGGATTGAGCTTGGGAAGATTGGCGAGCGCGTAGGCGCCGGTGTCGGGGTCGAGCCCGGCGACACGCGCGATCGTCGAGACGCGGCGGTCGATACCGCGCCCGGCGATGAAGACGATGATGTCGATGGCCTCGGCGATCAGCTGGCGCGGCACGGTGACGACCGCCTCCTGCACCAACTGTTCGATGCGGTAGAGCGCGGCAATGGCGCTGTTGCCGTGGACGGTCGCGATCCCCCCGGGGTGACCGGTGTTCCAGGCCTTGAGCATGTCGAGCGCTTCGGGGCCGCGGACCTCGCCGACCACGATGCGATCGGGACGCAGGCGCATGGTCGAGCGCACTAGGTCGGTCATCGATATGTGCGGTGGTCGGGTGCGGAGCGCGACCGTGTCGGGCAACGGGCACTGCAGCTCGCGCGTGTCCTCGATGAGGATGACGCGGCTATCGAGCCCCGAATGTTGTGGTGCCATCTCGGCGAGCAGCGCATTGGCGAGGGTCGTCTTGCCCGAGCTGGTGCCTCCGGCGACGAGGATGTTGCAGCGCTGGGCGACAGCGGCGCGCAGGGCGTCTGCCTGGACCTCCGACATCAGCCCATCGGCGATATAGTCGTCGAGCGTGTGCAGCCTCGTGGCAGGCTTGCGGATGGAGAAACAGGGTGCGGACGACACCGGAGGCAGCACGCCTTCGAAGCGCTCGCCGGCGCAGCCCTCAATATGCGGCGGCAGCTCGGCCGATAGGATCGGGTGTTCGGCATGGACCTCGGCCCGGACATGGCTCGCCACCAGCCGGATGATCCGCTCGACCTGGTCGGGTTCGATGCGGACCTCGGTATCGGTACGGCCTTCGCCAAGACGATCAAGCCGCAGCGCCCCGTCAGGGTTCACCATGATCTCGGTGACCAACGGGTCGCGCATCGCGGCAGCAATGTCGCCGCCTAGCGCAGTGATCAGCATCCGGCGACGGCGCTCAGCCGAGGTTGCCGGTCCTGCAAGGGCTGGGCAGTCGCTCATTTGCCCTTCTCCGAGGAACCAGCCAAGGTGCGCCGCCCGGTCGAGACCTGCCGCCCGACCTGGGTCACGAAGGCTTCGAACCTCTTGGCGCCGAGCGCTCGGCCCGCCTGGTCGTTTTCGGCGAGGGGCGTCTGAATCGCGAGTTCGAATCGGATGAAGAGGGCGAGCGTCTCGAGGATCACATAGGTGTCGCGATCGACCCGGCCGATCGCCTGCGTGAGCCGGTCGAGGCGGATCGCGAACCGATCCTCCAGCTCCGATGCACCGCGGCGATTGAGCCAGGCAGTAACCGCATCGACGAGGATGGCCGACTTGCTGGCGCCGGGCCTGGCGGCGAGCGCTTCCAGCCGATCGGACACGGGCTTGGGCAGGAAAAGCTGATGGCGGATCTTCTCCATGATCAAAATCCCAATTGGAGGTCGTCGGGGCGATCCGAGGCGGCATCGAGGCCGTAGACCGTGCGCACGGTGCCGAGCTGCTGGACCCGGTCCATTGCGCGGCGCTCGGCAGCCTGATCGCCATCGTCTTCGCCAAGGCCCAGGGGGTCGGCGACTTCTGGCTCGATGACGACCGCGGGTTCGATGTCGTGCGCGGGGTGACGCGCCTGCTCGTGGCCGCCGGAGTCGGCTCCTTCATCGGCATCATCGTGGGCGGAGAGGCGAATGTCAGCGCCGCGAACCTGTGCAGCCCAGTCATCCGCGCGAGCTGCCGGAAGGTCACGATAGCCGGCGCTATCCAGTATCGGTGCCGGCGAGAGCCGCTCTGTGAATCGGCGATCCTCGTAATAGCGCAGCTTCTTCACGCGTATCGGGGGGTGCCCAGAGATCAGGACCAGCCCGTCCGTCGGCGCAAGCTGCATCACCTCGCCGGGCGTCAGCAGGGCTCGTGCAGTCTCCTGGCGGCTGACCATGACGTGCGCGAGCCAGGGCGCGAGCCGGTGACCCGCATAGTTGCGCATCGCGCGCTGTTCGGTCGCCGTACCGAGCGCGTCCGAAATCCGCTTGGCAGTTCGCTCGTCATTGGTGGCAAAGGCGACGCGCACATGGCAATTGTCGAGGATGGCGTTGTGCTCGCCATAAGCCTTCTCGATCTGGTTCAGGCTCTGCGCGATCAGGAAGGCGCGCACCCCGTAGCCCGCCAGGAACGCGAGGCTCGTCTCGAAGAAGTCGAGCCTTCCCAGCGCCGGGAACTCGTCGAGCATCATCAGCAACCGATGTCGGCCTTGTGCGGCCTCGCCTTCCTTGCCCACGCCGTGCAATTCCTCGGTCAACCGGCGGCCGATCTGGTTGAGGATAAGGCGAACCAGCGGCTTGGTGCGGCTGATGTCGGACGGCGGCACGACAAGGTAGAGCGAGATCGGATGCGCCGCTCCGACGAGATCGGCGATGCGCCAGTCCGAGGCAGCGGTTACCGCAGCGACGGTCGGGTCTCGATAAAGGCCAAGAAACGACATGGCGGTCGACAGCACGCCGGAGCGTTCGTTCTCGCTCTTGTTGAGCAGTTCACGGGCCGCAGAGGCGACCACGGGATGGACCAGCGGCGCATCCGGCGTACCGAGATGGTTGGTGGCCATCATCCTTCGCAGGGTCGCGGCGAAGCTGCGTTGCGGGTCCGAGAGGAAGGTCGCGACGCGGGCGAGCGTTTTCTCTTCTTCGGCGTAGAGGACGTGGAGGATAGCGCCGACCAGCAGCGAATGGCTGGTCTTCTCCCAGTGATTGCGACGCTCCAGCGCACCCTCGGGATCGACCAGGATGTCGGCGATATTCTGGACGTCGCGGACTTCGTTCACCCCGCGCCGGACCTCGAGCAGCGGATTGTAGCGCGCCGAGCGACCGTCGGTCGGATTGAACAGCAGGCAGTGCGAGAAGCGGGCGCGCCAGCCGGCGGTCAGCTGCCAGTTCTCGCCCTTGATGTCGTGTACGAGGCAAGAGCCGGTCCAGGAAAGCAGGGTTGGGATTACAAGGCCGACCCCCTTGCCCGACCGGGTGGGCGCAAACGCCATGACATGTTCGGGCCCATCGTGGCGCAGGTCATCGCGGTCGATGCACCCCAGCACGACGCCGCGCTGGTCGAGGAGCCCGGCACCCTTGATGTCCCGGTGGGTCGCCCAGCGGGCCGAGCCATAGGTGGTCAGGTTTTTGGACTGGCGCGCGCGCCATACCGAGCCGAAGATCGCTGCGCCGCAGCCAACGAAGCCGCCAGCGGCTGCGATGGCACCGGCCTTGTCGAAGACGACGGGCGCATAGGCGTCGAACGAAAACCACCAGGGAAAGATCGACCAGGGATGATAGATCGGCTGGCCCAGCAAGACGAACCAGGGGGCGCCAAGCTCCGGCTGATAAGCGAGCTGCGCTGCCGCCCATTGTGTCGCTGTCCAAATGCCCGCGAGGATGATCGCGAGCACTATGATGAGTTGTCCAATGAGTAACTTTGTCGGGGTCATGCGGGCCTCCGCCCAGGTCTGGGAACTGACCGCGGGCTAGGGCATAGGATTTCAAAAGCCCGGCTAAGGCGTCAGGGCATCGCTGGTATCTCGAGGCATCTCATCGCGGTCCACAGCGACCGGCCCCTGTCCGGCGCCATGTTGGGGCGGCAAATCGCACTCGCAGTTTGTTACCTCATGGCGATCGATGGCGTCATTCCGGCCCGCTGACGGCCAATGCCTGTGCCGCCTTCGATGCGAAGAAACGGGGTCACGCCATTCGGCATGCTTGGAATCTCAAGCGCGGAAGTCGACGATCCCGTCTGATCCATGCCGATCACCTCTCGTCGAATTGCTTTATGCATGGGCGCGACAATCTTGATGCGCTCGATCAGCTTGCGACCAGACCGACGGGCAGGCGAAACTGACGTCCTTGGCCACGGATTGATTTAGGTGATAATCATGGTCGCGGCTCCGGAAGCGTCGTAGCGCTAGTCGACCTCTTCCAAGACCGCGGGACATCTCTGTTGGGCGATCCTAGCGAGCCACCAAGTTCGACCCAAATGAGACTTACGGGTGCCGATTCTCCGCTCTTAGGGCGGTAGGTCCGCTTTTTTGAATTTGGATGCCCAAGATCGCCAACAGTCAAAGGTCGCGTTTGGAACCTGCGTGCGGGCATAGCTGAGGCTCACGCAGGGTCGGCTGCCGACCAAATCGTGCCATTCAGATGAGGTCGCTGGAGTGTCCGCTGACACCGAAACCGGTCTTTCTCAAGCGAGACAACGGCTGGTCTGCTACGCGCCCGGTCCAAGTCGTAGAACCGAGATTTCACCACGCCTAGGAGCGGACATTCAGATCATGCGCAACGGGCTGTCGGCCGGCGTTGCCGTGAGAGTCTGACGAAAGCCGGTCTCGCGTTCGATGATTCGATTAACCGCGGGAACCCGCTGAATATGCGAGAGGAGCATGTGCGTAATCGTGATCTCGCGCTCAGCGAGCCCCCCTAGAGTTTGCGCATGTTTCAATAAGAAAGACGATATGTCGCTCGAACCGTACGCCCGAATTCTGGCCGAGCCAGGAAATAGCGCGCGTTCATGCCCCCGGCATCAAAGGAACCCATGCGTGGATTGCCTTCGGTCAGCCCAAGGCTGTTGGTCAGGTTGGTGCCATTCAAAGTCAGCGTCGCATGATCGCTGATCTGTGTGCTTACCTCGACATTGATCATCGAAAAGGGAGGCAGGCGCTGCGAGTTCGCGATGTCAGCGAAACGCGCGGAATAACGCGTGAAATCAGCGCTGAGATGCAGGCGGCCCGAGATGAGATCGACGCTAGGGCTTGCGCGCAGGGCGATGCGCGGCACCCGTATAAGCTGATTGCCCGTCACGTCATGGACCGCGACCGTGCCGCCCGACAGTTCGCTGTAGCGAAAATCTCCATAGCGTAAGTCTTGCACCGTCGCCTGCATGTCGATGCTGAGCGGGCCGATCAGCCGAGCATGGGCTGAAACTTCCATGCCAGTTGCGGTTGTGTCGGCAATTGAGGTCTGGCTGACATAGATGCTGGTGGCAGGATCGAAGCGATAGTCGGTGAAGGGCAGCCGCTTGAAATGGGTCCGGAAAAGGACGGCGGAGAAGTTCCAGTTGCGCCGCTGCACGATCAGGCCGGCCTCCGCCATGACGATCGGGACGATGGCCTCGTCCGTGCGATCGGGGTCGGCATAGAATTCCGACGCGCTCGGCAGGCGGGAAATGCGGGTGGCGCGCAGGAACAGGCCGGTCCCCGGATCGGGATTGAAATTGATGCCCGCCGTCATGCTGAAGCCTGAGAAGTGCCGATCGATAGGTTGGAAAAGACCCGTGCCGGCCAGCACGCTATCGTCCGCCAGGGTCGTCGGATCGCCCAGATCGACCGCCGAGGACAGTTCCATCCTGCCGCCGATCCGCGTCCGTTCCCACCGTCCGCCAAGGTCGATGCGCCAATGCTCGCCCAGCTTCCATTCGTCGGCCGCATACACGGCCAGATTGGCGGTCTTCAGGGTCACGTCGTCGAACAGCGAGCCATAGCGGACGAAGCCGTTGTCAGTCAGCGATCCGACCCGCCGCCCATCCGCATCGACCGCCACGACATCCAGCCGCCGCGCCTGTCCCCGCACGTCGAGCAGCACCGTCCCCATCGTGCGATCATAGTCGAGGCGGCTGTCGGCATAAGTCAGGCCCAGCGCCAGATCATGCTGTCCCCACTGGCTGACCTGCCCGGTCAGGCGCGCGTCGCCGATGAATTCGCGCATCGGCAAGGCGACGGACAGCAGGTTCGCGCCCACGACCAGCCCGTTGCCATTGCTGTCGGGCAGGAAGGCGCGGCCGGTCCCGGCGTCGCGTATCTCGACTTTGGTTGCCATGGGAAAGGCGGCCGCAAGTTGGGGCCAAATGGTCGAGACATAGCTGTCGCCCGATTGCGGGCGGCCGATCGGGAACAGGCCGTCGCGGGAGGTGTCGCCCGTGCGCAGGCGCACCTTCACCTCCAGCGCGGCACCTCCACCAAGCGCCCGCCGCCCGAACAGCGTGTAGAAATCGATGCGGCTGCGCGTTCCCTTCGACAGGTCGAAAAGGCGAGAACCTGAGGGCGTCTTGAACGCGACGCTGGCATTATCGGGGCCTGCCAGCGTGTCGTACAGGGGATCGAAGCCGGGAACGGCGTTGACCCGCCCGGCGCCGTCCACCTGCAAAGGTACCGGCAGGTAAAGGATGACGCGGTCGTCGAGATGCTTGACGTTGAAGGACAGGCGCGTCGTCCCATCGTCATACTGGACCCCGGCCCGAATCTGCCCGCCCCGGTCGGCGGGATAGCCCGGATCGCGCAGGCCGTCGTCGCGGCGGTAGAAGCCGCCGATCGCAATGCCGAGTTCGGGCGTCAGGCGCATCCCCGCATAGCCGTCGATCCGCGCATAGCCGAAATTCCCGCCCGTCGCCGCCAGCGTCACGCCCGGCTTCTGCAGCGGATTGCGGGTCAGGAAATCGATGCTGCCGCCCGGCGCATTGCCGGCGAAGATGGCGGAAGGCCCGCCGCGCACCGCTTCGATATGGTCGATGGTCGCGTCGCTGCGGAAAATCTGGTCGGTGTTGAGATAGCCGAGACCGCCGTCATATTGCACCGGCAGCCCGTCCTCCAGCAACGCGACGGAGGAATAGCCGTCGGTCGGGATGCCGCGCGACCGGATATTGTTGCTCGCTTCGCCGCCGGTGCTTTCCACCCAGAAACCGGGGATCTGCTTGAACAGGTCGGCGGTCGATAGCGGTCCGGCGCGAGCCAGCGTCTCGGGGTCGATCCGGGTCAGCGCATAGCTGAGCTGGGTCGCGGTGACGGGCGTCTGCAGCGCGCGGCCGGTGACGACGATCTCGGCAGGAACAGCAACCGGCGGCGGGGCAGGCGACGGGATGGGGGCAGGCTGCGGACTGCGCCGGGCGCGGGCGGGTGGAGCCGGTTGCGCCGCCCGCAGCGTGACAATCCCTTCGCCGAAGCGCGCGACCGCAAGGCCGCTGCCGCGCAGCAGCCGGTCGAGCGCGCGCCGCGACGGCATTCTGCCCTTCACCAGCGGGCTGCGCAGCGCGGCGGCGCGCGCATAGGGATAGAGGATCTGCACGCCTGCCTGACGCGCAAACCGGTCGAGCGCATCGGCAAGGCTTTGCGCGGGAATGTCGAAACGGGGCTGCGGGGTGGCGGATCGGCTACCCGGCGGCGGCGCTGCCTGCGCGGGCGCGACCATGACCATCGCCATGACAAAGAAAAGGCCGCGACTCCGACGCATCACGCTCCAGTGGCGTTCCTACGCGACAGCTTCGTGTCAGGCGCGGAAAGCGCCCCGGTTTCCGCCTGTCCGGAACAGCATCATCCTGTCTCCTTCCCTGCGGTGACCGATGCCGAAGCCGTCCTGCAGCGCTGTGAGGAAGGATTGCGGATCGGCGGTGCGGAAGGTGCCGCCGAGGCGTGTCGCGCCCAGCCCCTGATCCTGCACGACCAGCTTGACCTTGAGATAGCGGTTGAACTCGCTGATCGCCTGGTCGAGCGCCATGCCCTGGAACATGATCTCGCCCCGCTCCCAGGCCGTCGCGCGCGACAGTGCTTCGGGCGACAGCGCTTCGACATGCACGTCGGCATTGCTGACGGCGAGCATGCTGCCGGCATTCACAGTCTGAGCCGATGTGCCGCGCGTGATCGTCGCCGCCTGTCCCGAGAGCACCAGCAGCCGCGCGAGCGCCGGATCGATCCGCAGGCTGAACTTGCCGCCGCTCAGCCGCCCGTCGATCGGATCGCTGTAGAGGCGAAAGGGCTTTTCGGCGTCCTTCACCAGAAGGGTCGCTTCCCCGCGCTCGATCCAGAAATCGCGCCTGTCATCGTCGAACCGCCACGCCACGCGCGTATCGGTGTTGAGCATCGCCTGACTGCCATTCTGCAGGCGCAGGATGCGCCGCTCGCCCACCGCCGTTTCGGCATAGGCCCGGCGCGGCCAGGCGAGGAAGGTTCCGGCTCCGCCCACGGCCAGCAGCCCGGCGACGCCGCCCGCGACCGCGCGGCGCGACAGCATCGCGGGGGGTGCGGGCACGATCTCTTCCTCCGCTTCTGTCTCTTCCAGCGAGATTGGGTCCAGCATCGCGGGCAGGCGCGGATCGGTCGTCCGCCGCCACGTCGCCGCAACTTGCGCGAAGGCAGCTGCATGGCGCGGGTCCGCGCTGCGCCAGGCTTCAAATGCTTCGGTGTCGGCGGAACCACAGTCGAGCGCGATCAGCCATTGAATGGCCTCGTCGCTCAGACCTGTTCCAACCTGTTCCTGCTCTCGCATTGAGATGCCTGCTCCGCCTTCGCCGGTCTGTCCGCCTGATTCCGCCGCTCTACCAACAGGCGGAGGGCTCTGACCAGATGGGTTTCCACGGTGGAGACGGAAATATTCATCTTCTCCGCTACAAGCGCCGGAGAAAGTCCTTCAATTCTCCGCAGATACAGCGCCTCACGCATCCGGGGCGGCATGTCCTGCATGACCCGGGCGATATGGTTCAGTTCCGATCGATCCATCGCAACCACGTCGGGTGTCGGCTCCTGATCCGCGATCTCCAGCGACAGCAGCACGGCGCCCTGGTCGATCCGCACCACGTCGGCGCGCCGGAACCGCTCGATGGCCAGGTTGCGGATGATGCGTATGGTGAAGGCGTGCGGGCTGGCGATGGCCGCCCATTTTTCCAGTGCGAACAGCCGGGCATAGGCTTCCTGGACCAGTTCCTCCGCTTCCTCCTGCTGGCGCACGAGGCTCAGCGCATAGCGGCGATGCTCCTGGTGGAAGACGAAGACATGGTCGGCAAACCAGATGTCGATGTCGCGAAGCATGGACATTTCTCGATGCGCTCCATCGGAATCGGCGGGTGGAGCGCGTCACCTAGGGCGCGGTTGTTACATTCGGTTGACACTGGACCGGGCAGGACGATTCGCCGCCATCGGGAAAAATATTTTCGGGTGGAGTAGCGGCGGTGCTCCCCTCCACCGTCTGCGCCCCGACAGTTCAACGCATGGCCATTCGCCCATGCCGGCAGCGCGACACGCTTCCGGCAACGGGGACCGCTGCGCCTGCGCCGGGACTTTCAGGAACGGACATGAAGGGGACATCGACCATGAAATCTTTGCGCATCACCACATCGCTCATCGCTTTATTGTGCGCTGGCGCAACGCCCGCATTGGCGCAGGAGCCGGCCCCCGCCGACAATGCCGTCGATACGCAGGGCGGCAATATCGACGACATCATCGTTACCGGCCGCGCGGGCACCGATGTGCGGACCAAGGCGGAAACCAGCTATTCGGTCACCAACATCAACGAGGAAAATCTGCGCCTCCAAGCCCCGACCAGCGTTACTGAAGCGCTGAAATCCGTGCCCGGCTTCTGGGTTGAGGCGTCGGGCGGCGAAGCGTCGGGCAACGTCCGCGCTCGTGGCGTACCGGTCGACGGCTTCGGCTCGGTCCAGCTTCTGGAAGACGGCATCCCGGTCCAGCATGATCCCGCGCTCGGCTATCTCAACGCGGACCAGGCATTCCGCATCGACGAGACGATCGAACGCATCGAAGTGGTGCGCGGCGGCCCGTCCTCGCTCTTCTATTCCAACGCACCCGCAGGCGCGATCAACTTCATTCCGCGCAAGGTCGGCGACTGGGCCGAGGGTCTTGTCAAGGTGACGCTCGGCGCGGACAGCCTCTATCGCGCCGACTTCTGGATCGGTGCGCCGGTGGGCGACTGGAAGGTCGCGGTCGGCGGCTTCTACCGCTCGGAGGGCGGTGTGCGCGATCCCGGCTTCACCGCGAACAAGGGCGGCCAGATCCGCGCCACCGTCTCGCGCGAGTGGGAGAATGCGAAGTTCAGCGTCGACGTGAAGCGCGTGGACGATATCGTCGCCTTCTACACCGGCATTCCGATGCGGACCTATCCTGATGGCGATATCCGCGCGGTTCCCGGTTTCGACGGGCACAAGGGCACGGTCGCCGGGCCGGAGACGGCGCATATCAAGATGCGTCAGGGCGATGGCAGCATCTATGATTTCGACAACACCGTCGGCACGCAGATCAAGCGCACGCAGATCACCACCAATTTCGAGATCGAGCCGATGGACGGCTGGAAGATCACCAACACCTCGCGCTACAACGACACGACGACGCGCCGCAACGGCGTGTATCCCAACAGCCTGCAGAGCGCCGCGAGCCTGCTGACCGCCAATGCCGGCCTGCTGGCCCAGGCGCCCGGCGCGACCGCGCTGCAGCTGCGCTACACCAATGGAGGCCAAGTCTTCGACACTGCCAACCAGAACGGCAACGGCCTGATCATCAACGGCGGCCTGCGCGGTATCACAATGCCGGTGAAGGAGTTCATGAGCGACACGCGCATTGCCCATCGCTTCGAAATGGGATCGACTACGCACGACGTCACCTTCGGCTATTATTTCGCGACGATCGACCAGTATTTCAGCCGCTATTCCTCCACCGCGCTGCTCGACGTTCAGGACAATGCCCGACTGCTCAGCCTCGTTGCGGTCAACGCGGCGGGCTCTGTGGTGCGCAGCTTCTCCGACACCAACGGCATCTACAAATATGGCTATGAGTGGGAGGACGCGCATGGCGAGCAGACGACGCACGCCCTCTATCTCACCGACGAATGGCAGATCACGCCGAAATTCCGGCTGGACGGCGGCGTCCGCTGGGAAAGCATGAACGCACGCGGATCCGTGGCGCTCAAGCAGACGGTCAATCTGGGCACGCCCTCGACCTCGTCGATCATCACCGGCAGCGGCCTCACCGCCAATTATGACCGGACCTTTAAGCATGCGACGGCGACGGCGGGCGCGAACTATCAGTTCACCGATCGCGCCGGCATGTTCGCGCGCTACACTTATGCCAACCGCATGCCTGGTCTCGGCAATTATATCACCAGCCCGACCGCGACGCCGATCACCCAGACCATGCACCTGGGCGAGGCTGGCCTGAAGTATAACAGCCGGTTCTTCGACGTATATGCCACCGGCTTCTGGACCAAGTACAACAATGTCGGCTTCACCAATTACCGGTTCGACATCAACACCGGCGCGTCGCGGACCGAGGCACTGTTCGCCAATACGCAGACCTTCGGCGTCGAACTGGAAGGCACGGTGCGTCCGGCGCGCTTCTTCGACATGTCGGCCACGCTGACCCTGCAGGACCCGAAGTATAAGGGGCTGGTCTATACGGACTCGGCACAGCGCGTGAACGACTATGACGGCAACCGCCTGATCCGCGTGCCGACCGTCAGCGTGCGCGTCGTGCCCGCAGTCAACCTGCTCGACGATCGGCTGCGCATCCAGGCCGCCTATGAATATCAGGGGCCGCGCTTCGTCGACACGGCCAACTCGGTGCGCCTGCCGGGCTATTCCGCGATCAATCTCAGCGCCCGCGCGCAGCTGACCGAAAGCCTGTCGCTCTATGGCTATGTCGACAATCTCACCAACTCGCTGGGCCTGACCGAAGGCAATCCGCGCGCGGGCGAAGTGCAGAATGCCGATGCCGGCGCGAACACCTTCATCGCGCGTCCGCTGATCGGCCGGAACTTCCGCGCCGCCCTCATGTACAAGTTCTGATCATGAGGAAGGGGATCGCATCGCTCGCCGCCTTCGCTCTTGCTCTGTCGCTGTCCGTGCCTGCATGGGCCGGAGCGCCGGAACCGGCCACGGCCGAGGCGGCAAAGGAAGCGGTCCCCTATCAGACGCTCACCGGCACGATCACCCGATCGGACTATGAGCAGTATCGGCAGGTTCCCTTCGATCTGCCGGCGGGCGTCACGCGCGTCACCATCCGTTTCAGCTATGGCGGCAAGGACAAGAAATCGGTCATCGACCTGGGCCTTGCCGACCCTGAGCGGTTTCGCGGATGGAGCGGCGGGTCGCGCGACCATATGACCTTGAGTACCGAGGATGCCACGCCGGGCTATCTTCCGGGGCCGTTGCCGGCCGGGCGCTGGAACCTGATCCTTGGCGTCCCAAATATCCGTGAAGGCGCGCAGGCGCCGTTCGAGGCCCGCATCTTCATCGATCGCGCTCCGGCGGTGACGGCGTTCGAGGACGCCCCGCTCAACCCTGCGCCGGGCTGGTATCGCGGCGATCTGCACATGCACAGCGGCAACAGCGACGGCAAATGCCTGTCGCAAAAGGGCGAGAAGGTACCATGCCCGGTCTATCGCACGGTCGAGGCAGCGGCAGCGCGCGGCCTCGATTTCATCGCGCTCACCGACCATAATACAACCGCGCATTTCGATGCCCTGCGCGGGTTGCAGGGCGCGTTCGACAGGATGCTGCTGCTGCCGGGGCGGGAGGTCACGACCTTCTTCGGCCATAGCAATGTGTTCGGCCCGACCGACTTTCTCGATTTCCGCACGCTCGCATCCACCTATGCCGAAGCGGCCAAATGGATGGACGCGGTGAAGGCGCAGGGCGGCATCGTCTCGCTCAACCATGCCGGCGCGCCCTCGGGCGAGATCTGCATGGGCTGTGGCTGGCGCATCGCCGACCTGCCCCCCGGCACGGTGCAGGCGGTCGAGGTGGTGAACGGCGGCACGATGGCGGAAACCGGATCGGCAGAAAGTCCGCTGCAGGGGCTCGGCCTGTGGCGCAAGCTGCTCGACAGCGGCCAGCACGTCACGGCGATCGGTGGCAGCGACAATCACAATGCCGACATTCCTGCCGATAAGCCTGGAGCCATCGGAACGCCGACCACCGTCATCTATATGCGCAACCTGTCGACACAGGGATTTATCGACGGCATTCGATCCGGCAGGGCATTTGTCGACATTGACGGGACGCGCAACCGGATGATCGATATTTGGGCGGAGAGCGAAAGCAACAAGATCGCCATGGGCGGCACATTGTTTGCCTGCAGGGGAGCGTCGGTGAGGCTGGTAATCTCTGTTAAGGGCGTATCGGCCGGCATCATCGATCTGCTTATCGATGGTCAGAAACATCAGCTTCGAGTCAATCAGGATCGTCGCGAAAATGTGTTTGACTGGGTGTCCGACGGCGCACAACACTGGATCAGCGCAAACGTTCGCACAAGTGATGGTCGTCTGCTCCTTGTTGGCAATCCGATCTATGTGGATGTTTGTCCGTCGTCACAACATTTAGGCTCAGATTTCATTGATTGATCCAGAAAATCACGGTTGCAGCGATGCAAATTGCGGACAGACTGAGGTGATTTCCAGCAGCCGCATCTGATGGCAACCATCTTGGGCTGCCCGCCACAAACCTGCCAGTCTCTTCTCGGCCAGTCCCGCGCATCCCGGGAACGATCATCAGGGCTTCAGGAATGGCAGGTGTTAGATGGGGACCTGCCATTCCCGGCCCGGCTCGCGAACGACCGTTTTGTCCCAAGCGCCCGTGTCCAGCTCCACACGGGAAACGGGCGCCAAGGGTTCAAATCTCGGTGTTTTCGGCAAGGGCAAGCGCGTCCTCCACGTCGATCCCGAGATACCGCACCGTATTCTCGATCTTGCTGTGACCGAGAAGGATTTGGACGGCACGCAGGTTGCCGGTCGCCCTATAGATTATCGATGCCTTCGTCCGCCGAAGCGAATGGGTGCCATACTCGCTTCGTATCAAACCGACCCCTGTCACCCATTCGTCGACAAGCCGAGCATACTGGCGGGTGCTCAGGTGCCCATTATGATCGACCCGGCTTGGGAACACATAATCGTCCACCGTACCACCTCTGCGTTCGAGCCACGCCAGCAAGCTCGCTCGAGCATCTGGCAGCAGTTCAAACTGAACAGGTCGGCTCGTTTTCTGCTGCATGACGATTGCCCGCGTTCGGATTTGCCCGCCGCTGACAAGGTCGCCTATCTTCATCTGCACCAGGTCGCAGCCCCGAAGCTTGCTGTCGATCGCCAGATCGAACAGCGCCCGATCCCGCAGGCGGCGGCGTTGATTGAGGTAGAACCGGATTTCCCAGATCTGCTTAGGTTTCAGAGCCCGTTTTGCGCCCACGGCCCTTCCGGCATTCCAGACCGGGCGTTTGGTGGGGACGAATTCAGTTTCAGGCATCTCCATGATCATTCTCCTATGGCCACATTGGCCATCTGTAGAACGCTTGCCGGCGAGGACGGGGGTGAGAATGGCTTGGGGCTTGTGCCGACCAACTAACGCTGTTCGTTAAATGAGTCCCGACGGCCGCTCTCGACAAAAGCTGCCTTTTGAACATTAGAATTGACGCCTTGAGTAGGGGGCCAGATCAATCTGGTATTACGATGGGGTGAGGCCGAGCGCGTCTTCATCGGCCGTTGCGGCGGCGAGCTCGGCTTTCGCAGCGGCAATGCGGGCCTGCGCCTCGATGAGCTTAATCTCGGCATTAGTTGCGCTTTCCTCGCGCTGATTGACGAGGAAGAAGTCACTCGATCCCAGCTCGAAACGGCGACGTTCGGCTGCGGCCAAGCGCTGCGCCAGCGCCCATTCTTTCCCCGAGGTTACGACCAACTGGTTTGCTGCTTCGACCTCGAGACCGATCGCGGTGACTTCAGCCCGGATCTTTTCAGCTAGAAACCGCTGCTTAACCGTCAATTCGTCGATCTTCGCCTGGGTTTCGGCCAGCTTGCCCTTCGCCTTGCGGTTTTGCAGCGGTATCTTGAAGGTCACGCCGACGATCATCTCAAGCGGCGTGCGACTCCGCCCGCCCAGACCCGTTGGGCCGACGTCCTTGGCGATCTCCCCCCCAACGTCGAGCCGCGGCAGCATGTCGTTGCGGGCAAGAGCAAGCTTAACGGTCGCCTTGTCGATTTCCTCCAGCATGATGGCGAAGTCGGGACGGCCCTCCAAGTTGAAGGCGGCCCCCGTCCTAATCCCATCCAGCGCGGTAATGTCGGATGGCAGCCGCGTTTCATCAACGATGATCGGCGCGCCCTCCGCGTTGCGATAATAGAGCGACAGTTTGACGGCGGCGGCGCGAAAATCCTGCCGCGCTTCTAGGACATAAGCCTGTCGCCTGACGAGATTCACGTCGTTCTCGGTAAGCAGGATATCGGGTTTGGCCCCAAGCTGCACCTGACGCTCGATGCCGTTGGTGCGCCCATCTGCCAGCGCAAGTAGTGCCTCATAGGCTTTGAGCTTCAGTCCGGCGCCGACCCACTTCTGATAAGCTTCCACCGCGCGCGCCTGGACGCCGATGCCCGTCGCCTTGGCCTCGAACCGGGCGATGTCGATATCGTTGCTCGCCAGCCGAAATTCCGAACGTCGCGCATCGACCAACCGGTCGCGGAGCAGCGAATAGAGCGCCCCGACCTTCAATTCGCCTAGGCGATTCGTGTAGGATTTGTCTTCATAGACGGGAAAATCGCCGCGCGACGCCCGGTACTGGCCGTAGAGATAGCCGCCATTGTCGCTCAGCGGCTGCTCGGCCTTGCTCGCGATTTCGGTGCCGTCATAATAGCCCTGTACGCGGCTGCGTCCTTCGACGGCGAAGACCGTGTCGAACGCGCCCTGCGCGGTCAGCGCTCGAGCCTCCGCTTGCCGGTTGCGCGCCAGCGCCGCGATGATGTCGGGTGCGGCACGGGCCGAAGATTGCAGCACCTCCTGCAACGTCAGCGTGCCGCTGATCGCTGGAGCAGAAGCGTTCGACACAGCGTCCTGCGCCTCAGCCGTAAAGGCCGGGGGAGCGCTCGCCAGCAAAACGACGCTGATCACGGTCCGCATCGTCACTTCTTTTTCTTTTCGACCGAGCTTTTGTCCGATTTATCCTGTGCTTTATGAGCGACCTGATCCTGCCCGAAGTTCAATGGGAAATCGTTGAGCTGGCGCCATAGTTCATATCCGACGGTGACATTGTCGCCCTGGATCCAGCCCAATACCTTGCCGCCTTGGCGCACGAAGCGACGTGCGGGCCATGCGGGCTTGCCCGGCATCGGTTCGACCAGCACGCGGAACAGCCCGTCGGCGCGCGGCGTGGGGTCCACGGAACGAACCTGGCCATCATAGATGCCGACGGCAAAAGCTGGCCACCCGCTGAACTGGAATGCTGGGAAGCCTTCAAACTCCAGCCGCACCGGACGCCCCTTGTCAACCAGCGGGATATCCCGCCCGTCAACGAACAGTTCCACCGCCCGCTCGATCCGTTCGGGCGCGACGGTCGCGAGGACAGTGCCGGCGGAAATCAAGGCTCCACCTGCAGCAGCATTGAGATCCTGGATACGCCCGTCACGCGGCGCTGTGACCACTTGCGCCGACTGCCGCATCTGTTTGACCTCGATCTGCTTCAACTTGGCGCGCGCTTCGGCCAGCTTGGCGTTGGCATCGGCGACCTTGATCTGTGTCTGCTCATAATCACGCCGCGCGGCCAACCCCTCCGCAAAGAGCTGCGAGGTGCGACCCACGTCGATCGAGGCAACAGCGCGAGCCTGTTCAATTGCCGCGATCTGCGCCTCCACCTCCGCCTTTTCCGCGGCCAAACGCTCTAGGAAATTCGGATCGACATCGACCACCTTCACGATCGGATCACCCGCTTTCACCAACTGGCCGTCCTGAACGAAGAAACGGTCCACACGGCCCTCCACCATCGACGACACCTGTTGCAGCCGGTCGCTCGGATCAAGCGACGTGACCTGGCCGCCGCCCTGCGCCGTCTGCCGCCAGGGTACAAAAAGGATCGCGACGGCTAGGAAAATCCCCACTATAATGAGCCAGGCCACCACGATGACGACGCGTGGCGGGTTCAGCCCGGCAAGCGAGCGGAAGTGCGTCAGTTGCGTAGCGTTGATCGTCACGGCTGAATCTCCCTCTCGGCAAGGAACTGCGACAGCGCCGCCTTGTCCTCGAACTGACGCTGCGTTTGCGTGCCCAGCCATAATGAGCTGTCGAGATCCGTCGCCTCGGGTCGTCCGGTGAACAGCAGGACCGTCGTCCCCCGTTCACGCAGCATCCGCAGTGTCGCGTGGAGCGCGCCGGCGGGCATCATGTCGTACAGTTGGGACAACAGCAGTACCTTGGGACGGCTGATCAGCGCGGCTGCGACCTTAAGCTGCATGACTTCGACGATGGAGAGCGGTGATCCTGAACTTGCCAATCGTGTATCAAGGCCGCTAGAGAGACTGGAAATGCGCGTCGCCAGGCCCACGACATCCAGCACCTTCATGGTTATGGCGCTGTCCGCATTGCCTCCAGCCGCCATGGTCAGATATTCGCGAATAGTGACATCCACGATGGTGGGCCGGTTGAGCACCACGACCTCCGACCGCAACAGATACATATCGAAGCTGCCAAGATCGCTGCCGCCGATCGTTAGCAGTCCGCGATCGGGATTGACGTGGCGCTTGAGCAGTAGCGCAATCTGATTTTCGACGCCCGGTTCAGCCGCAACGACGGCCTGCTCTCCGCTGTCGATCGCGAAGTCGAAGCGCGACCCGGCCAGTTCAACGTTGCGGAAGCGGACCGATCCGTCGGGTGGCGCTTGACCGCTCAGACCCACAGGCTCCTGCGGGATCGCGAAGATTTGCGACAGTTCTTCCGAGCTGGCTACCAGATCGTAGAATGTATCGAGATACCAGCCAAGCTGGGCAATGCCATAGAAGACCCCGGACAGGATGAGCTCTGCCGCGACAAGTTGCCCGATTGACAGCTGTCCTGCGAGGATGAGGTTCCCGCCGAGCGCCAGCAGGGCTGAAGCGGCAAAGGCATAGACCAGGAAATAGGCCAGAGCCTGCGCAAAACTATAGCGGAAATAACGGCGATGGGCGCGGATATAGTTCGCCGTCACCGCTTCCGAGCGATCCATCGCGAAGTTCAGATGCCGGGCCGATTTGTAGAAGCCGTTGGATGCGCCGACGCTCTCCAGCCATTGAGCGGCTTCATGTTTGGCATGGGATACCCCGACGGCGCCCGTGATTGCCCCGTGGCGCCACAGCATCCAGATCAAAAGGCAGGTCACCACCAGAATGATGTTGAAGGCAAGGAAGAAGGGGTGGTAAAAACTCGTAACCACCAGCCCCACCGCACCCTGGAGGACGATGGTGAACGCGCCGATGACAAGGCTTGGCACCGATTTCTGGACGACAACCATGTCGAAGTAGCGGTTGAACAGGCTGCCCCGGCTTTCATCGGCGAAGAACGGGTTCTGCGCATGGACTGCCCGCACCGTGACTTCAGCGACCACCCGCGCAAACAGGCGGCGTTCGAACATGGTCAGCAGGTAGAGGCGTAGCGCGCTGAGGCACGCCACCAGCAGCAGGAGCACCAGCACAACGCCTGACAGTATCCACAGCGGTGCGACCAGCGCCGTACGTGCCACCGAATTGATGAGTAGCTGGACAGAAATCGGCGTCGCCAAGGAAAGAAGCGTGATGGCGAGCGTGTAGACGATGCCGACATTGACATAGCCCCTGTCCGGGCCAACGATCTCGCCCACCCATGCGGCGGCTTGCCGCAAACCAAACTGCCCGCTAGCCAATTTCTTACACCCCGATTTTTACGTTCGGCCTATTATCAAACAACTCCAGACTTCGACAAGGTTTGCATGCTGCACAGCAACATTTGCTTACGGAGGGTTATAGCGGGTGCACGTAAAGGAGCTTGCCGATGGCCGAATGCGTCGGACACCGTATCTCCAACGGAGGTAACGACGGCGTTGCCAAATGGCATTAACGGGTGTGAATGCCGTTCGGTAATTTGCAAGGTCGGGAATGGCCGCTGTCAGCGAATGCCGACGTTCTCCCTACATACGCGAATGGCGGGAAAGTCCCAAACCGCGTCTTTCGCAGCAACGTTCGACAAACAGGTGTTCTCGGTCACCCGCAGCTCTTAGACCCCATGACTGCCAGAGCCTCGGAGGCTCGAATCTGAGATGCTGATGATGGATTTGTCAGCAGCGGAGACGAGTCATGACGGAGACGGTGAAATACGTTGGTCTGGACGTTCATAAGGAAA
>Ga0213869_10000719_pt1 | contig 25957 bp, 44 predicted proteins | sample PICome_10_FD_160083 | JGI IMG/M metagenome (GOLD analysis project Ga0213869, IMG submission 160083) | Coastal seawater microbial communities near Pivers Island, North Carolina, United States - PICO132 | ecosystem: Environmental > Aquatic > Marine > Coastal | place: USA: North Carolina...
CAGGCTGAACTTCATCCAATCTGGATCACCAAACATAAAGTCTGTTTGCACAAAGCCGTTTGAATCATCCCCTTTGATTGGAGTTTTAAAGTGTACGTTGATGCCTGACTTACGTATCCACTCTTTAGCGTTTACCTCACCGCCGATGTTATCTTGTACCCAAGCAAGAAGCGTAGCCTCTAAGTCTGCTTTTGTTGTACTTGAAACATCTACTGCAAGATCTAAATCGCCACTGGTATCTTTCTTACCAGTTGTACCTAACATATTGTCTGTGAGTTCTAAGTTTGTTATTCCTTCTAACCATTGTACAGTCGGTAATACATCGCTCTTTGCAACCCTTACAGTTACTGGCTTACCTTCCGCATCTTTAAATATGTTGCCACCTTCTAAAAGTAGTGTCATGTTAGCGTTCTCGTTTCTTTGATTCAACGACCCGTTTAATTCCTCTATCGAACTTAGAAGAATCCGCGCCTTTTATAGAATTGATAAATCTACGCTCCAGCTCAATAGCTGTTGTTTGATCGTAATGCTTATGCATAGATTCTATTAAATTAATTGCTGAGTTAATAATATTAGTTGCACGACTTTGGATCAGAGATTCTGTATCTCTGCGATCTGCAATTTCGTTTAATTCTTGTAAAATAGACCTTGTTTTAATTTTCATCGTGTTTTCCTAAAATTACTAACTGTATTTACCCTTTTATGTAACAAATTATACAACAATGATTTGCAAGTGTCAAGAACTTTAATCTGTCAACTTTTTTGCGGCGGACTGTTGCAAAAATAGCATGACAGCCTTGCATGAAAATTCGCTCTAATTAGGGCAGTAATACTGCACTATTATATAAATACAGGTGACAAAAGCGCAGGGTGGCGATCGAAACCCTCAAAGTTGTCAAAATATACATACAGACACCAGGAAAGACTGGGGCATTGTCCATGCCTTAAAAGTGATTGACGGGGACCAAAGGTTCACGCACCGCCGGGGAAGTTCCGGGGTATTGCTTTCCTCAAGCATCCACAAAACTTAATCAAGGAGAAAAAAATGGCTACTATGCTATTCAACGGCCTTGTGAGTTTACTTGGAAACCCAAGTCCAACGAGGACTTTCGAAAAAGAGATGCTCACTTACGCCAAAACTGAGTACGGAAATGATTGGCGCTATGCCTATCACTACATGATCACCCATAACGGTCAAGGACCACGCATGGGGGTGAATGCCTAATGACACAAGCAATTATGACAGTATCGCACTTGCTACAAGATGCTTTAGAAGGACTTGTGGATTTAGTTAGACAATGGAGACGCAACAGAGCCCGCAAGGCTATGATTGCAACGACTCGCAGAGAATTGCGCAACCTTACAGACCATGAACTAAGAGATTTAGGAATTGGCCGTAGCGATATCGAAAGTATTGCTAGGGGTACATTCAACGATAATAGAATGACTGCAAGAACAAATAAGAATTTGAGAGGTTGGGTATAATGACTGCGATTGAATTAAAACAAACTACATGGAACTTCACATGTAAAGCATGTACTGTAATTCGTAACGCCCTGTTTACGTTATGGGTAGGTACAATTGCTTTCGGTGAAACAGCAGGTCGTTCTAGAGCTGCTAATGAACTTGCTCGTATGGGATACTACGATCAGGCTAAAAAACTAATGACGGAGAGAAGTAATGTTACTGCTAAGAAAACTGTATAACAATTTAGAAATTGCTGGATACGGTAGAGCAGCAAACTTAATGCGTCTGCAAGGTAGACCAGATCTATCAGCGGACTTACTTAAAGAGCAAAGACATCTACAAACTGTCAAGCGCAAAGCAATCGAAAGACTAGAAAGAGTAAGAAAAGCCAAATCAAATTACGAGCCTGGCGATCATTACTTTAGAGGGAAGTCAGTCGCATTTTGGAAGGGACATGCATAATGTGGCCATATACTGAAGACGAAGCCGATTGGTTGAATAGATAAAACTAAATGACAGAGCTGTCCGCCAAGACGGCTCTGCCATAACTTAACGTGTTATAATATTTTACTTTCGATTATAGATATGATATAACACCCAAACAGCAACTAGACCAACTAAGCCCTGTGCAGATAACGCTGTTATCATTCCAGTGATGTTGTCTACTACGCTGATGTTTGGCCAGAACGGAATGTTCTGTCCGTTGAATAAGACTTCAAGCACGATACCTAAAGCGATGAATGATACACCCACTTCAGTAATTGCAGCGGCCCAGCCTTTTACTTTATTTAAGATTTCCATGTTGGTTATCTCCTTTTGTTTACTCACTCCACTCAAGCGTTGAAGTCAGTGTAATATTTAGGTGCATGGAGATAAGAGTAAAAACACCATAAATGGTTTGCGGTGCCTGTAACACCGATCTTTGGCAAAGAAAAATTATTAAGTGCGTTGACAATGATAAATAATAGTGTTACATTACTAATGTAGCATAACACACAAACACACAAAGGAGAAAGAAAATGTCACTCGACAAAATCAAGGACGCACTACCTAAAGTGCAATTCAATAAAAACGGTTACGAAATTCGCACAGAAGTTTTAGAAATGGCTAAACACTTCACAGAGTTTGAATATTCAAACAAGTGGAACGGTTGGGAAATTACATCTAAACGTGATCCACAAACTGGTGAAATTGTAAACAAGGTTGGTATGCCAGAGATTCCTGGTACTAAAGAAGTTTTAGAAACAGCCGAGGAGTTTTACAAGTTCGTAACAGGAACATCAAAGTAGAATAGTAATGCACATGATAATAGTTTCCTAATAGCAGGATGAAGATTATATATAGAACGGCATAGCCTCAGATAATAGGAACATTACATTTGAAGTGGAGAAAGGGTAGCCAGGTTGCTACCTTTTCTTTTGAGTGCAACTTAAATACTTCCATGAACACAATGTATACTGAATGGTTTGCACAACTAGCACAGATCATAGAAGATAACATAAATGAAGTAGAAGCAAGATTCACACCCAAAGATCCTATTAAAATGGAAGAAGGTGGACATTCTAGCAGAGAAGGCTGGACACAAACACACAAAGTTATACGTGGAAATGTATTTGAAAAAGGTACAGTAAATTATTCTTGTGTAACAGGAGAGTTTGATCCTAGATTTGCAAAAGAGATTCCTGGTACAACTGATGATAATAGACAGTATTATGCCACAGGTATAAGTGTAGTATTACACCCTACAAATCCTTGGGTACCTGCAATGCACTTTAATACAAGATATCTTAAAACACATGAGAAAGAATGGTTTGGTGGTGGTATGGATCTAACACCCTGCTTGGATAATGAAACATTCAAGATTGGGTATCATAGAGAGCTTAAAAAGGTCTGTGATTTGTATGATGCAACTTGGTACGACAAGTTTAGTAAAGCCTGTGATGAATACTTTTATTTGCCACATAGAAAAGAAACAAGAGGCATTGGAGGATTGTTCTTTGAATATTACGATCCTAAAGACATGGACTTTAAATTTGTAGAACGTTTGGGTATAAAGTTTGCAGATGTTGTGAGAACAACTGCAATTAACTATATGAACAACAACTACACAGACGAACATAAAGATATACAAAAGATCAAACGTGGGCGATATGTAGAGTTTAACTTATTATATGATCGTGGTACTAAGTTTGGTTTTAAAACAGGCGGCAACATGGAAGCAATATTAATGAGTTTACCGCCAGATGTGAGTTGGCCGTGAACATTGGGATAGGTGCATTAACTGCTGCTATCTTAGCATTCATTGCTTGGGTCATAAGGAAGGTTAGAAAATGAAGATAGGTGTCAGAGGAAGTAAACTAGCATTGGAGTATGCAAGTAGGGCAGCAGCTCTAATTAACAATGCTGAGATAGTTACAGTAACAACTGAAGCGGAAATAAATCCAGACACTCCTATATTAGAAATGGGTGGCAAAGGAGTATTCTGTAAAGCCATCGAACAAAAGTTAATAGACAAAGAAATTGATATTGCTGTTCACAGTTTAAAAGACTTAACAAGAGATTCAGATGATGTCCTTGAGATATCAGCAGTACTAAAACGTAACGATCCTAGAGATTGTGTAATTGGTAATCCTGATAAGCCAGGAGCAAAAATAGGAACAGGTAGTCCTCGTAGAATTGCACAACTAAAAAAATTATATCCACAAGCAGAAATTGTTCCTATTAGAGGAAACATTGATACACGTATTTCTAAAGTAGAAAGCGGACAGTATGATGCTATTGTACTTGCTGTTGCAGGTCTTGAAGCATTAGGGTTACAAGATAAAATAACAAAAACGTTTACCATTAGAGAAATGTTTCCTGCTGTTGGGCAAGGAGTTATTGCATTACAAACAAGAAAGAAAAGTTCTGCAAGTAATTTATTATCTACATCTTCAGACCCAGACACATATAAATGTGCAATGGCTGAACGCAAGATGCTAGAAGTTATAAATGGCGACTGCCATACTGCTGTTGGTTGCATATCTAGTATTGTTGGCGACTATTTAATGATGGAAGCTCACAACTTCGAAACTGATAAGTATAGTGAAGTAATCGGTAAGAAAGAAAACTATATCGAATTAGGTGAGCAACTAGGAACAAAACTTATATGAATGAAAAATTTACGAATGCCTGCAATAGGGTAGAACAGTCTTGTCCTCCGATTTGGATGATGAGACAGGCTGGAAGATATCAGCAACCTTATATGGAGATGAAAGAGCGTTTTACATTTGAGCAAATGTGTAAACTTCCAAGAGTTGCTGCTGATGTAGCAATGCTTCCAATTGATCAATTTGACTTTGATATTGCAATACTGTTTAGCGACATACTATTTCCTATTGAAGGATTAGGTGTGCCTTTAAAATTTGCACCAGGTCCACAGTTTGATTATTATATCAATGAGGAAAACTATAGAGAACATAAAAATATTTCACGTGCAGTAGAACACATGGAGTTTCAAAAGGTTGCGGTTGCTGCAACTAGAGAGAAACTGCATAAATCAAAAAGTCTAATAGGCTTTGTTGGTGGACCGTGGACATTACTAAACTACGCTACAGGTAAGAAGCCTAACATGGATTTAAAATGGAAGGCAGCGTATATGGAAGAAGTTATTGTTCCTGTGCTAACACGCAACATACATCTACAACTAGAAGCAGGTGCAGAAAAAGTTATGATACTTGATAGTGGTGTAGGTAATATGAGCGAATCATTCTTTAAAACACATTACATTAATATATTACAGCCACTAATACAAACTGATACAGGATATTACACGCAACATCTAAATCATAAATGTTTGCCTACACTTTACAGAATGGGATGGTCTGGTATAGGCATTGACCATACCGTTGATATGCAACGAACATTTAAAAAATATCAAGACGGCTTTATACAAGGTAACTTCGATGAAAAATTAATGATGACTCCTAAGCCTTATCTAGAAAAAGAAATTACTGAATGGCTTGATAGCATGGAGCATGTTGATAGAACTGGTTGGGTGTGCGGACTAGGACACGGAATACATAAAGAAACTCCAGAAGCCAACGTAAAATTATTTGTGGATATGGTTAGGGAAAGATATTCATGAAACTAATACAACCATACTTTATTAGTAATCAAGGTAACGGAGATGATTGGGTACTTGCATCTAAACAGTCTGTCCTTGGTAACGACAATCACCCGTGGTCAGTTAAGGGCGCAATAGATACTATCGGTAGAGATATTGCTCTTGGGGTTAAAGATATTTTAGTATTTGTTATGCCTGAAAGATCTGAAATGCCAGATTGGGACTTGAATAAACGTGTTGTTAGCGAAATCAAAGCAGCATACGGAGATAAAGTAAAACTGCATGTTGATATATGTTTGTGTTCTACTACACTAGATGGACACTGTTGTTATCCTACTGATGCAGCAAAGACAGACGAACAACTATTCGAACAAGCAAGTGTTGTATATGAAGCCGGAGCAGATGTATTAGCACCTAGTGATTGTCAAGATAATACTGTAAAGAATATTAAAGAACATATTAAAGTAGATGTAATGAGCTATTCAACTAAGTTTAGATCACAATTCTATGATGGCTTTAGACAAACTATTGGAGTTGAAAAAGGTATACATAGAAGTTATCAATTAGATGTAAATGATAGAGAACTTGCTATTGCTAGAAGTGTAAAGTATTTTAATGACGGTGCTACTAGTTTAATGGTTAAGCCTGGCATGACTAGCATTGATCTTATTATGCCTATTAAAGAAGCAACTAAGTATCAAGCACCTGTTGGAGTATATCAAACAAGCGGCGAATACATTGGCTTACAAAGAAATACTTGGCTAGTTCCAGAGATGTTAAAAGAAACACATGATGTTTTTAAACGTGCTGGTGCTGACTTTATGATTACTTACGGTGCTAGGGAATTATATAAACAAAAAGACTAGTCCCACAAGTTCTCAAAGTAAATCCCAAACAGTTTGAAGCCGTTTGACATGCGTTCTTGGTGTGCTTTTGCACCTTCACTGTCCCATTTGTTATAATTATAATCTGACATCCAGTCATCACGGCACTTTTGCTCGAACGCCCAAATCATTTCATCCAACACCCAATCCCAACGCTTAAAGAACTTGTCATCAGTTGATCCATCTTTGTTATAAGCATTAATATCTTTTTTAGTAGGACGCAATTCTTTAGGAACATCTGCTACTGCTACCCAAGGAGCACCGTGCTTAGTTTCTTTTAGTTGAACAAGCATAGGCAAGATAATAGGAGCAAGGGTATGATCCATACTCCACGTATCATAGTTGTCTATACGAATACTAGTTTTCTGTTTAGGCGAATACCCAAACCAGTTGTATAGCCAGTTATGATAAAACCTATGATTAGGAAAAGGACCTATTTTAATTTTCATACAAACAAACTACTCACTGATTCTTCGTTAGTTATTCTACGCATTGCTTCACCGAACAAAGGTGCTACACTTACTTGACGTGTTTTCTTACAGTTCTTAGGACAACGATTAGCAATAGTGTCTGTAACAACTAATTCATCAAGCACACTTTTTTCAATCTTTAAACAAGCATCACCTGACAATACTCCATGTGTAATATAAGCACGAACTGACAATGCACCGGCATCCATAATTGCTTTGGCTGCATTACAAAGTGTTCCACCACTATCAATAATATCATCTACTAGGATAGCATGTCGTCCTTTAACATCACCAATCAAGTTCATTACTTCTGACTTGCCTGCTTCAGGACGCATTTTATCTACAATAGCAATGTCACCTGTAAACATGTCAGCAAACTTACGAGCTCTTACTGCTCCACCTGCATCTGGAGATACAAACACTGTACCTTGTTGATTAACTTCAGGGTCGTCAATAATACCTATTGTACGTTTAATGTCTTTAGCAAATGCAATTCTACTTGTTAAGTCATCAACAGGAATATCAAAGAAGCCTTGTATCTGTCCTGCATGTAGATCCATAGTTAAGATTCTATCTGCACCAGACGTTGTTAATAGATTAGCAACTAGTTTTGCTGTGATAGGTGTACGACTTGCACTCTTACGATCTTGTCTTGCGTACCCGTAATAAGGAATAACTGCTGTAATACGACTAGCACTTGATCTACGTGCCGCATCAATCATTACCATTAGTTCCATAAGACTGTCATTAACTGGTTGACTTGTGCTTTGGATAATAAAAACATCTTCGCCTCTAACGTTTTCTAAAAATTCTACGCTAGATTCTCCATCTGCAAATGTGGAAACTTTAGCCGGAACAAGATCACTAAAACAGTGTTCTGCGATCTCTTGTGCTAATTTAGGATTAGCATTTCCTGTAATGATTTTCATCTTCAAATGTAGTCCTTCCTTGTTTGATATTGTACTTATATAATATTACAAAATCTTCTTTAAGTCAAGAAAAAAGCAGTGCCGTCGAACACTGCTCTATCCATTCTAGTATCCGTTTGGTACAATAACATAGTGTATCATTAACACTACACCTACTGATGCGCCTAGTCCTATCATCATTTTAATGAAGTCTTTGGTAATCAACGGAAACACTGTTTTGAACTTTTCCTTGCCAGTCATTGTAGCCATAGCAAGTTCACGTCCACATAACAATCCTACAAACACCCACGTTGTAGACATTGGTATATCGTTTAGTTCTTTGAAGAACAAAAGTATAAGAAAGTATACTGCATCAATTATTGTAGCACTACGAACATATCTTGTGTTGTGCTTTTCAATAATAATATTTTGTATCTTACCTCCACCCTCTTTAAACATAAAGCCTAAGCCTACAATAAACACAAGTGAAATCATTATCATTAGATCCCAAGGTATCTGTCTAGGTAGGAACACAGCAATATTTGCCATGTCATGACTTAGCCAAGTGAACCATAAGAAGCCTGTGGTTACCCACTGTCCTATTCTCCACCATCGTTTATGTTCTTCTTTGACTGGGTTTGCTTCGTTTAGGATTTTAGTAACTCCTATCCAAATAACATATGCCGCGACTGCTGCCACCGCATAACCCATCATGCTTTTAACAAGCATCTTCTCTAGCACAAATGTACTAGCGAATGCACTTAATACTAAAAAAGATGTGCTAACTGGCACACCTATTCTTGTAAGTATTAATAGTAGTCCTGGCGCCATTGCATGGTACCATTGTATCTCTTGGAACGGTATTTTGTTTAGTCGTCCGTAACTGATGTCGCCACCGTTAGTGTACCAACCATACCAAAGTGTATACAGTAGAACAGCCGAAGCCGCTCCCCACATAACTTTCCAATTGAATTTGTCGTTGTTTGATGCGATCCAAGTGCCTAACGTTTGTACTGAATCATTTGCAATAACTGCGTAACCTGCGAATAGGAAACCTACAGCCATCCATAGGGTGAGTGCGTCCATTTATTATCTCCTTCCTGCTTGCCGCTTTTACCACGGCTCTCACATTAAAAAAGACCAAGCTCGACGTTGCTTGGCTGTGAACTTCATTGTTCGACTTTATTTATAGAGTAACATCAAATGTGTACGATGTCAAGACAAAAAGGGGCCGTTTCCGACCCCCCAAGTGATTATGCAAATGTTTTTGCTATTTCTCTTTCTGCTTCGGTTGCAAAGTTTTTATCCCAATTGTCTAAATGCTTTTTCATAAAGCGATTAAACACAGGAGGTATCAATGCTAACGCAAAGAGTGTAAAGTAACCTACACCAGTGTTAGGTGCACCTACTTCATCTAATTCCCAGAAGTGTGTCTCACCTCTGTCATGATGATCAGCCTGGCGACCAATCTCAATGAAGAACCAGCTTGTGAATAATGTTGAGTTATCCCAGGAATGTCTATAGTCTATTGGTTCGCTTTTAACACGAATCAAACCATAGTGTTCTAGATAGTTAAGTGCTTCAAGTTCGAAGTTTGATATTAACCAAACAAGTCCGATACATGCGACACCTAACCAACCACCTGCAAAGAAGAACAATGCAAGTGTAGGTACACTCATCATGTAACCTCTTATCCATCTATTACTTACGGACAAGAAAGGTTTGCCTAAACGTTTCAATCTACCTCTCTCCATTTCAAACAAGAACTTAGATTGTCCTAAGTGTGATTTGATATAGTGTGAATAGATATCACGTCCTCTAGGTGCTGTTGCAGGATCGTCTTCACTTGCTAATTCCAAGTGATGATTGTACACATGAGCATAACAGAAATGTGCTGAACCTGATAGTCCCATCATCCAACGACTTATTACAAATGCAATGCCTTTGGTGTGAGATAGTTCATGCCCATAGATTATGCCTATGCCTGCAAATATACCTGTTGAAAGTGTAGCACCTAAAAGTTCTGCACCTGCCATACCATTATAGATCTGATATGCTAGTGCCAACTGAAGTGCAACAAAGACCGGTAACATCAAATACATTACTGTATTCTGTAACCAGGGGATTCCCAAGGTCTCTCCGTTCTCATCAACTGCTCCACGAGTTTGAACATTGATAAGAGTGTCAAGTATAATGCCTACTCCCAATAAGCCTACACCTGTCCATGCCCACGCTCCACCTGCTAACACTCCAGCGAGTGTAACAAGTATCAACAATGGCGCAATGAAGTACCTTATGTTTACGAGAAGTTTATTCATTGTATGCCTCCTGCCTTATCGGCGGTTATTAATCACACAATGTATTAACATAGTAACACTTGACACACTAAATGTCAAGTGCTTAATATTATTTATAGAACTAGATGTTTTTGTGGGGGCTTATAAGAATATTATTATATTACTACGTTCTTATGGATGAGTCACTAAATCGTGTATGTGTCTCCAGTTCTTAACTGTAGTAATACCTTCATGCCTATAATCCATGTTATGACCGTGTTCGATCAATAAAGGTTTAAGCCCTTGTGCTAATCCTGCTTCACAGTTCTTAGGTTTATCTTCAACCCAATACAGTCCAGTACCTTTGTACTTTTCTAATGCATCGTCTTTGTCTGCACCAGTTCCTAAGTATACATATTTTGTAAATGCTGTTGTTCCAAACAATTTATCAATGTTCATTGTTCTTAGTTTCTGTGCATTCTTATCTAAGGAAAGTGAAGTAATTAAATGGAATGTGAATCCATATTCTTCGTGTAGTTTCTTAACATAAAACTGTGCATCTCTCAGTCCTGGAAGAAATCCAATCCATGCACTGTTATTAAATATGTTAACAAGTTTTTTTGATTGTGTTGTTGGAATACCGTATCGCTCACCTATATCATAAATGAACTGCGACCCTTCAATCCTTTCGAATCCTTGTTCGCCCATCCATACATTAAATGCCCATTCCCAATCGAGTAAGACACCGTCTGCATCTACTAAGATTACTTTATTATCTCGCAATTTCATATAACTCCTTTTCTATTGTGCCTATATTATAGCACCAATTTAAAAAGAAGTCAACCCCTTTTCTCTTTATATGCTTCTTCGAAGCCTTCCATACCGTATTCAGCACGTTCACAGTTACCCCATAGTCTCTTAAAGTAACCATCGTATGATGACATTATAGTTTCGTGTGATGTATTTAGGTGTCCTTTGACTAACCAAAAAAGCCTATAGGCTTCTTTCTCTTCATCTTCCACTTTCTTCGTCTTTCGTTTTGTATTGCCATTCGTCAGTATGTCCTACTGACCACTTAGGTGTGTTCTCGACTGTGTAGTTTTGTGTACACACTTTGAAGTCTGGCATTTTGCGTTCTGGATGAACTAGACTTTGATCTGTAAATATTACTCTGTTGTTTGGTTGTGCTGCAAACTGTCCGTTGTCTAACTTAATAACGTTAAATGTTTTATGTTCAGGATCGTGTTCGCTAAAATTAATATCAAGTGTTGAGTGTTGTGCATGACATGTATCAAGTGTAAACATGTAATCGCCTTTGTGCATTTTCTTATCTTTGCCAAAGAACTCGCAGTTAGATAGCATAGGCTTTTTAATTAGTGTGATATCATAATCAAAGCAATCCCATATCTGTAATGTGTCTAAAGGAAGTTGGTTATCTTTATCGTAATTTTCTTTCCAAACAAATGCTGATATAGGAAGTTTATCGTACAATGCACCGTACTCAGTTAGAAGTGTTTCAAAGTATAGTGCTTTGCCCATTATACTTCTAATTGAAATCCATACCCCAGGCGTGAGTTCCCCATGACCTTTTTGTAGATCATATAAGTATTCCTTTTTAACAAATACTTCTTGCGGCGGTAAGTTGTGGACTAAGAACGACATCCAACTCCTTTTGTTAAACTTGCGGTGTTTCCATCCCTTTTACTAATTTATCACAATGTGCAATGTACTCAGCCATAGAATGATCTGAGAAGTTATCTATTTTAAATGCTTTTAGTCCTCTCCACATTCCACGGAACTTATCTTTTGTTCTTTGCCAGAACGAAAGTTTACGTAGGTTACCCCATGAATTAAAGTAATGACAAGTGCCATGATGTTTGAAACCCATTAGTGCTAAAGGTACTGTAGTAACAATGTCGTTATTGTTTACAAATCTGTGATGTTCAACATTTAAACTGTTGCAGTATGCTGACCATCCAACTCTAGGTGAACCATATGTATAAAGTTCAACTGGATCACTTAGTTCTGGACTATGCTTACATCTTGAAGCCATTATAGTTGCCATTGCAGCACCTAATGAATGTCCACAGAACCAATGCTGTTTCTTTAGATTAACTTTACGGTCCATATCCTCTTTCACATGTGGCCAAAGTTCGTCTACTTCTGTTTTGAATCCTCTGTGTACTCTAGAAACTGTTTCAGAAATAATAGGAAGAGCGTTTAAGTCTGCTTTAATATCGTTGTATTCTGTTGGCTGTGTTCCACGACATGCAATAACCATATCGTTTTTATTCATAAAGCGATAAGCCTGAGCACCGTCGATATCATAAAACTCTACTGTTGTAAAGCCTAGCTCTTTTGCTTGTGTTGTTGCATCTTTTGGATCTAAGTATGCAATTGCTGATAGTTCAGCAAATAATAAACTTCTTTGATTAAAAGTAAGTTCTGCTATTCCTTTCTTTAATTTTTCTGATAACATATTTCGCTCCTATTTTTTATTTATAATGTTAATCCCTGTTGTGGCGCACCCATAAATTCTTTTCCTGGAAATACTAAACAGGCATATTCATCAGTTACTTTAAGAACGCTCGTGAAAGTTCTTGTTTCCGGATTGGCCCACAATTCTAATACTGCTTCTATTGCTCTACCATCTGGAATTTTAAATAATATCTTACCTGCTGCGAAAGGTTGCTCGCCTGCTTTAAGAATGATACTTATTACATCTGAATAACGACCGCAATCGATCATTATAGGCAAAGTTTGATATTGTCCTTGAGGTGGAATATTTGGAAGGTCTGGTGTTGGTGTCGGTGCAGGTTCGTCAGTAGTTGTAGTATTAAGAGCTCCAATAACTCCTCCCGTAGCAGACGCTGGTACTATCCATAATCCGAATACTAGTGTTAGTAGTGCAATTAATCTAAACATTTACTTCTCCCTATAAAACAACGACTCCTTCGCGGAGTAGTTTTTCTCTGTTAGCCATATGCTTCAGTTGGATTTCCTCTTTACTTCCACCAAAGTATGCTACAGCATGTCCTTCTTCAACCATGATATCAGTTATCATGCGTCCGTCTTCTGTAGAAAAGTCACCCAAGATACGACCGAACTTGCCTTTCATGTCCTCGCCGTTTTTATTAATTTGGGTTTTTAGAACTGTTGTTTTACCTAATAGTTCTTTAAGCCTTGCCTTTGCAGCAAGTCCAAACTTCTTTTCTACCTTGTCTCGTGTTCTGCTTTCTGGAGTATCAATCCCCATAACACGTACCCTTTCATCTTTTAAGACAATACCAAAACCTAGATCAATATCTACATCAACAGTATCGCCATCTACTATCTTTACGACAGTGGCTCTGTACTCGTACATAACGTTTTCGCTCCTAATTAGTTATATACGTATTTATTAAAAAAGGATAGGTTTATGACCAAGGACGACTAGCAACTGGAACACCAGCGTTGTCTGTGAGTGCTCCATTATTGTCTGAAGCATTGTATCTTGTAGGCAATCTGCCAAGATTTAATGTGTTAAGAGCTCTATACGATACAGCATTAGTATCAACACTACCAGAAATAGTTCCATCATCTGCAACTGATTTGCCTTGACGTTTTGCTTCTGCTTTGGCTAATTTAGTATCTTGTCTAGTTTTTTTAAGTGATAAAGTTGATATACCGTTCGCTGCCATTGTTCGCTCTCCTATATTGTTATTTATGTTAAATACATGTATGTACAACATAATTAAATTCTTTAAAACTTGGGCTAATGAATATAATAGCCTAATGGACGAGCTAAGAAAAGACGGTTGGTATCAATGCCATCACTCAATGGGAACACTATTCTATCATGATAAACAAAGAACCAATAAACAAACTACTAAAAAACCTAAAAGATAGCGGCAACTATAGGGTTTTCAACGACATACTTAGGGAAAGAGGCGAGTTCCCTAGAGCTATCTGGTACGGACCTTATAATATTAAAAACATTACCAATTGGTGTAGTAACGATTACTTAGGCATGGGACAGCACAAGGTTGTCATAGACGCTATGCATACTGCCCTAGACCAAACAGGATCAGGCTCGGGAGGTACACGTAACATAGGTGGCACAAGCCATTACCACGTTGCGTTGGAACATGAGATTAGTACGTTACACAACAAAGCAAAGTCCTTGCTGTTTACATCTGCATACGTTGCAAACGAATGGACACTTATTTCATTAAAAAGAATATTCCCTAACATTGTATTCTTAAGCGATAGTAAGAATCACGCTTCATTGATACAAGGTATTAGACATAGTAAAGCAGAAAAGCAAGTGTGGCATCATAACGACATGGATCAACTAGAAGAACTATGTGCTAACGCTGTACTTGCCAATCAAGTTCCTTGTATAGTATTTGAAAGTGTTTACTCTATGGACGGAGACATTTCGCCAATGGAAGAAATATGTAATATTGCAGACAAGTATAATGCAATAACATACATTGACGAAGTACACGCTGTTGGCCTTTATGGCGAACACGGAGGCGGCTGGACGGAGAAACTAGGACTTCAAAACCGAATTGATATAATCAATGGCACACTTGGAAAGGCCTTTGGAGTTCAAGGTGGTTACATTGCTGCCGATGCTGATGTTATTGATGCTATCCGTTCAGTGGCTTCTGGTTTTATCTTCACGACTAGTATGAGTCCTGTTGCATGTGCTGGAGCAATGGCTGCTATAAAATACTTAAAAGATCACAACGAAGTTCGAGATCAACATCAAGCACAAGCAAAAAAATTAAAAGAAAGATTAACAGCAAACAACATACAGGTTATGGAATGTGCAACTACGCATATTGTTCCTGTACTTGTAGGCGATGCTAAGAAGTGTAAGTCAATGAGCGATATGCTTATTGATGAATATGATATCTATGTACAGCCAATTAACTATCCTACAGTAGCAGAAGGTACAGAACGTTTAAGGTTTGCACCTACTCCGTATCATGATGACAAAATGATTGAGGATTTAGTTATTGCTCTGAAGGCTGTGTTTGCTCGTCACCAGGATTAATCTTAAACTGATCTTCTTCATAGTCAGGAGTTCCTGCTTCAAATATAATTGAATTATGGTCAAGTGATTCTAATTGATGTGGAGTCATTTCAGCAATGTCAATTGTGCTACCTTCTTGGATAACTTGTTCTCTTGCCATGCCTGTTTTAATATCAATAAATGTAATCTTAAACTTGCCTGCATTAACAAACCAACTCTTACGTCTGCTCTTATGAATCATCATAGCAGTTTTCTTGTGAGGCTTTTCAAATACTAATAGTTTTCCTGTGTAGGATTCATTAGAAGCCCAATTGAGTTCCATTCCCCAAGCAGTTGGCCTTTGTCCTTGTGGTACTATCTTCATGGACGTTTATCAATAATTTGATCAACTAGACCGTAGTCTAATGCTTCTTGGGCAGTCATAAAGTTATCACGTTCCATGTCAGCACTTAGTTCATCAAATGTTTTGCCTTTAGAGTTATGTTTTTCGTAAATTCCTGTTAGTTCTTTTTTAATCTTTAGAATTTCTTCTACTTGGATTTGCATGTCTGTTGCTTGTCCTCTTGCACCACCACTAGGTTGATGAATCATATGCCTTGCATTTGGAAGCATATATCTCTTCCCCGGAGTTCCTGACTGTGCTAATAGACTACCCATTGAACATGCTTGTCCTATTACATACGTTGAGATGTCAGGTTTAATAAATTGCATTGTGTCATAGATACTCATACCAGCAGTAACAACGCCACCTGGGCTATTAATAAACAACGATACATCTTTGTCTGAATCTTCTGATTCTAAATATAACAACTGTGCAACAATAAGATTTGCGCTCATATCTTCAACAGGGCCATTGAGCATAATAACTCTGTCCCTTAATAATCTACTGTAGATATCAAAAGCTCGTTCGCCCTTGCTTGTTGATTCAACTACCATTGGTACTAATGCCATTTATTTTTCCTCTTGTTTAATATTACTTGTTATATTAAGGTCTGCAACTAAATTTGTCAACCATGATTTTACATCAATTGATGCTTTCCAACCTAAGTCTTTGAGTTTACTCATATCAGCTAGTGTGTGTTCAACATGCCCAATACGTGGAGGTGTATGAACTTGTTTGCTACTAACAATGTCTGCTAACTCTCTAATAGACACTGCTTCACCTGATCCTATATTATATATGTCTCCACTCTTTCCGTGTTCTATAATTAGGCTAAGTGCAGAGATAGCATCACTAACATGTATAAAGTCTCTTGTTTGAGATCCTGTAGCATCAAGTAACAACGGATCGCCATTTTGTGCTGCTTCAATGAACTTTGATATTACTAATGAATACTTTCCCATCTCCATGAATGGACCGTACATTGTAAACGGCCTTACCATAATAAGTTCTGTTGTTGGTAAGCGATTGTGCTGTGCTGTTAGAGCAGCTTCAGCTGCCATCTTACTAATAGCATATGGGCTTGTAGGATTTAGTGGATCGGTTTCTTTGTTAGGTGTCCAACCATTGTTGCCATACACAGAACTAGAACTAAAATAGATAAACTTCTTAACACCTAGTGTTTGTGATAGTGCGTATATCTTTTGTGTAGTTCCTATGTTCATACTATAGTACTCTTCGTACTCTTGCCAACTAGGACTTATCCTAGTCTTGTTAGCCAAATGGATAACCACATCACAATCCATCATACGTTGTTTAACTTGCCATAGGTCTTCTTGAATGTCTATACCTGCTACATCGAACTGGTCATAGAAGTCTTTTTTATCTCCAAAAAGATCTAGAGGTAAGTCGATACAACTAATATCATGTAAGTCTTTATAAGCATACGATAAGTTTCTTCCAAAAAACCCTGCTGCACCAATGATTAGTATCTTCATACATATAATTATTGCTCTTAGGGGTTGACAAGTGGTAATCGTGAGTATATATTATACAGTATAGTTTAACGCTATGGGCCAGTAATTCGTTACGCACCCAGGCACACAGTAACACTAGCAATTCGTTGCACATGTTATAAGGAGTTAAAAACATGAAGAAAGTTCCGTACAATCGCCAGACGGAGATTAACAAGTATCTGGCTAAATTTAAAATTCCCTTTGAAATGAAAGATGACGCAATTGATTTGCGTACTATGTCTGACAACTACGACCGTGGTATTATTCCACTTAATGATATTGCAGAAGCAATTGATGTTGTACTTGGTCCTGACAAGAAGCCCGATGTCCAAGACCCATATGATCCTAAAGAAGGTATTGTAAAGTTTGGTTGGATTGATTGGGAAGATATGTATTTGTGGCCTAGGTTCCAACGAGATGTTGCACCTAACCATATGTATAAGATTGAACAAGACTACGAACACACTGCGGTACTGTTGCCAACTGCTATACTAGTAGACGGTATGTACATGCTGTGGGACGGACATCATACATCACAAGAAATGTTTAGACAAAAGTATACTACCTACCCTATGTGGTATATTGATACAAACATGATTACTGATGAAACTGTTACTGAAGCAGGCTTTACTGACAAAGTTGAGTATGCTGTTTGGTTAGCAGGACAAAACATGATACGTATTAACAGTCGTAACAAACGTAAACTTCATGCCTATGATGAGTTTATGATTCTACTAGAAACAAAAGATAGTGCAACTGTACAAATGAATAACATTTTAACTGCTACCGGGTTTGCACCTAAGCGTAATGCTAACACACCGAATGCATTCAGTCAGATTAAAAGTGGACAAACTATATTTGAAATGGCAGACGATTACGGTGTAACAGGCAAATACTTCAAACGTGCATTGCAATTCCATAACACACATTGGAAGAAGGCAGCGGCAGAGTTAGAGATATGGAGACCTATGGCACTATTATATAAGATGGCAGAGGTTGAAGGCTTTGCATTAGATGCAGACTTCGATAAGGAACTAGGCAAACTGTTTATTAAAACTTGGGGAGATCCTACATCAGTACAACTAGGACTGAAGGAAAACTATGAGAATGCTCTCCACACCAAAGGATTTACTAATCCAAGAGATCATGATCAGTGGCGTGTGTATGATGCTATTGTAAATCTATATAACGATAAGATTGGACGTATCACACTTCCAACAGCACAGTGTAGGTGGTAGCATGAAATTCTTATACTTAATGAAAGACCCTCTAGGTAGTGGTGATTGTAAAATTGGAATCACTAGCATGAATAGTGCTAAGGCTAGATTAGGTGTTTACCAGAACAGTTATTCTGCTCGTAGTCATTATGCTACGTTCAATCACTTATGGTATGGTAAAGCTAATCCAATTAGCAAACTAGAAAGCGTACTCAAAGATACTTTTGGATATGCTATTATGCTAGAAGGCAGAGGCTATTCAGAATGGATAGCAGAACCGGAGGAAACGATATTAAATAAGATTGCAGAAACAATTAAAGATTACCATTTTCATGTGTACAAAATTGGACAAGAAATCAACGTGCATAACATAGAAAATGTAATAAATGAGTTGACAAATGAAGGATAATACGCTATAATAAGTATAACAATTAGGCAAAAGAGAGGCATTTATGAGAACACAACCTGAAGTAATTATAGACAAACTTGAAGCAGACAATTCACGTCTAGCAAAAGAGCAAGTAATATTAGAAGCAATGGAAGAAGGACTAGATGAGTTCTTTGCTGGTTGCCGTATGGCACTTGATAAACTTTACACATTTGGTGTGAAGCAAGTTCCAGAAGTAGATCCTGAGTGGAACGGGCAAGGACTAGCATGGGATAAGTTCTTAGAACTTGCTGATGCACTATATAAACGTAAACTTACAGGTAATGCCGCACAAGATGCAATCAAACTTGCAAGTGAAGTAGCAACTGCTGAACAATGGAATAAGTTTTATAGACGTATTCTTATTAAAGACTTGCGTTGTGGTGTAAGTGAAAAGACTGTAAACAAAGTCGCTAAGAAGTTTCCACAATATAAAATTCCTGTGTTCGAATGTATGTTAGCACATGACAGTGCCAATCATGAGAAAAAGTTAGTTGGTAAGAAACTACTTGAGCCTAAGTTAGATGGTGTACGTTGTGTTACTATTGTAGACTACGAAGCAAAGTCAGTTACACAATACACACGTAACGGTAAAGTATTAGAAAACTTTGCACACATCACAGAAGCATTGCATGGCTTTATGGAAGAGATTGGTCGTTCATATGTAATTGATGGTGAAGTTGTTTCTAATAGTTTCCAAGATTTAATGAAACAAGTACATCGAAAGAGTGATGTGAAAGCACAAGATGCAAGACTTGCAGTGTTTGACATTATTCCGTTAGTAGAATTTAAGAAAGGTGAAAGCATACAAGGACAAAGACGTAGAAGTAATATGCTTAAAACCTTTGAAAAGATATTTGAACAATGTTTTTGTGATTTAGTGCCACAAGAAGAAGTAGAACTAGGTACTATGGTTGGAGATACAATGTTCAAAGACTATAATAAAAAAGCAGTTGAAGCAGGTTATGAAGGTATCATGATCAAAGATGTTGATGCTGTTTATCAATGTAAGCGATCACATTCATGGTTGAAGATGAAACCTTTCATTGAAGTATCACTGGAGGTTAAAGATGTCGAAGAAGGAACAGGACGAAACGTTGGTAAACTTGGTGCATTCATTTGTGAAGGACTTGATGACGGAAAGCAAATTAATGTTAATGTCGGTAGCGGTTTTACTGATATTAATAGGGATGAGTTTTGGGCTAGTAAAGATACTATCCCTGGGCAAATTGTAGAGGTACGTGCAGATGCTGTTACACAAAATCAAGATGGTACTTACTCGCTTAGGTTTCCGAGGTTTCTCAGATTTAGAGGCTTCAAGGCAGGCGAGAAGATCTAATATAGTAATATGGGATTTAGAAAACGAGGGATAATATGAACGAAGATGATATGAACAAGTTCTATAACATTGTATTTGCAGAAGCGGCAAAAGAATGTGACGCACAACAAGATATAATGGGTGTTGCGGCAGTACTAATGTCTATTGCACTTAGGTTGTACAAAACAGGTCTTCATGACACTGACTTTGAAAAGGTTATAGATAATCTTGTGAAAACTGCGGACAAAGTGAAGCCGTTCTTAGATGAACACGAAACAAAGTCACATATGTTGCACTAATGAAAGATATTGAATCGAAACATCTTCAAGGTAATGCATTATGGTTAGTAATGCATCCTTGTCAGACTATGGGTTGGGAACAAGAAAAACTCTATCCTTGGAGGTCTGCTGAAGCAATCCGATTGGCACAGAAGATAGAATACTATCTTAGACCTATGAAACACAAGGCTAAAGTAGTTCCTGATCATTTACAATGTATTAGTCATCTATCTCAATATAAGAACATGCAGACACAAGAAGACCTTGTTGCTTACATGCGAAAGTATAGGCTTAATAACATTGTTTATTGTGGGTTTGATTATGGTATCTGTATTATAAGTGAAAAGCATTTAGGTATGGCTGAGGTTAGTAAGCGAACAAAATACAATCTTTATCTCAAGCATACATTATGTTGCGGCCCTGTAGATAGTAACTGGGAACTTGGAGACGAAAGAACTAAAGAGTGGGGCGGCAAGATCATATGAAGAAGTTTACTGTAGATATAAACGTAGGTGACACTGCAATGGTCGGACGTTTTAAGAATGTCCCTATAAAGATTGTTGATATTCAGCTTGACGAACATGGCCAACCTGTGTTAATATCAAACAGTGGTAAGAAACATTTATTTGCATGTCGCATAGACAAACTTAGTCCAGGCGGCCAACACCAGCACAAATCAAAGCGAGAGCTAAACGTGCTACGAAAGGGAAAAAATGAGGGATCATATGGGTGACGAATACACAATTAGTCCATCAATTGCCTACACAGGTACTGGTGCAACAGAAACATTTACTATAGATATTGGTGACTATTCAGTTACAAACGACACAGGTAGTGAGTTCAGTTACAATACAACTTATTCTGTAGAGCCCGAAGTTGGCGGCGAAATGCGCAAACGACTAGAAGCTATTGAAGCAAGGCTAAACATTTTAGTACCAGACCCTGTTAAGTTGGAAAAGTACGAAGCATTACAAAAAGCGTATGAACACTATAAGACTATGGAACGTTTATGCGTGGAGGAAGAAGATGATAACTGATGAATATAATTTTGAAACACTCTATCACGGAGGCATACAGGCTAGACTAGCGTTTGGCGATTATGAACTCAGCATTGTGAAGGGCAAGTATACCTATGGCGGAGACAAAGACATGTTTGAAATAGGTGTATTTAAAGAAGGTATCATGACTGAGATGCCTGGTATAACTAATCCTGGAGATACTGTAAAAGGATACTTGACAAGTGATCAAGTTAAAGTTATAATTAAAAAAATGCAAGTAGCAACAGGCTACCAACCAATGGAGATGGAACATGTACAAGATTGAAGATATTCAACCTGGCAAGAGCTATGGGTGTAAGTTTAAAGTAACAACTATGCTAGATACATTTGGTAGGCCTCCAGGTCTATCTGACACACCATTGGCAGGCCCAGGAGAGTATGAGAGCTTTGGCATCATCCAAGTACGAGACTTAGAATCTAAACTAGTAGAACTATATGACGAAAAGAGTCGTAAGACTTTCCGTTGTAGTTTTGATGATATCTGGGATATAGATGATGTTGAATACGTCGATAACACTGAAGAAGTGTAGTAAGTGTGGCATAGAGCAACCTTTAGATCAATTTTGTAAAAGCTCTGGTGCAAACTACTTACGCACTGAATGTCGTAAGTGTAACTCAAACCTAACCCGTGTACGAAACAAACTACGTAAAGAAGTACCACCACCCCCTGAGGATCATACATGCCCTATATGCCTTAAAGGTGCGGCTGAAGTGAAAGGTATGGGCGGACGAAAGAGCGGACATTGGTGCTTGGATCACGACCATAAGACTGAAAAGTTTAGAGGTTGGATATGCCATACATGTAATAGGGCACTGGGTCAGTTACAAGATAGGGTTGATGTATTGGAAAATGCTATTAAATATCTAAGCCAACCAAGTATCGACTGATTGACGGCCGGCTGCTTTAACGCTGTATTCCCATAATTCATTAGGATCTTCACTAAACAATTGTTCAGGAGTAGTATCGTTGGCAACTAGCCATGAGCTGTTTTTAACAAATGGTGGCTGGCCATTAAGTTCCATATCTAATTGACCTGGACCCCATTGGCATAAACCATAGCACACTCTAAACCAACGTGGAGCATCACCATCTGCTAGACAGTGAAACATGCTTTCGTTTGATGTAACACGCCAATCTTCATTAACATACATTGTGTGTTCGTTTTCCCACTCTTTGCTGTGTAACATCCATACAGAACCTTTTTGTACAGGGCCACCCCAGAACAATGGGAAGCGAAGATTCTGAACATCAAGTTCAATCTCTCTTGCTAAACTTTCTAAATTGTGTGGAGTCATTCTGTTAACACATAACGCCCAAGAGTTGTGTTTGTTATGATGTGTTACTAGGAGTGCTGTTCGGCTAAAGCGAGAATCCACCATACCTGGCGGAGCAACAAGTAAACTGCCATTAACGGGTTTAACTGGCATGGCTTAGGACCAATCTGGTAGTGGGCCACCGTACTTCTTGCCCTTAATCTTTTTACCTCTAACTTTTACTCTTTCTGATCCTACTTTATGGCTTTTCTCACCATCACGTGAACGATAGCCTTGTGACTTACAAGATGCTAGTTGACTGGCTCCTAACGCACTATCAGGCTTACCAGATGTGCATAAAGCTCTACTTGCTGGTTCTTCTACAAAACGTGTATCTAATACTTCTGCTATTTTCATACTATGTTCCCTACCTGATGTACTGCTGTAATTAAAAGTGCCTTTGTATCTAAGTCGTCTCCTGCGTCTTGATCTATCTTTGGTTCTTCTATAAGACGCAACATAATGTCTTGGTATTCAAATTCTTCTAGCCCACCGCCTTGATACTGTTCATATATCTGACAGGCCATACTTGCTCTTTCCTGAGCCCACTTAGGTCCACTTTCAGCCAACATTTCTAATTGTTCAATCATCTGTTCTCCAATATGTCTGTCATTACTTTTGTTGATGTCTTGCTAAAAAAGCGTGGTGCAACACTGTGTATTAGTAGTGCAGGTACCAACAACTGTAGTTTAACTGCAACTTTAAGAGCCTTAATCATATGCTCTGGTCCAGTTTCTCCTACTTCTTTCAAATGTAATTTACATTGCTTACTTAACATGATTGTGTTTTCCTTGTTACAAATATTTATCTAAAAGTATCAGTCTTTGCTTTGGTCTGATTGCACTGTTAAGAAACTTTTGTAAATGATAAAACCAGTTACCTAATTGTATGTAGGTGCTGTCGTGTATCTTGTCACCCACGGTGTAGTAACTGCTTATGCCCAGTGAAGCATAGTATTCTATGTCCAGGCCTCTCTTCTTACCATACTCGGGCATCAAGGACACAAAGAACAAACATTGATCGGCATACTCTTGGAACAGGTAGGCCCTGTCTAGTTCTTGTAGGTTAAGCCAACGTTCACCAAAGCTGGGTTCGGGTATAAGCTCTGGCTTGTCTAGCCTATCAGCACATAGGTCTATAAGATAGTCTGATATATGTGTGGGCATATCAAACCCTACTTCGTTAGCGTGTTCGCTTATGTAGGTGCTGAACTGCTCCCTAACGTCAACCATCCTTGACCATGCTTTTTATTTCTAATACGTTATAGTTAGGGTCTTCAACAAAGAATGTTTCCTGCTCATAATCAGTACCCTCAAAGCGTACATAGGGTGTGTCTAGAAAGCCCACGCTATCCTTTACAGAAGCACGTACACGTTGATACTCATCATATGGTAAGTGTATGCCTAAGTGTGGTACGCACACTTTACCCATGTCTACTTCATGCCTATGCCTATCAGGCCCCTTACCAACCCTGGGTATTGATTCATGTAGGGTCAGTTCATTACCCCAAAAGTCAACGTCTTGCCAACGTCCGGCTTCAGCCATGTCTAGGGTACAGCCCAAGATGTCTGTATAAAATGGCAGGGTATGCTCTAGGTTGCCACCTTCGATGGCTAAATGGAAACGGTTACTCACGATATACTCCTTTCTTATCTAGTGTAACATTCTTTCTGGGTCAGCACCATATAGTTCTTCTAGATCAGTTTCTTCTAAACCCAGTCGTGCTTTAAAGTATTTGATTACGCAATTGAGATCACGTGCAGCCAGTGTGGCCTCAGTAGTGCCTTTTTGTAATAGGATTGTATGCTGCTTTGATAGTATGTCTAGTTCTTCTTCAAAGAGTTCTGCAATGGTTATTGCTTCTTGTATGTACTCTTCGTCAGTGTATTGCTCTTCTGACATTTGTATATTCTCCGTATGATTACACAAATATTTAGCTATACTTTAGTATGAGCGTATTTTATGATGGCTTTAGCTACATTAACGCCTGTGGCCTTCTCAAAACCCTGAAACCCTGGTGCTGAGTTGGCTTCACACACTAGATAGTTTCCATCAGGGCCATGCAGTAGATCAACGCCTGCTACGTCTAGGTCAAGGGCTTCTGTTACCCTTAGTGATATCTCTTCTAGAGCCTCGTCTATAGGATAGTTCTCACCCATGCCCCCACGTGTTATGTTGGCCTTGAAGCTGCCGTCCATAGAGCTACGTTGCATAGCCCCTATGACCTTACCCCCTACAACAAACACCCTAACATCCTGGCCTGGCCTTTGATCTATGTAACGCTGCACAATGATGGCTTCATCGCTTTTAATACCGTGTGCAAACTCCACAAAGTCCTTGAACTTCTCCTTGCTTTCTACCAAGTATACACCCTTGCCGTATGACCCTGCAAATATTTTAACAACTGCCGGGAAGCCAAGCTCACGCTCTACGAGGTTGGCGTTGACCGGATGTCTTACCAGTATGGTCTTGGGTGTGGGTACGCCTTCTGCTGCAAATATCTGATGTGCATACAGTTTATCACGTGTTGCTTCTATGCCGTCACTGTGATTAACAGAGGGTATGCCCAATCGTTCTAGATGTCTCAGTATAGCAAGTCCAAAGTAGCCCGTGCCTGATCCTGTGCGTGGTATGATAACTGAGGGCAGTTCAACCACCTTGTTGCGTACACGTATGCTGCGACGATCCTCCCTGCTCACTATGATGTCTATTGAAGGGTGCAGTATAAGCTCTGTGCCAGGCCCACCCTCATCTATTAGCCGTTGGGTTTCATAGCGGGTTGCCGCACTGCGTTTTTGCTGTATGATCCACGCTTTCACGTTACGCTCCTTGAATACACGGGGGTTTCTGACAGTGTATTTATTGTTTGTTTTGGATAAATGCTAGCCACAATCTGCTTGACAGAGAGGCCAAAAGGGTTATATAATACACATATGAAGATTAAGAAAACACTCAAGGGATTGGGATTGTGGACACGCAAACAGGACATTAAGGAACAGATATGGTTCGTGGTAACAACCACAGCACTGCTGTTATGCCTGCTTGTGCTAGTGAGCGCATTCCAATGAAACGAACACACGACATAACACTCAAGTTCAGTGTACCAGCAGAAGAAATGCCTGAGAACTATACACTGCAAAACCTACGTGCAGCAGCATCATATTGGATAAGTGGACCCAAGTTCCATGCACATGTGGTGACCCGCACAGAGTCTGACAGCCCCGAAGGGGTAGCGCCAGATGCACTGAGCCGCGAAGCGGCACGCGGTAGCGATGATTTAGAGTCAATTGAGCACAAAGAACAGCTATGATTAAAC
>Ga0213869_10000723_pt1 | contig 25894 bp, 20 predicted proteins | sample PICome_10_FD_160083 | JGI IMG/M metagenome (GOLD analysis project Ga0213869, IMG submission 160083) | Coastal seawater microbial communities near Pivers Island, North Carolina, United States - PICO132 | ecosystem: Environmental > Aquatic > Marine > Coastal | place: USA: North Carolina...
GGTGGGATCACCGAGGAAGGTCGTAGTGCTTTCTGCATGGCGTTGCTCCCAACGTGGAAAACGAAGCCATTCAGGCAGAGAATTGCATCAAAATTGAGTCAGAGCCCTTTTTGCACGCCGATTCACAGGCCTATGCCGACCAACTGATTTTCAAGGACACAAAAGGCCCGAGCCAAGTGTCTGAGAAGATTGAGGCGGATGGACCCAAAAATGGACACAGGGCAGGGCCTCCGCGGCTCTACCTTGTGGAGTGAGTTCGGTAACTCACTGATTTGACTAGGAGAAAATGGTGAGTCCAGCTGGGTTCGAACCAGCGACCTACTGATTAAAAGAGCGGAAGTTGTAGCACATTGTTTAGCAAAAACAGGTACTTGACTGCATCCGTCTTCGAGCCGCTATCCCATGTGCTACAACAAACTTCAACGTGCAGCATTAGTGCTTGGCCCAAAAATGGGCACAGGCTCGATCGACTTTATGGGCAAGGTAAATTCCTCTGCTTTCGGTATATGCTGATCTGTCCCCACTGAGCCGCTCAAGGGTTATGTTCTCAGGAAATAGGAGGGCGTGCAGCTCCATGCATGGCAATAGCTGTTAATGTGGATGTCGCCGTAGGGGGAAGAGAGCGGATTGGCCGGATCGAACACTTCCCAGAACGTGTCGGCGCCCGCATCGATCATCGCGCCCCAATAGCTTTCGAGCAGTGCCAGCGCGCGGGACTTTTCGCCGCAGGCGATCAGGGACTCCATCACATAATGATAGAGATAGGGGGTGGACGGCCTGATCGCGGCGGGGTCGGCCAGTGCGGCGCGCAGGGCTCTGCGGCCTTCGCGCGGTGACAGCAGGCCGCCCAGCATCATCCAGCTGGCGCCGGCCCAGCTGACCTGCCGCGCCGTGCCGCTGAGCACGCGGCCGCTGGCGGCGTCCCAATAAGCGGCGCGCCCGGCAGTGGTCATCATGGCGGCGCGGCGGGAGAGGCGAACTGCCTCATGCCTCAGCCCCAGTTGCAGGGCCAGATCGGCGGTGGCTTTCCAGGCGAAGGTCAGCAAGCCCTGGATGGCGGAGCCCTTGTCCAGCTTGTTCGACCAGTCGATGAAGATCCACATATTGCCCGGATCGATGAACAGCCCGGCGGGACTGATCCAGCGTTCGATCAACTCCAGCTGGCGCTGAGCCACCGGCCACAGGTCGCGCGCCGTGGCCACATCGCCCGTCGCGTCCAGATAGTCGCGCAGGGTGACGTTGAAAAGCGCCGCATAATCGACAATGTGCATGCCGCCATAGCGCGGATAGGGTTTTTCATAGACGCAGGCGGCGACCAGCCCGTCCTTGTCGCGATAGGCGGCAAACAGATAGAGGCAGCGTTTGACCAGATCATTGTTGCGGAAGCTGGCATAGTTGGCGAGGGCCTGAAGCCGCAGGTCGCCGACCCACAGACGCTGGTCGCGCCGCGGGCCATCCTCGAAACTTGTCTGCATGCAGTCGCGCAGAGTCGCCATCGCAACCTCGTCTATCCGTCGCAGCCGCGGGGTCGACCCCATCGGCACGGGCATCGGACCGGCTGAAGTGATTGCATGCGCGCGGACATTGCCGAATTTCACCGCGAAGCCGGGTGAGGTGTCGATCACATCGACCCGGACATAGCGGAAGGCGTAGCGGCGCGGCATCTTCACCGATTGCGGCAGATAATCGACGGTGATGATCTCTTCTGGCAACCACGCCTCGCTAATCTTGCCCTTATAGGGGTGCAGCGGTTCGGCGACATCGGGCTGCACCTCGCCGAAGGTCAGCTTCAGCCGGGCCGGGGCATCGGGTTCACGCCCGACGGTTTCCAGATCGAAGGACAGATGGCCGGTGCGATGCCCGCCAAAGTCGAGGATGAAGCTGTCGCCCTTGCGGAAGCTGCGGGTGGCAAAGTCTGTGATGCTGGCATCCTCTTCCACCCGGAAACGCAAGATTTGCGCCGGGTCGGGGATCATCTTCACCAGCGCAAGCGGTTGCTGCTCGACGCTTTGGAGCGCCGGCATCAACGCCTGCGCCTTGCGCGCCCATTCGGCATGGGGTTCGCCGGCGATGGCCGGCGCGAAACGGCTGCCCTGCGCCAGCGCGTCTGGCCCGGCCAACAGGGCGGATAGGGTGACGCCGGCGGCGCCACCCAGAAATTGCCGTCTGCCGATGGCAGGCGCGTGTTTCTGCATCGCGTCGCCCCTTAGCGGCTCTTGCCGGTCAGCGGCAGATCGCGCGAGGAGCCGCCGACCTGGACGATGCGCGTGCCCTTGGGCGTGGTCCAGCGTCCGGCCTTCTCGTCCCAATATTGCAGGCTGCGCGGTGCGACATGGACCGAGATCGTCTTGCGTTCCGATGGCGCCAGATGAATGCGATCGAAACCGGCGAGCGCGCGTACTGGGAAGGCGATTCCCTTCGGCGCCTTGGCGGGGGCGCCGAGATAGACCTGCGCCACTTCGTCCGACGCGCGCTGGCCGGTATTGGCGACGGTGAAGCGGACGTCAAGGCCGCCGTCGGCTGCGGGCTTCACGCTGAGGCCCGAATAGGCGAAGCTGGTGTAGCTGAGGCCGTGGCCGAAGGCGTAGAGCGGCGCCTTGTTCTGGCGGTCGAACCAGCGATAGCCGACGTCCAGCCCCTCCGAATAGGTGACGACGCCGTCCTCCTGCGCACCACGCTCGGGATAGCGCGGGTCGGTGGCGGGATAATCTTCCAGTGCCTTGCCCCAGGTGAAGGGCAGGCGACCCGCCGGGCTGACGCGCCCGGTCAGGATGTCGACCGTCGCTTCGCCCCCCTTGTCACCGCCCCACCACATGTTGAGCACCGCTTTCACCTTGCCCAGCCAGGGCATGTCGACGGGATAGCTGGTGTTGAGTACGACGATAGTGTTGGGGTTGGCGGCGCTCACATCCTCAATCAGCCTGTTCTGCTCCGGCGTCAGGCCGAAGATCGGGCTTTGCCGTGCCCAGGCGAAAACCACGGCCTTTTTCGCCTTTGCCGCGGTTTCGACGGCGTGGCGGTAATTGGCTTCCCGCTGCTGTGGCGTGACCCAGTTCAGGCGGATCTGGATCGGCGCGTGCGAGGTGTCAGCGCCGGTCGTGACCTCGATACTATGCTTGCCGGCGGTCAGTTCGACGTCGCGGCGGACATTGTTGAGATTGTCGGTGGTGGACAGCAGCGCGTCCTGACCCGGCTGTACCGTGTCGCCATGACGTGCGCCGGTCATGCCGCTGGAGCGACCGACCAGCTTGCCGTCGATCAGCAACTCGCCATGGGTGCCCAGCATCTGAAGATAGATGCCGTAAGTGCCGGCCGAGGGGATGTCGATCTCACCCTTCCAGCCCGGCTCGACGTCGGCGGGGAGGGCATTGGCGTTGCCGTCGGTGAAGTTGAGGGCGCTGTCCTGTGCGACCTTCCTGCCGTCGACATAGCGGGCGAGGCCCGGCGCGCCGTCGCTGCTGAAGCGGTCGGCGGGGATGGGCGTGCCGGTCATGTCGTTGGCGACGGCATAGGCGACATGGGCGCCGGCGCGGCCGCCCACCTCACGCTGGAGCAGGGCGGCGACACTGTTCTGGGTTTCGGGAAGGCCGAGCGAATGTTCGGCATTGATGCCCAGGGCCACGACCTGACCCGCGCCGGGGCCGATCAGCGCCAGATCGTCCATGTCCGTTTGGCTCAAAGGCAGGGCGGCGCCGTCATTCTTCAGCAGGACGGCGGAATCCGAGGCGGTCTTGCGGATGATGGGCGCGATGCGGGGATCGACCGCGCCGCCGGTGGGCTGGTGATTGCCCCGGTCGAGCAGGCCGAAGCGGTTCATTTCATGCACCACGCGATAGGCCGCTTCGTCGATCTGCGCCAGTTGCACCGTGCCGTCGGCCAGCGCGGAGGCCATGTTGACCGGCGCGGGATCGTCCGGGAACTGACCACGGAAGATCACCGACTTGATCGGTGCGCGCTCGCCCTTGCCCTCTTCCGGCACGGCGCGACCGAAGACGCGGCCGAGCACGTCCATGGTCATCTTGAGTGGTTCGACCGGCGCCTTGTCATTGTCGAAATAGGAACGGGTGATGGTGAGCCAGGGGCTGCCCTTTGGCATCAGGCCGGGCATTTCCATGTCGAGGCCGGTGTTGATGTCGGTCGGCTTGTGCACCGCGCCCCAGTCGGACGTGACGAAGCCCTTGAAGCCCAGTTCCTTGCGCAGGGTGACGTTGAGCAGGTCGTCGTTGGCGCAGGCATATTTGCCGTTTGTGTAATTATAAGCGCACATCAGCGAGGAGACGCCGGCGTCGATCACCGCCTCGAACGGGGCGAGATAGACTTCATGCATGGTCTGCTCGTCCATGACCGTCTTGTAGCCGCGCAGGTCATAGCCGAGATAATGTTTGGCCTGCGCCATGACGCCCTGGCCCTGGATGCCGCGCACTTGTGCCGCGCCCATGATGCCGGACAGATAGGGATCTTCGCCATAGGTGTTCCAGCCGCGGCTGAAATTGAGGTCGCGCATGATGTTGACGAAAGGTTCCAGCGCCACGTCGACGCCGAGGCGTCGGGCTTCGAGGCCGACCACCGCGCCATTTTGTTCCGCATCCTCCCGGCTGAAGGTCGCGGCGAGCGCCATGGTCGCGGGGAGCGCGACCGATGGTTCGCGGGTCAGGATGCCGGGAGGACCGTCGGCAAAGCGCATTGAGGGGATGCCGAGGCGCGGTACGCCCCGGAGATAGCCGGCGGCGGCCTGATCGGTCTTTGCATCTTCCTGCGCGCCGCGGATCATGTCGATCTTTTCATCAAGCGTCATTTTCGCCACCAGATCGCGGGCGCGCTGGTCGTCACCGCTTTCCGGAGCGGGTGCGGCGGTGGGGGCGATCGGCTGGGCGTGCAGCGGGGCGTGCATGCCCATGGCGGCCAGAAGGATGGCGCTCCTATGGAGCAGGGCCTGTCGCCTATGGCGATGAATGTGGAAATGCCCCGTGGCGGCGCTGCGCGATTCTCTGTTCAATTTTTGCCTCCGTTGATAGCGCCAGCAAAGCAAAATTAATTGAAATGTCAATTAAACTTTGGGCGTTTTTAGGGTGGGCTTCAATTTTTTTGATGCTGGTTGAGGCTTTTCCTATTTCATTCGTTCATGCGTATTTTTCTAAAGTTTTATCGCGACAAACTGACGTATTTGCATGAGATTTGGATCGTTCCGTGAAATGTGAAATTTCGTTGACAAAGATTGCATAATAAATGAACATTCAACTAATCCAGCTTTGATCGCTGGTCTTGTCGACCTCAAAGGGGCGAGAGGGGGAGTGAATGAATCGTCGAGATTTTCTTGCAGCAACAATGGCTATGGCTGCGGCGGGCTGTTCCACGGTCCCCAAAGTGAGCGGATCGCGCAATGCGGCCTGGGGATTGCAACTCTTCACCGTAGGCGCACTGCTAGAGCAGGATTTCGAGGGGACGCTGCGGCAGGTGGCCGAGTTGGGCTACAAGGAAGTGGAAACGGTCGGCAGCTTCGGCCGTGATCCCGCCTGGCTGCGAGAGCAACTGGATCGGTTCGGGTTGGTTTCCCCGTCCCAGCATATCGCGTCCGACGAAGTCTATGCTTCCTTCGGCGCCTGGACGCGCAAGGAAATCACGACCGAGCAGAATCGCGAAAATTACGAGCGCGCCTTCCTGCCGGAAAAGGCGTTGGCGCTGGTCGAGGATGGCATCGGTAAGGCGAAGCTGCTGGGGCAGCGCTATGTGACCTGGCCGATCCTGATGCCGCGCATGCTGGCCGATCGCGCGATCCTGGATCGCTATATCGGCATTTTCAATCAGGCGGGGCGGATGTGCCAGGATGCCGGGCTGACCTTTGCATTCCACAATCATCATCGTGAATTCCAGCGGCTGGGGCCGGACATGATCTACGACCTGATCCTGAAGGGCACAGACCCGAAACTGGTAAAGATGGAACTGGACTTCTATTGGGTGACCAAAGCGGGGCAGGATCCCATCCCCTATTTCGAGAATGATCCGGGCCGCTATTTCGGCTGTCATGTGAAGGATGTGGACGCCGCCGGCGAATTTGCCGTGGTGGGCACCGGGCGGCTGGACCTGCCCCGCCTGATCGCCGCCGCACGCAAGGCCGGGGCACAGCATTTCTTCGTCGAATATGACCGGTCGGACGATCCGATGGCGGCGATCCGCGACAGCATGGCCTATCTCAACAGGCTGCCCGCATGATCGATCATGAACTGACGCACCGGCGCGCCTGGATCGGGGTGATCCTGTGCATGATCGCCTATATATTCTCCTTCATCGACCGGCAGATCATGGCGTTGCTGATCGGCCCGATCCAGGCCGACCTTGGCATTTCCGATACCCAGTTCGGGCTGCTGCACGGTTTCGCCTTTTCCATCTTCTATGCGACGATGGGGATACCGATCGCGGCCCTTTCCGACCGCAAGTCGCGGCCGGTCATCATTGCTGTCGGTGTCGCCTTCTGGAGTCTTGCCACGGCGGCGTGCGGCTTTGCACGCGCCTTCTTGCAACTGTTTCTGGCGCGGGTGTGCGTCGGCGCGGGGGAAGCGGCGCTTTCGCCGGCGACCTATTCGCTCATCAGCGACTTGTTCCCCAAGGAGAAGTTGGGACGGGCGGTGGCGGTCTATTCGCTCGGTTCCTTCATGGGGACCGGAATCGCCTTCCTGCTGGGCGGCTGGGTGATTGGCGCGGTCAGCGCGGGCGGGCCGCAATATTGGCTGGGCCTGCGTCTTGCCGCCTGGCAGATGACGTTCATCATCGTGGGCGCCCCCGGTCTGCTGCTGGCGCTGGTGATGCTGGCGACGATCCGCGACCCGCGTGTGCAGCAGGCCGGGCGGGCCGAGCAGGGTGCGGGCGCATCTGACGCCAAAGCCGTTCCCTCGGTGGTGGAGGTGATGCAGTTCCTGGCGCGCAACCGGGCGATCTTTCTGCCGCACATGGCAGGCTATACCCTGGCCGCGATGACCTTGTTCTCGCTATTGTCCTGGTCGCCGGCCTATCTGATGCGCGTGTTCGCGCTGACGCCGGGGGAGAGCGGGCTTCGTCTGGGCTGGGTCGCGATCTTCGCGGCGGGCGGCGGCGTGCTGGCGAGTGGCGCGATCATGGACCGGCTGACCCGGTCCGGCAGCAAGGATGCGCCGTTCCGCACCGGCGTCATCGGCGCGCTGGGCGCGGTGCCGCCGATTGCCCTGCTGCCCTGGGCGGCGAGCGTCGACCAGGCGACGCTACTGCTGGCCATCGCTTTCTTCTTCGCCTCCTTCCCGATGCCGCCGTCTACCGCCGTCATGCAGATCGTTGCGCCGCCCGCGATGCGATCGCGCGTGTCGGCCCTGTTCCTGGGCGTCAATTCGCTGATCGGCATGGGGTTGAGCAGCGCGCTGGTGGGGATGGCGAACGACCGATGGTTCGGCGGGCCGCAAGGCACGGGGCATTCTCTTGCGCTGGTCGCCGCCGGTGCGGCGCTGCTGGCGGTGCCCGTGCTGAGCCGTGGTCTGGCGCCGTTCCGCCGCTATGTCGAAAACAGGTTATAACTTCCGATAATTCAGAGGTCGCATGACATCCCTGTTCCGTTCTTCCTGCCGCATGCTGATCGGCGCCACAATGCTGGCCGGCGTATCGGCCCATGCTGCGCCCAAGCCGGCCGCGCAGGCAGGCATCATTATCCAGCGGGACCATTATGGCGTGCCGCATATTCATGCGCAGAGCCGGCCGGCGCTCTATTATGGGCTGGGCTATGCGATCGGTCAGGACCGGTTGTTCCAGATGGAAATGATGCGCCGATCCGTCTGGGGTGAGGTGGCCGAGATATTGGGGCCGTCCTTCGTCGATTTTGATCGCGAGACGCGCCAGCGCGGCTATACCCGCGCCGAAGTCACGGCGCGGCTGGCGGCGCTGAAGCCGGCCGAACGCGCGCTGTTCAGGGCCTATGCCGACGGCCTGAATGCCTGGATCGCCAAGGGTAGCCTGCCGAGCCAGTTCGCTGCGCTAGGCTTTGCGCCAAAGCCATGGACTGCGGAGGATCTGGCGCAGATCTTCATCGGCAATGTTGCGGTTCGCTTCACCGACAAGACACAGGAACTCGACAATGCGGCGATGCTGGACCAGCTAACCAGTCAGTTCGGTGCCGCGCGGGCGCGGGCGATGTTCGATGATCTGGTGCCGCTGGAGGAAGACCCGGAAGCGGTCACGTCGCTGGCGGCGGGCGACTGGACCGGCAAGAGCCTGCGCGCCCTGTCGGTCGTGGGGCAGCCGCATGTTGCGGCTGGCGGGCCGGGCGTCGCGGCGGCGGCGGAAGGGGTCGGCAAGGCCGATACCATGCTGGGCGCCAGAATGGCGTCGCTGGCGCTCAACGATCATGGCGGCAGCAATGTATGGGTCGTGGGCAAGGACAAGTCGGCGACCGGCTATCCGATGCTGATGGGCGGGCCGCAAATGGGCTTCACCATGCCGGGCTTCCTGTATGAGGCGGGATTGCACGGCGGGGGCATGGACGTGGTCGGCACGACGCCGATCGGCTTCATCCCGATTTTCTTCGGCCATAATGGGAATACGGCATGGTCGAGCACGGTGGGCCGGGGCGATGCCGTCGACAGCTTTGTCGAGCAGCTCGATCCGGCCGATCCGACCCGCTATTTCCACAAGGGCCAGTGGAAGAGGATGCAGGCGCGGACCGAGACGATCAGGGTCAAGGGTGCTCCCCCCGTGACCGCCACCTTCTATCGCACGGTCCATGGACCGGTGCTGCAGGTCGATGCGCAGAATCACCGGGCATATGCCCGTGCGCGGGCGTGGGAAGGGCATGAACTGGACACCGAAATGGCCTGGTTCGATTCGACGCTGGCGCAGGATTTCGACCAGTTCCACAAGGCGGCACTGCGATCGGCGATCAGCATCAACTGGTGGTATGCCGACCGGAAGGGCAATATCGGCATGGTCTATCCGGGCCATTTCCCGATCCGCGGCGCCGATCAGGACCCCCGCTTGCCGTCCGACGGCACGGGGGCGAGCGACTGGCGTGGTTTCCTGCCGTCGTCGCAGCAGCCCTATCGCCTGAACCCGTCGCGCGGCTTCTTCACCAACTGGAACCAGCAGCCGATCAAGGGATGGTATTTCCCCGATACCGGATGGAGTTCGGTGGAGCGCGCGCGGTTGCTCCAGAATTTCGTCGAGAGCCATGACCGGCTGTCCGCCGCCGATATGGAGAAACTGGTCGAAGTGGCCAGCACCATGAGCCAGACGGCGGACTTCTTCATCCCCGGCCTGATCGCCGCGATCGGGCAGCAGGCGCCCGGCGATCCGCAATTACAGCAGGCACGCGACCTGCTGGCCGGATGGGACAGGCGGCGGATCGATGCCGATGGCGACGGCCGCTATGACAGCCCGGCGCTGGTCATCTATGATGCCTGGCTGGCGGCGATGACCGCGCGTCTTTTTGCCCCCGAGGTCGTCGGGCCGTCGCTGTCCAAATCGCTCGGCTACAAGCGCAGCGATACCTATGACATTGGGCGTGGTCCCAAGCTGCTGGCGCGGATATTGGCCGGCAAGACGGCGTCGCTGCCGGTCAAGGCGGACTATCTGGGCGGGCGGGATGCTACGTCGGTCCAGGTCGAAACTTTGCGGCTGGTCTTGGCGAAGCTCGCGGCTGCGCGCGGGGCGGATATGGCTCGCTGGTCCGACCCGATCCTGACAACCCAGTTCGCGACCGCCAACGCCCATAATGTGCCGCAAGGTTCGCGCGAGCCAGTTATCGTCCCGCTTGCGGAACGGGGTACTCAGAATCACCTTATTGAACTGCGCCCAACCGGGGCAGTGGGCCGTAATGTGGTAGCGCCGGGCCAGGCCGAAGAGGGCGCGCAACATGTCCTCGATCAGGTCGGCCTGTTCCGGGAATTTCAGTACAAACCGATGCTGTTTTCCGACCGTGAAATTGCGCAAAATGCTGAAAATAAAGAGATTTTAAACGATCCCTACCGGTGATTAGCGGCGTAGCGAATTAATGAAACGTCGTTGCGTGGCGATAGCGCAAAGTGCAATAAAAATACTTGAAGATTACGATATAATGACATAAAAAATTAATGTCGTTCGGTAACAAAACAAGAGCGAAAGGGGTTTTAGCGATGAAACAGTTCAAGCGTTTGAGCAGTGTGAGTCTGGTCGTGCTGGCAGGCTTCCATGCAAGTGCGGCCATGGCGCAGACGGCCGAGCAGTCCTCCGGCGGTATCGACGAAATTGTCGTTACGGCTGAAAAGCGGGAAACATCGGTTCAGAAGACCGCGATCGCCATCACCGCTTTCGATCAAAAGGCGCTGGAAAAGAATGGCGTTTCCACGCTGACGGATATCGCGGCGATCGCGCCGGGGGTGGGCATCTCCAAGAACTCCGCCAACGTCATCATCGCGGTGCGCGGCGTTTCGAGCCAGAACACCAATGAAATCGGCGATCCGGCCATCTCGATTGCGCAGGATGGTTTCTACATCCAGAAGCCCTTCGGCTTTGGCGATTCGATGTTCGATCTCGAGCGCGTCGAAGTCCTGCGTGGCCCCCAAGGTACGCTCTACGGCCGTAATGCCACGGGCGGCGCGATCAACGTCATCACCGCAAAGCCTAAGGACGAGTTCGAGGGCAAGGTTGCGGTCGGCGTGGGCAATTACGACCAGATCACGACCGAGGGCATGATCAACCTGCCGGTCACGGACACGCTGGCGGTTCGCGCGGCGTTCTCGACCAGCAAGCATGACGGCTATCGCGTCAATGAGGCGCCTGCGCGCGCCGGCGACGACGCTGATTCCCAGTCGGTGCGCCTTCACGTTCAGTGGAAACCGACCCATCGCCTCAAGCTGTTGCTGACCGGCCAGTTGACCAAAATCGGCGGCGTCGGTCCGACGATGTGGGGCACGCCGCTGCGGTATACCTCCTCGGGTGCGATCGACACCAGCTATCGCCCGGACGTGGATGGCGACGGCACGCCGCACAGCCTGCCAAACCAGTATATCGACACGACACTGCGCACGATCCAATGGAACGGCGAATATGATCTGGGCTTTGCGAGCCTGGTCTATCTGGGTGGCTTCCGCGACACCGATTATTCGCAGTTGCGCGATCTGGACGGCACTACCAGCCAGGCGGCCTATATTCAGCCAACCGAGAAGGTGCATGACTGGTCCCACGAGGTCCGCCTGGTCTCTAACGGCAATGGCCGGTTCAAGTGGCAGATCGGCGGCTATCTGTTCCGCGAAACCTCGGACCTGTTCAGCCTGTTCCAGAGCTATGCGGTGGCCAATCCGCCGTCGAACATCTTCACCTTCTCCTATAATGTGAAGGCGAAGTCGAAGGCCGCCTTCGGGCAGGCAAGCTATGAAGTGATCGACGGGCTGAAGGCGGAGTTTGGTATCCGCTATTCGGACGACTATAAGAGCCGCACGGGCTACAGCAACACCGGCAGTGGCAATGTTGCGCAGGACGATGATGCCTCGAGCACCAAGACCACCTATCATGCTGGCCTGACCTACGACTATAGCCCGCGCAACATGGTCTACGCCAAGTTTGATACCGGCTATAAGGCGGGTGGCTTCAATACTGTGCCGGGGCAGAATACCCTGCCATATCAGCCGGAAACCATCACTTCCTGGGAAGTCGGCTCGAAAAATCGCTTCCTCGATAACAGCCTGCAACTGAACCTGTCGGCCTTCCTGTATAATTACAAGGATCAGCAGATTTCGGTGCGTGACCAGACGGTCGGTCTTTCGGCGGTATTCAACGCTGGTAAGTCGCGCATTTGGGGACTTGAGGCGGAAACCGTCTTCCAGCCGAGCGACGTCGACCGGTTTGATGCCAGCGCGGTATTCCTGCATTCGGAATATACCGAGCTTTGTCTCAACATCGCGACTGACGGTACCTGCGTGACCGACTATTCGGGCAACCGCTCGACCCAGGCGCCACGCTGGTCGTTCAATATGGGATATGAGCACAGCTTCGGGCTGCTCGGCGGCACGCTGACCCCGCGTGTCCAGACCCATATCGAAACCTCGTCCTTCTATGGGATCGAGAATTTCGCCTATCAGAAGCAGGACAGCTATTCGCGTAGCGACCTGATCGTGACCTTCACGCCGGAGAGCAAGAAGTGGAGCCTGCAGGGCTTTGTCCGCAACATCGAGGATGAAACGGTCATAACCAGTGCCGTCGCTAGCACGCGCTTTGGCACCTACAGCTACGGCATGGCGCCGCCGCGCACTTATGGCGCCAAGCTGACCTATAATTTCTAAATAGAGGCAGCGTTCGCAGGAGAGACCGCCGATGCGAAAACATCGGCGGTCTTCTGTCGCGTTGGAAGGCTGAAAGCCGGCACTGTTTGCCGGCTATGACTTTGTGGGCTGGGTTAGCCAGCCAGGCTGCGCGTTATCGTCCGGAGAAGTTTGTTGAGTGTCGAAACATCCTTTTTCGACAGATCTTCAAAGGCGCGCTCGTAAATCCTGTTCGCTGCTTCCCAGGCCTTGCGACCAGCGACAACGCCTTCAGGGGTCAGCGAGACTTCGGTCACTCGGCCGTCTGCCACACTCTGCCTGCAATGCACCAGATTGTCGGCCTGCATGCGCTTCACGATCTTGGTCATGGTCGGCAACTTGACGATCGCATGGTCGGCAATCTCGCTGACGCTCATCGTCTCGCGGTTGCGCAATGTCATGAGCACACGCCACCGCGGGATGTCGAGGCCCAGCGGTTTAAGTGCCAGTTCCATTTGCAGCAGGTAGCGGCCGGTAAAGCGGGTGAGCCAGTAGAAGGGCCATTCCTCCATGTTGAAGGGGGCGGCGTCACCTGCAATTTCGGGTTCCTGTACCTCTTCAACCATCTGTGATCCCTGCTTGCGCGGGCTCCGGCACCCAGATGGCCCGCATCTCTCCCGCCCCAAAATCCCTACCGGGAGACCGGGGCATGTTCAAGCAAGAGAATGAATGAAAATTACTTGACTATTCACGTAATATGATCCAGCTTTCTTATATCAGCCATCAAGGGAAATCGGGGATGTCTGCTATCCTGATTGAAAGCTATGACGTGCCGGGCAGTGGTCCGTCCGTCGCAGTCAAGGACTGCATAGATATTGCGGGCGCGCGCACCTGCTGCGGCTCCCGGGCCTTTGCCGATGTCGCACCTGCACAGCGTAACGCCCACGTGGTGCAGGCTCTGGTTGAGGCCGGCTATCGGATCATTGCCAAGGCGAGCATGCACGAATTGGCCTACGGCATGACGGGCCTCAACGACTGGACGGGACATGTCGAAAATCCGCTCTATCCCGGCCTTATGCCCGGCGGATCATCCAGCGGTTCTGCCGCTGCAGTCGCTGCCGGACTGGTCGACCTGTCGCTCGGCACAGATACGGGTGGCTCGGTCCGCATGCCTGCAGCCTGTTGCGGTGTTATCGGTTTCAAGCCGAGCTTTGGACGGCTAAGCCGCGATGGCCTGACGCCAAGCGACAGCGACCTGGATTGTGTCGGCTTGTTCGCCCGCTCCATGTCGCTGATCGAAGGTGCCATGGAACAGATGGATCCTGATTTTGCGGTCGCTGACCCAGTTGCTCGGCCCGCCATAGGATTTGTAGAAGTCATCGCTGATGAAGAGGTGGCGGGCGCTGTTGCCGCTGCGCTTGCTTCGCTTTGGGATGCCGTCGAAACCTGCTCCCTGCCGCTTCTGGAGGACGCTTTCCAGGCTGGCGTCGTCAAAATGGCAGCAGAGGCTTCTGCCGCTTACGGTCATCTGGTGGACACAGGTCTGCTTGGCATTGATGTCGAACAACGTTTGCGCGCAGCACCCACGGTTGCAACGGTGGAACGCATGGTCTGGGCGCAAGAAGTCAAGGCCAGCTTCATTGCGCAGGTTGATGCCTTGCTGGAGCGCTTTGACGTCCTGGCGTTGCCGACACTGCCAGGATTTCCGCCGCACGTCGACGCAATGGGTGACGCGGCATCGATCCTGCGGCTGTCCTCTCTCGTGCGTCCTTTCAACCTCAGTTGCCATCCTGCGATCTCGCTGCCGCTCACAACGCCGTCAGGGCGACCGGCGGCGCTGCAACTGGTGGCGCGCCGGGGAGATGATGCACGGCTCTGCGCCATCGCGCGCTTGTTCGCCCATTCTGACCAGAATCTACAACATAAGGAAATTTGCTGATGAACGCGTTGAACGCCCTTTCCGGGCGGAGCGCCGCGGAAACGCCCGGCATCGCCCCCATTGGCGAAGAGCTGATCGCTTCTTTCCGCGCAAGAAGGCAGGAAATTGCGGCCCTTGGCCAATTGCCGGCCGACATAGTCGCCGAGCTGCGCCGCCTGGGCGTCTACAGGGCGCTTGTGTCGACCCGCTATGGTGGTCTGGAGGTGTCGCCTGCGACCTTCCTGAAGCTGATCGAGCGCTTGTCCGAGGCTGACGGCTCGATAGGCTGGGTGGCAAGCTTCGGTGTCTCGTCCATGTATCTGGCCTCTTTGCCGACGGGGACGTTGGCCAAGGTCTATGCCGATGGGCCGGACGTGATCTTTGCAGGTGCGCTCTTCCCGCCGCAGGCAGCGGCGAAGGTCGAGGGTGGCCTCAAGGTGTCGGGGCGCTGGAAGTTCGGCAGCGGATCGACCGGCGCCGATATCATCGGCGTCGGCGTCAAAGTGGAAGGCGAGAAAGGCGGCCTTCCGCGCATGGCGGTCATGCCCGCCTCGTCGGTCGCGATCGAACGCAACTGGGATGTGATCGGCCTCCAGGGCACGGGTAGCCATGACCTGGTCGTCGACGAGGTCGTCGTACCAGAAGAATGGACCTTCATCCGGGGCGGCGCGCCGACACTCGACACGCCGCTTTATCGCTATCCCTCCATGGCCTTCGCCGCGCAGGTACTGGCGATCGTTGGTGTGGGTGTAGCGCGCGCCGCACTGGACGAAATCACGCAGATGGCGGGAGGGCGCGCCTCCATCACTGGAGCGCCGGTGCTGGCCGACCGCGCCTATGTGCAGACCGAGATTGCCAAGGCAGAAGCCAAACTCCGATCTGCCCGTGCCTTCTTCTACGAGGCGACCGAGGATGTTTGGGCTACCTTGTGCGCGGGCGATCCGGCATCACTCAAGCAAACGGGCTTGCTGCGCCTCGCCTCGAGCCACGTTGCGCGGATCGGCTGTGAAGTCGCCCAGACCGCCTTCATGCTGTCGGGCACAACCGGCATCTACAACGACCATCCGCTTGCGGCCTATGTCCATGACGCGATGGTGGTGGCCCAGCATGCCTTCCTGTCCGAAGGCACGTTTGCCAGCGCGGGCCGGGTGCTGCTCGGGCTCGACAACCCGCCCGGATTTCCCTGATCGACAAAAGGATCGCATTCATGACCGACACACCTGCCAAACCCCTGCGCGTCCTTTTCTGCGCTGCCGTGCTCCAGAATTTCTTCGATCTGCCCGCAACCGAGATCGGCAAGGTCTGGGCCGCCACTGGCGAGATGCTCAAGGGCATTCGTGACCTGCCGGGCGTGACCGTGCTGGGTACGCTGGACGATGACGAAACCATGGTCGGCACCTCGCCCAATGGCTGGCCCTGGACCTTCTACGTCATGGCGGACGTGCCCGATCGCGCGACGGTGGTCGCCGCCTGCAACCTGTTCCGCACCATCGAGGTCGGCGAGTATCGACTTTGGAAATATATGCGCGTCGAAGCCCGGGTCGGCCGGGAGTTGGTCATCCCCGCATGACAGAAGCCGGCGCCCTTGCCCTGTTGAGCCAGCGGATCGCATTGCTGGAAGCAGAGGCGGCGGTCCGGCGCGTCGTGATGGACTATTTCCGTCTGTGCGACACGCTGGGGCCGTCGACCCCGATGGATGTGCTGGGCGGGCTGTTCACCCGCGATGCTGTCTGGGAGGGCACGGGGCGCTATCGCAAGGCTTTCGGCCGGCATGAGGGGCGCGACGCCATCGTCGCCATGCTGGCCAGCTATACCAGCCCGCTGCACTTCAGACTGAACGGCCATTATCTCTCGTCCGAGACGATCGACGTCGCGGATGCGGGGCATGCCACCGGTCGCTGGATGATGTTGCAGGTATCGACCTATCGCGACGGCCGATCTGACTGCCGCAGTGCGGCTCTGACGATCGACTGTGTTTTCGAGGACGGTGCGTGGCGGATGTCCCGTTTCGTGACCGAGAATATTTTCTCCCGGGATGTCGGCCCGTGGAATGACGAGGCCGACATTTCCGTCCCCCAGCAAGACGCCGAGGAGGGCGCATGAGCACCACAGATTTCGCCGCGCTGGTGAAGGACGATCGCGTCCATACCGCGCTCTACAAGGATCCCGCTATCTTTGAGGAAGAGATGGACCGGATCTTCAACAATACATGGGTCTGGGTCGCCCATGAAAGTGACGTGCCAACGAAGAACACGTTCAAGACCAGTTTTGTTGGTAACCAGCCCGTGATCGTGACGCGGGACAAGGAAAGCAAAGTCCATGTCCTTCTGAACCGTTGCCGCCACCGCGCGGCAAGTGTGTGCGAGAAGAAGAAGGGCAAGGCCAGCGTCTTCGTCTGCCCCTATCACGGCTGGAGCTACGATCCCGACGGCCGCTTGCGTAAGGTGCCCCATGCCAAGGGCTATGACGAGGCGTTCGACACTACGGAGTTCCCGCTGATCTCGCTGCGGGTCGAAATCTATCAGGGCATGATCTTTGCCACATTCAACAGCGATATCGAACCGCTGGTGGATTTCCTGGGGCCGGCCAAGAAGTGGATGGACCTGTTCATGAAACAGGGTGCTGGCTTTGGCGTGAAGACGCTTGGCGAACACAAGTTCCGCTTTCCGGGCAACTGGAAAATCCAGCTGGAGAACACCACCGACGCCTATCATTTCCCGATCGTCCACAAGACCTTTCTCGACAGTCTCGACGCGGAGACGGAAAATGTCTTCGACGTGCTGGGGCAGGGCGGCTGGGTCGAGGATTTGGGCAATGGCCACAGCGTCATGGTGATGATCCCCGACCTCATCGACCTCGAAGATAATCTCGACGCGCCGATCCCTGATCGTTTCGCCGATCTGGCGCAGGAATTGCGCGACGAGGGGCATGACGATGCGACGGTGCGCAAGGTGGTGCGCGCCGTGGGCGGTTCGGGCTTCAACCTGAACCTGTTCCCCAATGTCGCCTGTTCCATGGCCTTTTTCCGCGTGCTGCGCCCGGTGGCGGTCGATGAGACGGAAATTACCCACGTCGCTATCGGCATGGACGGCGGCCCGGCAGCGGGCAACCGAGCGCGGTTGCGGCTGCATGAGCATTTCCAGGGGCCGATGGGCTTTGGCACGCCCGACGATGCCGAGGGCTGGGAGCGGGTGCAGCGCGGTGCGCGGGCGGGCGATGATCTTTGGATCATGCTCAATCGCGGCGTTGATGCGCCCGATGGCGTGGCCGAGGTCGGCCATAATGCGGGTGACGTCAGTGCTGAGACCGGCATGAGGGCTGCCTATCAGCAGTGGAAGCGGATGATGAGCGCATGAGCTTCGATCTTCAGGAGAAAAATGTCGTGACGGATTTGCAGACGGGGGCGCCGACGTTCGAGGAGGCGATCGCCTTCATCTGGGCTGAAGCCGACATGCTTGACCGGCTGGACTACAAGCCCTGGCTCAAGCTTTGGACGCAGACCGGCAAATATATTATCCCGGTTGAGCGCGATGCCGATTATGTCGACGCGCTCAACATCGTCTATGACGACCAGGAGATGCGCCAGGCGCGCGCCAAGCGACTGTTGTCGGGTTTCTCCATGTCATCGGCGCCGCCGGCTCGGACCGTGCGAACGGTATCGCGGTTCGTGCTTGAGGCACGGGACGAGAGCTCGATCACGCTGCGCGGGGCGCAGATGCTGGCCGAATATAAATATGAGCATATGCGCTTCCTGCCCGCCGACACGCGTTATCGCATCGTTCGGGCGGAGGATGGCTCGCTCCTCCTTGATGAGAAGGTTGTGGCGCTGATCAACGCCGACGATTTCCAGTTTGGGATCGGATATCTGCTGTGAGCCGCCCGGAAAATCCGCGGACGCTGCTCATCACCGGCGGTTCGCAAGGGCTGGGCGCCGCTATTGCACGCGCCTTCCACGAGGCGGGCTACAATGTCGGGATCTCGGACATTGACGGCGCTGCGGCCCACGCACTGGCGCTGGAGCTTGATCCAAGCGGTGAAACCGCATTGGGCCTTACACTCGATGTACGCGACGAGGCTGCGTTCGAGGCTGCTCGCGACGCGCTCATCGCGCGCTGGGGATCAATCGAGGCATTGGTCAACAATGCCGTCGTCACCATCGTTCGCCCGGTACTGGAGATCAGTCCGGACGAGTTCGACAAGGTGCTGGCGGTCAATCTGCGGGGTACCTTCATTGGCTGCCAGGTCCTGGGCCGCTATTTCAAGAACAAGGGCCATGGCCGCATCGTCAACATTGCCTCGCTCGCGGGGCAAAATGGCGGGACGGCGACGGGCGCTCATTATGCCGCATCCAAGGGTGGAATCATCACCCTGACCAAGGTGTTTGCACGGGATCTCGCGCCGTTCGGCATAACCGTCAACGCGATCGCGCCGGGTCCGCTCGACCTGCCGTCGGTCCGGGCATTGGTACCCGAGGACAAGCTGGAGGGCATCGTTGCGGGCATTCCCGTCCGTCATCTGGGCTCGCCCGATTTCGTGGCTTCAACCACCGTCCATCTGGCCTCTCCCGAGGCTGCTTTCGCCAATGGTGCCATTTGGGACATCAATGGCGGCTTGCTGATGCGTTGAGGGCGACATGATCGAGACACAGTTATTTCGCGCCGCGATGGCGCGTCTGGGCGCTGCTGTAAACATCATTGTCACAGATGGCGCCGCCGGACGACATGGGATGACCGCATCGGCTGTGTGCAGCGTCAGCGACAGCCCAGCCTCGCTGCTGCTATGCATCAACAAGTCGGCGAGAATGCATGATGTGCTGAAAGATAATGGCCAACTGACGGTCAATGTGCTGGCGGGCGGGCAGGCCGGATTGTCTGGCACCTTTGCCGACAAGAACCTCGATATGGACGCACGTTTCGCGGCGGCAGACTGGACCATGCTGGGCCATGGCGTGCCGGCGCTGACCGGAGCGCTGGCAGCCTTTGGCTGTACCATTGCTTCGGTCGTGGAGATGGGCAGCCACAGCATCTTTCTGTGCGAGGTGCAGCATTTGCTGATTGGTGGGGAAGAGCCGGGACTGGTCTATTTCGACCGCCAATATCACGCGCTGCCGATGCGGGCTGCTGCCTGACATGGTTGCGGTCGAAATAGCGGCAAGCTTCGTTGCTGCCCGCAGGCGTGGCCATGGTCTGGCGAAATTTCCGGGCCTTTTCCCCTCTGACCTCGACGATGCCTATACGATCCAGCTGGCCGCCATCGATCTGTGGCCCGACGCTATTGCCGGCTGGAAGGTCGGACGCCTCAGTCCGGCATTGGCCGATCGCTTCGGGATGGATCGCTTCGTAGGACCGGTCTTTGCCGGCGGCGTTACCCATCTTGATGGAGGCGAGGAAGCAGATTTTCCGGTCTTCGTCGGCGGATCTGCTGCATTCGAAGCGGAATATGTCATGGTCCTGGGTGAAGATCAGCCGCCGCTGCAGACAGGGGTCGATATCGATCAGGCTCGGCGTCTGGTGGGTGAGGTAAGGATTGGCGTGGAGGTGGCTGGAAGTCCACTTGCCGTCATGCCGGATCTCGATGCGCTGGCGTCTATTGCAGATCTTGGCAATAATAATGGTCAGATTTTCGGGCCGGCCATTCCTCTTGAGGTACTCGGCGATCCGCGCGACATGACCTGTACTACCCGCATAGACGGCACTTTGATGCGTAGCGCAACGGCTGCCGAGCTTCCTGGCGGCCCCTTGACTGCACTCGCCTTCGCACTTGATCAGTGCGCGAGACTGGGCTTCCCGCTCAAGGCGGGGCAGTTCGTATCAACCGGCGCAGTGACCGGCATGCACTGGATCCGGGCAGGCCAACGCTGTGTCGCCGATTTCGGACGCTTCGGCAGAATTGACTGCCTCGCTGTACCCCTCGGCCGCGCCTGATTCTTTCTATCAACAATTTATTTTCACGGAGGCCATGTGCCCGCAATTCATGTCACCGATCGTGCCGGTTCGAGCAGGATCATTCAGGCCGATGAGGGCCTCTCTCTGATGGAGGCACTGCGGGAAAACGGCTTTGACGAGCTGATGGCCTTGTGCGGAGGCTGTTGCTCCTGCGCCACCTGCCATGTCTATGTGATATCGGATGCGCTGCCGCCGATGAGCGAAGACGAAAATGACCTGCTCGACAGTAGCGATGCGCGGGAAGATGCCAGTCGTCTGTCTTGCCAGATCTCGCTCGGAGCCGAACATGAGGGCCTCCAGGTTGTGATCGCGCCGGAGGATTGAGCGAATGACTCGCTATGACGTTCTGATCGTGGGGGCCGGCCATGCCGGCGCGCAGGCGGCGATCTCGCTGCGGCAACACGGCTTCGAAGGCTCGGTCGGCATGATCGGCGACGAGAAGGATCCGCCCTATGAGCGCCCGCCTTTGTCCAAGGAATATTTCGCCGGCGACAAGAGCTTCGACCGTATCCTGATCCGCCCCGCCGCCTTCTGGGACGAGCGCAAGATCGACATGTTGCTGGGGCGCCGGGTCAAGAGCGTCGATCCGGCCGGCAAGTTCGTCACCGTCGGCGACGAGGAAATCGGCTATGACAAGCTGATCTGGTGTACCGGCGGCAGCCCCCGGATGCTGACCTGCAGCGGCGCCGAAGCCGCCAATGTCCATGCCGTGCGCCGCCGCGACGATGTCGACGCGATGATGGCGAAGATCGACAGCGTCAGCCATGTCACCATCATCGGCGGCGGCTATATTGGGCTGGAGGCCGCCGCCGTCCTGTCCAAGTTCGGCAAGACCGTGGTGCTGCTCGAAGCGCTCGACCGGGTGCTGGCCCGCGTCGCGGGCGAGGATCTCTCGCGCTTCTACGAGGCGGAGCATCGCGCCCATGGCGTCGACCTGCGCACCGGCGCGAAGATGGACTGTATCGCGGTCGAGGATGGCCGGGCCACCGCGGTGCTGATGCAGGATGGCGAGCGGATCGAAACCGACATGGTGATCGTAGGCATCGGCATCGTGCCCGAAACCGGCCCGCTGATCGCGGCGGGCGCCGCGGGGGGCAATGGCGTCGACGTCGACGAATATTGCCGCACCTCGCTGCCCGACATCTATGCCGTGGGCGATTGCGCAGCCCATGCCAACCGTTTTGCCGGCGGCGCGCAGATGCGCCTCGAATCCGTCCAGAACGCCAATGACCAGGCCAAGACCGCCGTCGCCCATATCCTCGGCAAGGAAGAGGCCTATGACGCCGTCCCCTGGTTCTGGTCGAACCAATATGATCTCAAGCTCCAGACCGTGGGCCTCTCGACCGGCTTCGACCAGACGGTGCTGCGCGGCGACCCCGCCACCCGCAGCTTCTCGGTGGTCTATCTGAAGGGCGGCAAGGTGATCGCGCTCGACTGCGTCAATGCGGTCAAGGACTATGTCCAGGGCCGCGCCCATGTGCTCTCGGCCGCCCATCTCGACCCGGTGCAGCTGGCCGATGCCGGCATTCCGCTCAAGGAAATTGCGGTGATCGGGGCGGTCAGTGAAGGAAGCTCGGTTGGCAGCATCTGACAAAGGTGGGAGGGCCGGCAGTCCCTGGGTCTGCCGGCCCCCACTCACTATAATCAGGTCTGCCTCCTGAGCATCACAATCCCCATTTATTCAGGCGAAACCCGCACTATGACCCGGCGATAGCTGCGCATGGTCAATTGCGCATCATCGCGGGCTTCGACGATCAGATGGAGCAGGGTCGGCATCTTGACCGCAGGTGCTGTCAGGACGATTTCCCGATCGGTGCATTTCTCGATCGAGAGCGTTGGAACTCTCGCCGTGCTGACCGATGTCGTGCTCGGTTCCTTATATTGCCAGCATTAAAGGTTGACAGCATCTCCATCCGGATCGCGCGTTCCTGACAGATTGAGCCTGAGTTGCTGTCCGGCAACCAATTCCCGCTCCACCGGCACAAGGCCGTGATCTTTTTCGATGCGAATGATCGGAGCATGATTTGCTGCCTTATATTGCGGGGCGAGAGTCCATTGCATGCGTGCAGCGAAATCGCCCTGATAGGCATCGCGCCACCGCCAGATGCTTGCCTGCGCTTGGCTATGCTGACGCCCATCCTGACCAAGCGCTGTATCCGACACATCTGTCCAGATGCTCTGTCCGGCGCCAAGTCTGCCATAGCGACCGCCCCAGCTACCAAAATCGGGTGCTTCGGGAACCCCAAGGCCATTTGGGATGAGATAGAGAAAGGCGGGTGTGTCGCCTTCCATGACGAAGGCGGGCAGGGGATAGAGCGATCCCAGCGGACCCTTGATGATATTCTGCGTCAGCCATTCCTTCGATACCAGACGCGCATCGGGGCCTCCTTCGAACTTGTAGAAAGCTTCGCCGGAAATACCGGTCCAGGTCGCTCGCTCATAATGGTTGAAGGCGTGCAGACTTGCGATCCAGAACAGCTTGGGAAAGGTCTGACGGAGCCAGGGGCCGCTGTCGTCTTGATCCGAGATCGAATAGACGCGCAATCGCGAGACGAAGTCGGCCACCTGCTCGGGCGGACGGTCGTGCGACACACGCCAAAGCGCCTGCGCCAGAACATTGGCCCCGCCCCAGATCGATACCCAGACCGGGCGGCCATTGTCGGCCCGATCCACTGCTTCAATGATGGCGCGCGATCCGGCCGTATCATGGCCTTCATCGCTGGTTCCTGTCTCATTTCACGATGATCCCTTCCGTTGACACCGTGAAGATGATGGCCGCGAACGGAACCTGGGTGGCGGCGCAGCCCAATTTTCTCTACAATCTGGAAGGACGCTACGAGCAGACGCTCGATGGCTATCGCCTTGAGCACAATAATCCGGTTGCTCTCCCTCTCAAGGCTGACGTCAAGATGGTGTTCGGAAGTGACAATCTGCCCATTGGGCCGATGGTCGGCCTTTACACGGCGCTCACGCGTAAGGGATCGGACGGCAATGGGCCTCAATATTCATGGCCGGTAAAAGCGGAGGACAAGAATTCCGTTGGACAAGGTGGCCGGGCTGCTCCCGCATTTCAGATATCCGTACTTGTTAAACCTCCACCATTGTCCTGATTGGACGGATCTTCAGCCGCTGTTGCGCAGCGCGGTTGCGATCGCGTTGATCGACAGTTCGATGCCTTCCTTGATCCGGGCATCATCCTCGCCAGCGCGATAGCGCTTGAGCAGTTCGACCTGCAGCAGATTGAGCGGCTCGATATAGGGAAGCCGCAGCCGGATCGACGTCTCGGTCGTCGGGCTCCTTTCCAGCAGGCGCGACTGGCCGGTGGCCGCCAGCAGCCCGTCATGGGTCAGCGACCAGCCTTCGCGGATACGCCCGAACAGCGTTTCCGCCTTGGCCTGGTCCTCGACCAGCGGCAAATATCGCGCCGCAATGCCGAGGTCCGACTTGGCCAGCACCATCTCCAGATTGGCCAGCGCCGACTGCAGGAAGGACCAGTGCTGCGCCATGTCGGCCAGCAGCGCCTTGTCCTCGAACGCGGCGATCGCATGACCGAAACCATACCAGCCCGGCAGCATCACCCGCGCCTGCGCCCAGCTGAACACCCAGGGAATGGCGCGCAGATCCTCGATCGCGGTGCTCTTGGTCCGGCTCGCCGGACGCGACCCGATCTTGAGGCCGGAGATTTCCTGGATCGGGGTGAGCTGGCGGAAGAACTCCTTGAACCCCTCGGTGCCGTAGACCAGATCGCGATAGGCGGTGAAGGCGTTCTTCGACAGCTCGTCCATCGCCGCGGCAAAGCGGGCGGCATCCTTCGCCGACACGCCTTCGGGTTCCAGGCTGGCCAGCAGGGTCGCGCTGGTCATCGCTTCCAGATTGGTCATCGCCACGTCGCGCGTGCCGAACTTGGCCGCGATCACCTCGCCCTGCTCGGTGATGCGGATGCGCCCCTGCACGCTGCCGCGCGGCTGCGCCTGGATCGCCTTGAACGCCGAACCGCCGCCGCGCCCGACCGCGCCACCGCGACCATGGAACAGCTGCATCGCCGCCCCGGCCTCGGCAAATACCGGCTCCAGCGCCTGGCTCGCCTTGTAGAGGCTCCAGGTCGAGGTGATGTAGCCGCCATCCTTGTTGCTGTCGGAATAGCCGATCATCACTTCCTGATGGCCGCGCGCCTGCACCACCCCGGCAATTTCGGGCAGGCCGAAATAGGCGGTCATGATCTTGGGCGCGGCCTCAAGGTCGCCGATCGTCTCGAACAGCGGGATCGACATGATCGCCGCCTTGGCCGGGTCGCCATTTTCCGGCGCGCGCCACAGGCCCGCCTCCTTCAGCAGGATATTGACCTCCAGCATGTCGGACACGCTTTCGGCCTTGGAAATGATATAATGGGTGATGCACTGCGGCCCATAGGTGCGGTGCGCCTCGGCGGCGGCATGGACGATCGCCAGCTCCGACGCCGTTTCCTCGGAATATTCCGAAAAGCGCGTGCCGAGCGGCCGGTTGGTCGCCAGTTCCTTGCGCAGCAGGGCGATGCGGGCAAATTCGTCCAGCCCGGCATAATCCGCCTCGACCCCGGCCACCTTCAGCAGTTCGGCGACCACGCGCTGATGCACATCGCTATTCTGCCGCATGTCGAGCGTGGCGAGATGGAAGCCGAAGGTTTCGACCGCGCGGATCAGCCGGCCGAGCGCACCGCCGGTCGACAGCGCGCCATCACCCTCGCTCGCCAGCCCCTGCGCCACGGTTACAAGGTCGCGGCGGAAATCACCCGGCGCAGCGTAAGGCTCGCCCTTCAGCGTCGACGGACGCGGCGGCGCCTTGCCGACCAGATGGACATAGGTGGTCGCCAGTCGCGCATAAATGCCCGAAATAGCCCGGCGATAGGGCTCGTCCTGGCGGCTGGGCGATGCGTCGCCGCTCGCCTCGGCCAGCGCCAGCACCGCTTCGGGCACATGGGCGAGTTCGGTCGAGACCGACAGTTCCGCGCCCAGCGCATGGATCGATTCCATATAATAGGCCAGCGCCGCCTCGCAGCCGCGGCCCAGCGCCGATCGCAGCTGCGGCGCCTGGACGAACGGGTTGCCGTCACGGTCGCCGCCGATCCAGTTGCCGACCCGCAGGAAGCTGTGCGGCCGCGCGCCCAGCACCCGTTCCCACCGGCCATAAAGCGCCGGCAGCGTGGGCAGGAAGATGTCGCGGAAATAGGTCAGGACATTGTCGATCTCGTCCTGCACGAACAATTTCTCGCGGCGCAGCGGCCGCGTCTGCCACAGCAGCGCGATCTGGCGGAAGATCGCCTCGTCCAGATTCTCGCCATCATCCGTCTCGGTCCGCCCGGCATCCTTCAGCTGCATCAGGTCGGCGATGCGATTCTTGTGATCGATCATGCTCTTGCGCCGCACCTCGGTCGGGTGGGCGGTCAGCACCGGCACGATCAGGCTGTGCGACAGCAATTCCAGCACCGCATCCTTGCCGATGCCGTGCGATTCGAGCTTGGCTACCGCCGACGCGACATCGGCGCCGGGTTCTGCCGCCACGCCCTGCCGATCCTCGGCCAGATTGGCGAGCATCGAGAACAGCATGAAGCCGCGGGTGAAGTTGAGCGTGTCGTCGAGATTGAGGGCATCGAGGCCCGTGTCGGTCAGGTCAGCGCCCTGCAGCCCGCGCGCGCGGTCGACCGAGGCGGAGCGGATATATTCGGTCTGCTTGTAGAGTTTCTCCCCGCCATAGGCCCGAATGACATCGCCCAGCAGGCGTCCCAGATAACGGATGTCGGGATTCTGCGTGATCGCAGGCGCGGATTG
>Ga0213869_10000732_pt1 | contig 25659 bp, 28 predicted proteins | sample PICome_10_FD_160083 | JGI IMG/M metagenome (GOLD analysis project Ga0213869, IMG submission 160083) | Coastal seawater microbial communities near Pivers Island, North Carolina, United States - PICO132 | ecosystem: Environmental > Aquatic > Marine > Coastal | place: USA: North Carolina...
AGTGGGATTGATTGCGATGTTCGAAAAGAAAAAGCCCCTGCCAGGTGCCAAGCGTCATTTTACCATCAACTACGGGAATTACTTCGCTGGTGCGGGTGAGTGCCATCCGAATGTGTGACGGCATATCATCTGGGCCTTCATAAGTATGGACGAAATACGGAGTATCCTCAGGAACAAGATGGTCAAAAAAAGCATGCAGGTCGGTTCGCGCGCTCGGGTCAGCATTCTCCATAATAACGAGGCTTGCGCTGGTGTGCTGCACAAAAACCGTCGCCGTCCCAGTGGTAATGCCAGATTCGGCAATAATTTTCTCTATCTGGCAAGTGATCTCATACGTTCCTTTTCCAGAGGAACGGACAGAGAGGCTGGCAGCATGGATCGGCATACAAAGGATCATGACATGCCGTTACCGGTGAGATCAAGCCACTCGATTGTTCAAATCAGGGCCGGGGAATCGAAGTAGGGACTTTGGGAGGTGTTACAGAATTCCTCACCGGTTGCTTTGGTTCAAATATGATTGGTTGCCTTGTGGGATCTGTCTTGGCTTCGGGACCAATAGGCCACATCAAAACGACTATCAACAAGGCGGCGTAAGCCATCCCGGCTCCAATGAACCATTTGCGATTTTCCAATCCGCTAACCAGGCGGGAACTCAAAGCCCCCCCCTCGTCCCGCCGACTCCGGAATTCTACAAGAAAATCCTCAAAGTATCCATCCCGGGGTTCCTCGAACCGCTTAAGTCGGATGAGTTTTTGGACCTGTGTTTTTGGCTCGCTCATGAGTGAGATGGAAATTATTTGATGAATTCTTCTAAGTGCCCCTGCAACTGCCGGTGCGCGTAGAAAAGCCTCGACCGAACGGTTCCTTCCGAAACTTTAAGAATCTTGCTGATTTCGGCATGAGGAATTCCTTGAATATCAAACATCGTAACAACCGCTCGGTGCCTATTAGAGAGCGATTGCAGCGCTTCGTTCAATTTTTTTTGAAGTTCGTTCAAATCGCTTTGATGACGGGGATTCGCAGCATGAGCTAAATCCACCATAGCCTCGTCATTCTGGATTCCCGAGTCGAGATTATCGAGACTCCACGCGGCCCTGCGGTTGCGCTTTTTGAGGAAATTTAACGTCATATTCGTCCCGATCGCATAGATCCATGTGTAAAAGGATGATCGCCCTCGAAAACGGCGGAGAGATCGATAGGCTTTCGCGAAAACATCCTGCGTGAGATCGTTTGCGTCCTCTTTGTTAGAGGTCATGTGGTAAATCATCCCATATAGACGAGGACTATAACGAATGACTAGCTGATCAAAGGCTGAAGTATCCCCACTCTGGGCACGGGCTACGAGCACTTCATCTGTATCGGCGGGAGATTCATTCACAGACTCGGAAGACATCTAATTTATGGGGTTTCCGGTGAGGAACCATCTGGCACAAGCTTACGAACAGACCAGAGCAACACATGTTCAATTTATCTTTGAAGATGATCGCTCGAGGATCACGCCAACCCAGTCGGTCTCCGGCAAAATGAATTTTTCAATCTCGACACGAACCTTGCTGACCTCGAATTCGCCCAGCACTAATGCGGCAATATCCTGCGCTAGCGTCTCAATGAGCTGGCGCTCTTTCTCGGCTGCTGCTTCACGAACACGATCCGCAACCGCCTTATAATCAACAGTACCCTCAATCCCGTCGACCTCCGGAAAGCGATTCACTTCAAGCGTGAGATGAACCCTTACCTTTTGGACTTCAGCTCGCTCCTCAGCCGGCACACCAATCTGCGTGAACAATTCTAGACCTCGAATCACGATCTGGTCCTTCATTAGCCCGCAGTAGGTTGAATTATTGAATTCTCCAACCACTGACGGAAATCCCCAAGGTGGTCAAAAAAATGATGAGGGTCGCTTTGCGCAAGCCGCTCGACTGGATCATATCCTGTAGCCACGGCGACCGATGCAATCCCGCCGTGCTTTGCCGTCTCCACGTCATGTACCATATCACCTACAAAAGCAGTATCCGCGACCGACAAATCGTGTGCTTTTAAAATGTCGCCAATCCGCTCGCGCTTATCAATGACGCCAGCGTAAATCGCCTCAAAATAGCCATCTAAGCCGAAGTCATGCGCCTGATCCGTGAAAAGCCCAACGTCCATGCTGGAGAGAACGAAACAGCGAATCTCCTGATCGCGGCACCAGTCGAGCATTTCACGGGCATGCGGTAAAACCGTCACACCTTTTGGCGATAAGTTGAACGAAGTGCGAAATGTATCCTCCAGAGTTTCAATGGGAACACCGGGAAGAACCTCTTCATAAAATTCGGGATAGGGAAGTCGGAAGCGCTGGCGAAATTCCTCGCGACCAAGCGCGGGCAAATTGTGCTCACCTAGCACCATATTTGTCGCGTAAAGCGTGGGAGGAAGATCATCGACTAAAGTTCCCGACCAATCGAAAAGAAGCGAACGATATTTCATAAGATCTAATTCTTAGCCTATAGTAAGCCGGAGAGAAGTGACATTTTCAGCCCCCAGCTCGCTTTGAAGTTTGCGCAGTAGGCCTGGCTTGAGTTGCTCAAGGTGATAACGCATTGCAGGCTGCAACACTTTAAGGGTAAGGCAACCTTTCCTAAGCGAGACCGGCTCGGTTTGCTTTGCGATTAAATTGCCAGCGAGCAGAGACCACGCCTCTTTGACACGCTCCTCATCTAGTCCGCCTTGAACGCCGATAGATTCGAGAATCGCCTCAATGTGCGCCCCTGCCTCGCTGATATTTTTTTCGAGGTTCAGAGGTCGAGAAGCACCGACCCATTGCCCAACGATGTCAGCCCGCATATTTCTCCGGGAAATTGATTTCTCTTTCCCGGTGCTAGGCTTCCGTCCCATGGCACAGTTTAGGAATCCTCGCCGTCGTCACCAATCGCTTCGACCGGGCAACCTTCGAGGGCTTCCATGCAGAGAGCAACTTCCTCCTCATTCTCAGCCTGTTTATAAACGTAGGAATATCCCTCGTCGTCTGAACGCTGGAAATTATCTGGTGCGGTTTCGCGGCAGAGATCGCAATCGATACACTGAGAATCGACGTAGAATTTTCCTGCAACACTTTCGGGATTTTTATCTTCAAGATCAGCCATGGCTCGATGCGGGAAATGTTCTATCCTTGTTCGCAAAGTGCAATCACTTTTTCCGACCATGATTCACGGGTTGCAATGATCTGCCGCGGTGACTATCTCTCTAGGCACCAATCATGCAAAATCAGCCCACCGATCCCCAAAACGAGCCTCAAAATGACTTTTGGGACCTTGGTGACGACGATCTCGACCTCGAGGAGGCCAAGGAATTCAGCCAGTCAAAACAGCAACCAACCGATTCGGCATCCGCTCGGAACACTCCGGCACCTCCGCTGGAAGAAATTTTGAACGACCCGGACGATGAACCAGCCCCTTCTCAAAAGCCCGAACCAGCCGCCCCTTCTGAGCCAACGTCCACGGCGCGGCGATACCGGGTCAAAGAAACTAAGCAGGAGGCAAGCCCGACGAACAGGAACGAAAAAATGATCATTGGAGCTCTCTTGGCCAGCTTGATTTGTTTGGCGGCTTGGGGAATCTACACCTATCTCGATGCTGCTCCAAATGGCGTTCTCGTTGAGTATAAGGAAGAATTTCCAATTCAAGGCGAATCCATCACTATTGAAAGCGTCGAAACGTGGTGGCGAGAGCCCGTCCGCGAGGGCGACGATCCCGACGTCGGCGTAGTGATCGAAGCACGCCTCATCCCCTGTGCCTCCATCAAGATCAGTGAAGAAGGTTCCTCTAACTTGCAAGTGAGCTTCCGCGATGGTGAAGACCAGCTAATCGGCGACATTCTCAACCTTTCCGTAACGAATGGTAAGTTTGAGAAAAACAACTCGGATGAGATCTCAGTCTACGCCACTGACGGATTCAATAATCCCACCACAATCAATCCTTACGTCAACCAAGACATCGCTCCCTGGACCCTCGCTATTGTCGAAGGCTCCGAGGGAGCCGATCCAATTGTCAAGGCCCGTATCGAAGCGAACCGCAAAGAAAAATAAAAATCATGTCCGATAATCCAACCCCCCTCGTGCCCGTCGAAGGCTGGCACGTCATGCATCTTTACTATTCCGTTGATCATAGCCAATGGTCGCTTTTATCCGAAGCCGAGCAACGCCAGGCCAAAACCGAACTCAGCGAATTGGTCCAAGAAATTCGCTCACACAAAGACACTCAGCTTCTCATCTTCGCCGTAGCCACTCCAAAGGCCGACCTAGGTTTCATGCTCCTCACCCCCGACTTGCATGACGCCACTCATTTCGAAAAGCGGCTCACTCTTGCTCTGGGACCCGACGTCCTAACGCCTACCTATTCCTACCTCTCCCAAACCGAGCGCTCAGAATACACCACAACTTCGGAGCAGTATGGAAAAGATACCCTAATCGGAGAGCAAGGCATGGCCGAAGGCAGCGAGGAATTCGAAGCCGCCCTCAAGGAATTCGACGAACGCATGAAGCACTACCTTCAGCACCGTCTCTATCCGTCTCTCCCCGACTGGCCTGTTATCTGTTTTTATCCGATGTCCAAGCGTCGCGCGCCCAGTGATCACTACAACTGGTATTCTCTTGATCATGCCGCACGTGCCAAACTCATGAAGGGACACGCTACCACCGGCCGTAAATACTCTGGGAAAATCCTCCAGCTCATAACTGGATCCACGGGACTCGACGAGCATGAATGGGGTGTCACACTCCTAGCCAAGGACACTATTGAAATTAAGAACATCGTTTACGAGATGCGCTTCGATGAAGTCTCCGCCCGCTTCGCTGACTTTGGTGATTTTTACATCGGGATGCAGCTTCCGCTCAACGAACTCTTCAAACGCATTTGTCTTTAGCGTGATGAAACCTGTCTGGCTTTCCATCTTCGCCTCTCTTCTGTTCGTGTCATGCTCTAGCTACCAGCGAGACTTTAAGGAATCTAAAAACGAGTTTCGCTCAGCCATCAAGCTCAAGCCCGCTCCAACCGGCCCTTGGAAGGGAACGTGGAAAAGCGAAGTCAACGGGCATCAGGGTCCACTTTGGTGTATGATCAAAAGAGACGAGTCCTCACCCGGCACTTACAACTTCCGATACCGTGCTGGTTGGGGCTTACTGCAATTCGGCGATTATACCCACCCCGTCAGGACTACACAGGAAGATGGAGCACTTTCCTTGAACCACTCAATGACTTTGCCCAATAACTTCGGCACCTATCGCGTCAAAGGACAAGTCAGCCCGACGCGATTTGAGTGCCGTTTCCAAGGCAATGGTGACAAAGGAACAATGACCCTGCAGCGCCCCCTCTAGCCGTAGCACGGCTCCACTGCAACTAGGCCGGGTGCAGCATCCCTTGCTTCCCGCGAAGGAAAAAGATACAGCGCATACCCCCCATGACCACCTCCGCAGTATTTCCGAGCCACACTACCCATAATTTTAGGCAAATCCTTCATCCCCTCCCCCAACTGGGCTGAGTAGGACATCAAAACCGCCTCAGCCAGCTTAGCAATTGACTCGGTCATCACTGCCTCTTTAGCCATTGCTCCCGCGCGCTCAATCAAATCGTAATCCCGTTCAAAACCCACTGAACCTGGTGTATCGTGTTGCTTTCCGGTCCAGAGAAGACCCATGCATCCACTCAGAAACGCCCCATCCCGTTTCAAATCCAGCCGCGGTTTTTCTCCACTCTTCCAGACACAAACCCCAGTCTCTCGAATCACCGCAGGATCCTGCCAACCTACGCCCAAATCCAGCTCAGACTGCACCGAATCTTTTCCATTTAACAAGGCCCAAGCTCCGCTCCCTCCCAGCCCCGCCTTCTGCTCATAAGGCCAATCCTGTAAACTCACCTTTGGCGAAATCGCGCAATTCACAATAAAACCGCCCTTTCGAGCATACTTCGGCACATCGAGCCAGCCTCCGCCAAAGTCAACACGCAGAGGTGCTTCCGTCACCCCACTAATCCGATTTACAATAGCCGTCGTCGAAATCGGCTCAAACTTCGGAGGGGTCTTCGGCAGGCAGACATATCGACACCCCAATTCCTGACACAAGATTTCTTTTAGCTCCCCAAATTGATCATCCTCCGTGACCGCCAAAATATCCGGCTTAAGCTCGCGGAAAATCGGCTCAAAATCCAACCCCTTTCGTTCCCCATTACCAGCGACTACGTGATCTACCATTACCAGTGAACGCAAAAGCTCAGCCTTATGATCATCCGGTAACGAAGGCCTGCGACCCTTGTGCTTCCATAAAATATCCTCATTTGCGAACGAAACCGTCAAATGATCCCCCAAAGCCCTAGCCTCCTCAAAAAACTGCAAATGCCCCGCATGTAAAATATCATAACAACCTGAAACAAAAACCTTAACCATCGTCTTTAGAAGTCAATCACGCCTCCCTCGCTGGACAAGTCTTTCCCGATTCCCTACGGTCCGTGAATGAAGTTTTTGATCTTCCTGCTGTTTCCCTTAACCATCCTCGCTGAAAAAAAGCGGCCCAATATCGTCTTTTTCTTCACTGACGACCATGCTCCTCACGCCATAGGCGCTTACAATGGCTGGCTTAAATCAGTAAATCCAACCCCCGAAATCGACAAGCTCGCCGACGACGGCATGCTTTTTGAGAATTCCTTCTGCACTAACTCCATTTGCGGTCCCTCTCGCGCCGTCATTATGAGCGGAAAGCACAGCCATAAAAATGGCTTCATGAACAACGGGAATTCCTTCGACTGGAACCAACAGATTTTCCCGAAAATTCTCCGTGCCGCTGGTTACCATACCGCCCTTTACGGTAAATCTCACCTCAAGGGAAAACCCCAGGGCTTTGACTCCTGGGCCGTCCTACCAGGTCAGGGCGATTACTACAATCCCGCTATGCTTACCCCAAAAGGCCGTAAAATCATCAATGGCTACTGCACCGACATCGTCACTGACATGGCCATCGACTTCATCAAGGAATCCAAGGAACTGGGTAAGCCTTTCATGCTCATGTGTCAGCACAAGGCCCCACACCGCACCTGGATGCCAGCCCTGCGCCACCTTCATCTCTACGATGACATCGATATTCCAGAGCCCAAAACCCTCTTCGACCAATACGAAGGACGCATCCCAGCCCAGCATCAGGAGATGGAAATCGACCGTCACATGTATCTCGACCATGACCTCTTTACCGATCTCACCCCAGACTTAGATTTCCCCAAACAGCGCCGTCCAAGCGAGGACCGCTCCGCCTACATAAACATGAAACGCATGACCCCGGATCAGCTAAAAACTTGGCGCGCCGCTTACGACCCCAAGGATAAAGCGTTCCGCGAAGCCAAACTCACCGGTCGTGATCTCGTCCGTTGGAAGTTCCAGCGCTATGCTAAAAACTACCTCCGCGCTATCAAGGGCGTTGACGAGAACTTGGCGCGCCTCCGTAAAGCGCTTGAAGATCAGGACCTCGCCGACAACACGGTCTTCGTCTACTCTTCTGATCAAGGATTCTATATTGGCGACCACGGCTGGTACGATAAACGTTGGATGTACGAAGAATCTTTGAAAATGCCTCTTATCATCTCTTGGCCTGGCGTTATTAAACCCGGCTCACGCAATACTGACCTCGTTCAAAACCTAGACTACGCGCAAACCTTCCTCGAGATGGCCGGGGCAGAAACGCCCAGCGACATGCAAGGCGCTTCTCTCATGCCGCTACTCAAAGGCAATAGGCCCGATGACTGGCGCAAATCCATCTACTACCACTACTACGAGTATCCCTCCTACCATCAAGTCCCCCGCCACAACGGTATCCGCACCGAACGCTACAAACTCATCAACTTCTATGAATTCGGAGAATGGGAATTCTACGACCTCAAAACCGACCCTGATGAACTCAAAAACCTTTATGGTAACCCCGAGAAAAAAGAGCTAATCAACGATGTCCGAAAACAACTTCTCAAACTACAAAAAGGCTATGGGGATGACACCGTACTCAAAGAAAAGCCACAGGAGTGGAAGCGTAAAATGCGAACCACCACCAGTGTTAAAACCAAAGCAAACTTCCGCCCACGCGTGAAGTAACCAATCTGGAAAAAATCAGGTCATTGGTCGCGAAATTAAATCAGCAGTAACTCGTTACCAATATTGAAATTGCAGACCTCCCTTACTGTCAAACTGCGGCAAGTAAGGGAAGGGTTCCACTCGTTATCGTTAACGAAAATCGACCTCCTTAGGATCCTTTTATTTTTGCAATCACCCCTTAAGCTTCATGGTTTTTTGGCTTACTTATTTATCAATCCAGAAGCCGCCATCACCTTAATCCATAGCGGGTAGTGGCTTGGCACTTGCCATCTTTTCCAAAAAAGCCAGTCTCTCGCCCGATAAATCCCGTCATACAAATGAGCGAATTCCAGGTAGTCCCAGCTAACAAACATGATGAATTAGTCGCCGCAGCCTATCAGGCTCGGGGTTACACGGCAGAAGAATCTTCAGTTGCCGCATCCGTTTGCCAAGAAGCCGCTCGCCACGGGATCCGCACACACAATGCCCTCAAAGCTCTCCACCTCGACCACCTTTTTGGCTCCGCCACTGGAGGCTGCGTTCCTGGTGCAGAAATCGAAGTCGTCAATGACCGCTTTAAGGCCTCTGAAGTCTGGAATGCCAACAAGAAATTAGGCCAAGCTGTTGCCGTAGCTGCCATTGATCGCTGCATCGAGATGGCCGATGAATTTGGAGTTGGTCAAGTCGCGATCGACAACGCCTTCCATTACCTTTGGGGCGGCGGATATGTCATGAAAGCTGCCGAAAAAGGTTACATCGCTTACACCAACTGCACATCTACTCTAGCTGAAGTCGTTCCTTTCTTTGGCAAGCATCCTACTCTTGGCACTAATCCTCACTCGTGGGGGTTCCCAACACAGGATGCGAATGGATTCCCCATCGTCATCGATTGGGCCACCTCGACCGTTGCCATGGGCCGCGTCCAGCAACTCAAACGGGAAGGCAAGCCCCTCCCTCCCGGAGCCGCCGTTGACAAAGATGGCAACGAAACTACCGACCCCAACGAAGTTGTATCCCTCCTGCCATTCGGAGCACACAAAGGTTACGGCATGGCTCTCATTAACGAACTCGTCGGCGGGTTCATTGGCGGTTATCTCCCTACTGAACGGGGGCGAAAAGGCACCAAAACCACTTCCTGTTTCTACTTTCAGGTCATTCACCCAGATGCTTGGTCCAGCGGAGCATTCGTTCACGGCGATCAATCGGCCAACATGAAAGCAGTCCTCGATGACATCCTAGGTCATGGAAACGAAAAGTGCCTCCTTCCCGGACAAATCGAAGCCGGCTTCCGTGAGCGTACTGACGCGGCTGGCGGACTTCTTTTCACCAATGCCGAACTTACTGAATTTAAGGAATTGGCCGATGAAGTCGGACAACAAGGCTGGGAACTCGAAAACTTCCCCGAAGAATCTGCGTAAAAAACCCACGCCATGCCAAACTACGACTACCAGTGCAAAAAATGCGATCACGTCTTCGAAGTCTTTCAGAGCATGAATGACGAAAAGCTCACTGACTGCCCTCTTGCAGAGTGTGGTGGGCAGGTCAAACGTCTTCTTGGAACTGGCGCAGGCTTCATCTTTAAAGGCTCCGGATTTTACGAAACGGACTACCGGTCAGACTCTTATAAAGCCGGCGAGAAGAAAGCCTCCGAATCCAGCTCATCAAAACCTGAAAAAAAGGATTCAAAGCCTACCAAATCCTCCGACTAAAGTCGATGCTGCGTAAATCCCGTCTCGAGGACGACACGCAAAACAAGTTGGTCATTCTGTCGCTTCTGAAATTCGTCAATTTCATGGTTGGCTCTGCCTCTCCCAACCTCTTCACTGTTCTGTCATGAAGCGCTATTTCATCCTTTTCACTCTTTCTCTCGTCGGGGCGCTTGGCTACGGAATTTACCTTGGCTTCCAATCGCAGGACCTCTCAGACATAAAGGGCCGCTTGGAAGATGATCGCACGAATAACCCATCCAGCATTCCCAGCCTCATCCAGGACGCTGCCAAGAACCGCATCGACAGTGTCACCATTACCGAGCGCGAGCTCAACACTTGGCTCGCCAACAAACTGAAAGCCCGACAAGAAGGACTCCTTGCAGACCACGTCAAAATAAAAGGTGTCTGGGTCCGCTTTAATGAAGAAGAAGGCGGTCGCGCCGAAATTATCGTTGAGCGCGAAATTAAGGGCCACCCCCAGACCGTTTCCAAGTTCATTCGCATTGAACGAAAGAAAAAAGAAGACGGTTCCTTCACCACCTACATCTACGAAGATGGCGGTCGCATTTGGAATCTCCTTGCCGCAGGTGGCCGCTTCGGCCCCGCTCGCGTTCCACAAGGATTCCTCTTCTTTACCCATAATGCCTTTCAGAATCTAAGAGATTTATTTTCCGATGAACTCACCGCCATGGAGGAAGAAATTACGAAACGTGGTGGCGGACGCATCATATTTGAAGAAGACCAAATGCGCATCGACTTCCCGAAGAACTAGCTTTGCAATCAGCGATTCAGCCAAATAATCGAAGCCCCACGGTTATTCCGGTCACTCGCATATCTTCCTCCCAGCTCCTCAGCCAAATGGCGCAAAAAAGCCGTTGCTCGCGGACCAATGATGGAGTGACCCGACATCGAACCATAACCGTGCACAATTTTTAAACCTGCGTGACGATAGTGAATCGCCTGATTCAGCGCCTCCATGATTTTCTCCCGCGCATGCTCCCACGTTTCGCCAGCATGCGCCACGTCCACTTCTAGCAGACCTGCCCTGATATCGCGCGGTGCAGAACCATCACATTTGGGGCAATGGTTTTCCCAAAAATGATCGAAAGGAAAACCACACTCTGGGCACTCCCGCATCTTCCCTAAATTCGGAGAAAAACTTTTCGTTTATAAAGAGTTCGGCACAACCAGAATATCAAAAACATTCCACCCAAAGCGACCAATAGCGCACCTAGCCCAGGCAAGATTCCATTCGCGCAGTCTGCCACCGGTCCACTCAAAACACGCTCAGCAACATGGTTAAAATCTAACACAGTTGAGAGCAAGTAAATCGCAATCGGATTCATTCCAACCCAGACAAATGGCATTGCCCACTTTTTTAACTTCACCACATCTATCATCAAATAAAAGAAGGCAAGTAAGATCAAACTCCAACCACCTGCCAAAACCACAAAGCTAGAGGTCCAAAGGCACTTGATGACGGGATGATACCCGCCCCATAAATTCCCTACCAAAACAAAAATCGCCCCAGCTCCGAAAAGAGTTAGAACCTTCTTTCCTCGCGTTAACCCCTCATTTTTCAAAAGCAGCCCCGCAAAAACTCCCAACAGACAAGTCGCGATTGCCGGCAATGTGGAAAGAATGCCCTCCGGATCATGAGTTCCACTCCATTTACGAAACGGCAAATATTTTGAATCAAACCAATTCGTTATATTCCGCCCCTCTTCAAAACTCACCGCTTCTTGGCCAGGCACTGCTACAAAGGACAAAAGCGCCCAATATCCACCAAGCAAAACCAAAAATGCCGCGACCAACCCGCGCGCTGGTAAATAGATAAAAAGTAACCCTGTCACCAAATAGCAAATCCCTATCCGCTGCAGGACACCTAGCAACCTCACCCCTTCTAATCCACCTGAGATTCCTCCATAATAAATAATCCCGATCAACCAAAGCAAAAGCCCCCGCCAAATGACCCGCCGAACCGCAGCACGCCGACTGCCCGATGCTTGCAATTTTCCTAATGAAAACGCTACCGAAGCTCCAACAATGAAAACGAAGGAGGGGAAAATTAGATCATAAAAACGAAACCCCTCCCAGCTCACGTGTTTTAGCTGAATCATTACCGTATTTAGAACTTCTGATTGCACCCCGTCTAACTTTGCCAGCGCATGAGCAAGCGCCTCGCCACCCACAATCCAAAACATTATAAATCCCCGGAAAGCATCCAATGACATTAATCGCCCATTGGAAACCGGGATCAGACTAGGAGAAGTTTCATCAGACATCCCTCTAACTAGTAAATCCAAACTAATTTGACAATCTCCCAAATCCCGATCCACCCTTCCCAACACGCCTGAGCTGCTCTGCATCAGATTTAACCTGTCCCAAGCATTCAAGATGTAGCGCTCAATGCTCTAGCATTCGACGTTTTCTTGCTCAAAGTATCTTCTCTACTCTAAAGACTTCCAACTTCCTTCAAAATGTGGTCCTAAAGCCCCCGTCATGACTTCGGCAGAGATTCGCAATAGCTTCCTCGACTTCTTTAAGGAGAAACAGCACACCACTGTCCCCTCCGCCTCTATTCTGCCACAGTCGCCAGGACTCCTTTTTACAAATGCGGGAATGAATCAGTTTGTTCCATACTTCCTTGGCACTGAGAAAGCTCCATACGATCCTCCACGCGCCGCCGATACCCAGAAATGCATCCGCGCCGGCGGGAAACACAACGACCTTGAGGATGTCGGCTACGACACCTATCACCATACCTTTTTTGAAATGCTGGGGAACTGGTCCTTCGGCAACTACTTCAAGGAAGACGCCATCGCCTGGGCTTGGGAACTTGTCGTCGAACGCTGGGGACTTCCGGCCAACCGACTTTACGCGACCGTCTACGCTCCCAGCGAAGGTGATCCCTCGGAATTCGATCATGAAGCCTACCAGATCTGGAGAGGTTTCTTCGAAAAAGCCGGACTCGATCCAAAGATCCATATCGTCAATGGCAACGTCGAAGACAACTTTTGGAAAATGGGAGATACCGGACCGTGTGGCCCCTGTTCGGAACTCCATGTCGACATGACACCAAATGGCGACACCGGCGGAAAGCTCGTGAATATGGATTCTGATCTCTGCATCGAAATCTGGAACCTCGTCTTCATTCAATACAACGCTGAAGAAGATGGCACTTACCGCGACCTCCCCTCAAAACACGTCGACACTGGGATGGGCTTCGAACGTGTCTGTTCACTCATTCAAAATACCAAGAACTTCACTGACTTTTCCGAAAAACCCACAAACTACGCCACCGATGTCTTTCAGCCAATCTTTCGTATACTCGAAAAACTCAGTAGCAAAAAATACGTCGATGTCTACCCCGGTGAGAAATCCGATGCCCTCGAAGAAGCCATCGCCTTTAGAGTGATCGCTGATCACATCCGCACCCTCAGCTTCTCTATCGCCGACAGTATAATCCCTGGCAACACCGGGCGGAACTACGTCCTTCGCCGCATCTTACGCCGCGCTGTCAAATACGGCCGCACCCTCGGCTTCAATGGCAACGAACCTTTCCTCCCTAGACTCGTCGATACACTCGTTGAGGAATTCAGCCACGTCTTCCCCGAAATCAAAACCCGCGCTGAAGTCATTAAAGAAACCCTCACCCTTGAAGAAGAGTCTTTCAATAAAACCCTCGACCGGGGAATGGAAAAGTTCGAGAAGGCCGCTAGTGAAAACGTCTTCCCTCCGGAGGATGCCTTCCAACTCTACGACACCTATGGTTTCCCACTCGATCTTACCGCTCTTCTTTGTCGTGAGCGGGGCATCTCTCTCGATGAAAAAGCGGTCGAAGTCCACATGGAAGAAGCCCGCGAACTCTCCCGAGCTTCGCAAAAGAAAACAATAGTCCGTGCGGCTGAGATTTCTACCGATGTTACCACCGAATTCCTTGGATTCGAAGAAGACTCCTGCAAGGCAATCGTTCTCGAAGTTCACGGCGATCTCGTCATCACCGACAAAACTGTCTTCTTTACCGAAATGGGCGGACAAGAAGGTGACACCGGAACACTTAATAATTTCCCAATTACCGGCACCCAAAAGATCGGCGCCGCGATCGCTCACCAAATCGAAGGCAATATTCCTGCAGTTGGTGACACCGTAGATCTCACAATCCATCGCGAGCGCCGCGCTCCTATCGAGGCTCACCACACCGCCACCCACCTCCTCCACTGGGCTATACACAAAGTCATCTCACCCGACGCTTCCCAACAAGGATCCAGCGTTTCGCCAGACCGCTTGACCTTTGATTTTAACTCAAAAGCGGTCACTCCAGAACAAATCGAAGCCATTGAGGAAAAGGTTAATTTTGCAATCAAAGCTGACGATACGGTCTCGTGGGTTGAAGTCCCACACCCAGAGGTAAAAGGCCGCGAAGACATCATGCAGTTTTTCGGTGATAAATATGGTGAGCTTGTACGCGTTGTCCAAATTGGGGGGGGCGACAAAACTCTCGACGGTTACTCGATGGAACTCTGCGGCGGAACCCATGTCAGTAAAACTTCTAACATCGGCATCTTTAAAATAAAATCTGAAGGATCTACTGGAGCCGGGATTCGCCGCATCGAAGCAGTCTGCGGCCCTGCTGCCGAAGCCTTTCTCGGCGAAAAACAAGAGATGGAATCCGCAGAAAAATCCGAAGCCCTTGCGAAACTTGCCAAGGCAAACGATGGCCTTCGCAAACTTGATTTTCCCACTCTTTTAGTTCCCGATAATGCCCGAGCCTTCGAAGTGAAAAATCAGGCAATCGAAGCAGAAAAGGCCCTTAAAAAGGCCCAAACTGCTGGAGCAGCCCGCATAGCCGACTCGCTTATTACCGAACAAAATATTACCGAAAATATCGTCATCTCCATTGAAGGATCACCCGCTCTTCTTCAGGAGTTACTGAACGGCTTGAAGAAGATCCAATTCGCTCAGGCCGCCTTTATTGTAATCGACGACGGCAGCAAACTCCACCTTGGAGCCTTCTGCGGAGAAGAAGGAAAGAGGAATGGTCACGGTGCCGGGACTCTCATTCAAAAACTTGGGCCCATCGCCGGAGGAAGAGGAGGGGGCAAACCTGAGATGGCTCGAGGAGCCGCTTCCAATCGCGACAAAATCAGTGAGCTCGCCGCAGCTGCAAAGACAACGCTTGGACTTTAGTGTGAGCCACAGCCCTCGCTCGACTTGCTCCACCTCGAACATAAACGTAAGTTTCTAGTACGTGAAGGTTACCTTATCGTGCGAAGCCTCTTCCCACGGGACGAAGTCGCAGCTCTCATTGCAGAGCAGAATGCCTTTTACCGTGGTGAATACGACTTAACCCCGCCCTTCATCTGGCCCCAAATCCGCTCCTGCCAAGCCAAAACCCGCAAACATCCTTGCGCGTCCTTTTTCTGCTCCGGAATGGCCAAGCTCACCCGCGATGGTCGCCTCGCTTCCCAAATAAAGGACAACTTTAATCTCAATCAACTTCGCTTCTGGCATGATCAACTTCTTTACGAAGAGCCTCAGCGGTCGAAAAAAATTAACTACCACTGGCACCGCGAAGAATCACGCTGGCTCACTTGCTGCGCCAGAAAAATGATCACCGCTTGGATACCGCTCATCGATTTCACCCCAGAAATGGGGCCCATCACCATGATGTCACACAACAAACCTTGTCGCATGACCCTCAGTGCTGGAGACCTCGTAATCTTCCCCTCTACCACCCTCCACGGCAATCCACCTAACTATGGTGACCAACCCCGGCGCGCCCTCGTCGCACACTTTGCCTCTGCCGATCTACGCTATCAAAAGAATGGGAAATTCTCCCACATGAACGAACGGATCGTGCGCCGCATCGATGGTCTTCCCGACTTTCAAGATCCTAAAATCTGCCCCTTAGTCTAACTCTGCCCCAAGGCTACACATCCAAGAATCCCTGCATGATCACCCAATTCGGGAAGCACGACAAGCTCTTCAGCATCTGGTAACTTCAAGTAGCCATTAACCAAGCGTATCACTTCCTGGCGAACCATCGCCAGCAGCTGTTCCTGATGCATCACGCCGCCGCCAAGAATGATCTTCTCTACCGGAGCAATCGTCAAAACGTTCACACATGCTTGCGCAAGATAGTATGCCTCCAGCACCCACGCTGGATGATCCGCTGGTAATTCCTCGGCCTTTTTACCCCAACGTTTTTCAATCGCGGGACCACTCGCAAGACCCTCTAGGCAATCTCCGTGAAACGAACACACTCCCGCGAAATTATCATCAGGATGCTTCGTAACTCGCATATGCCCCATCTCGGGATGTCCCGAGCCATGCACTAACGAACCATCAAGCATCAGGCTTCCACCAATGCCAGTTCCCACTGTAAAGTAAGCTGAATGTTTGGATTCCTTGGCCGCACCCCAGCTTGCTTCTCCAAATAGGGCCGCATTCACATCAGTTTCAAACACAACCGGAACATCACCGAACGCCTCCCGAATTGGGCCTAGCAAATCCGTTTGGGACCAGCGAGGCTTGGGCGTTGACGTAATAAAACCGTAAGTCGCCGACCCCACTTCAAGATCCGCCGGACCAAAAGTCCCGATGGCTAAAGCATCCGCTTTTCCGTGGGCAGACTGCTCTCTTTCGAAGAAATCTACTAAGCGCTTAATAGTTTCTCCCGGAGTCGTGGTCGGAATTTTCTCATGCGCGATGATTTCACCCGGCCCACGTGAGAGCGCGGCGACCATCTTTGTCCCGCCCGATTCCACTACTCCAACCATTTTTCCACTCATCTGAGGTAACTCCGTATCAAACCAGTCTGACTGCGTAAACCTCTGAGATGACACTTGTCAAAAACATGATTTGTCGATAGTTGGCTCCCCGTGGCTGACTTTCGATTTGAAAACCTAGAGGTATGGAAAATGGCAACCGAGATCGGACATCGCGTTGCAGACCTCGCCGATGGTATTGATTCTTTAGGTAAAACCTCTTTTGCCAATCGCCTGCGCGAGTGCAGTTATTGTATCTCCGGCATCCTTGCCGAAGGCAGCAGCTGCCCAACCAAGCCTGAATTTGCGGTCTTTGTAAGCCATGCGCGCGCCGCGACCTTGGAAATTGCAAATCTCATCATTTTCTTCTCTGAGCGGGAGCTCATCTCTGAGGAAGATGAAACCAATCTTGTCAACATGCTGAAGCGGGAGTCCAAGATGCTCGACAACTTCCGCCAAAGCCTCGAGCGGGCCGGCAAGCCCGATCCCATCGGAGCCTAAAATCCCCTCGACGAATCAGAGATTTTTTTGCGTGCAATCCTGAGTTTGCTCAGTAGCCAAACTGTCAAAATGGCTCCAACTCCCTGCCAAAACCAAAAGGCATTCGGAATTGCTCTTGCCACATCTCTAGGCATTCCCTCCTCAGAGAGAAAAACCCCCGATCCATAAATCGGCCATGATACCGGACAAATCCCAGCTAACCAGACAGCAAGGGCTACAAAGTCGTCGCTGCTCACTGCCAAAATAACACCCAACATTACAGGGAGAATTCCTCCAAGAATAACCACAAGCCCGGTCACCTTACGTCCTACGGACTCAAGAAGTGCAGCCATTCCTAATCCCCCGCAAATTAGAATAGAAAACATAGCCACGGGGGTCACCACTAGCAGCGACAACTCAGGATACCAGTGGGAGTTAATGAGCGCTCTTCCAAAAATGAACCAGCCCGCTGCACCCATCATCGACATAGCTATAACCCAGGGGACAGACGTTGCGGCATCTGACAGTAACGGCAACTTCTGATTGCCAAGCTTACGCGCCCGCCGCCAGCCACGGACTTGACCGTGTAAATCAGACGAAATAATAAAAGTTAGCCACCATAGACTAGCAAGAGTCACCAAGCCATAAATTCCAATCATCACAGTAGCCTCCCAAGTCTTTGGGCTCCAGAACTGAATATCCGGATTAATCAAACGCCCAAATCGTCGATCAAGTTCACGTGAGGGGAACAAATCCCCGGAATCCATGAGGGGTAACGCATTCCCTAACAACATCATCTGAAGCCAGCCAAAAAGCCCAGTCGCAGCGAACTTCCCGAGGAGATGACAATCCGCTTTTCGCCACCTTCGCCAAAGCATCATAATCATCGCAAGACTTAAGACTCCTTGCGAAATTAAGGTGAACACATACTGCGGAAAATTTAACCCAAAGAACTTAGCCGGAGGGATAATCGTATTGAAAACCTCCGCGGCATCACCCAACGGCCGTGGGATTAAACTCGGGTAGACCTCATTAAAAACGGGATAGATTGTAACATATTTTAGGTAAACTAAACCAAATTTAGCAGCTTGCGGGATGATCAAATAAAGGAACATCACCAGCCCGGTTGAAGTTAAAAAAGCCCACCTCCGATTCTTCATCACTGATCCCGCTAAGACTCCAGTGAGATGATAAAGAATCGCCGCCATAAAAAAGACTGCGTAGAGCTGTAAGACTCCATTAATCGGAACCTGCCCCTTCCAAATCGAATATCCAGTGAAAGGTAAAGTCGCCAAAAAAAGAATCCACTCACGAATGGGGAGACCAAACAAATAGCCCAATACCTTTGCAAATGGGGTCATGGGAGCCAGTCTCTGATAATCGAGAACTCCTTCATCAGCCTCTGTGGTAATTCCTGCCGCAGCTTGTCCGGTCCCTAGACCAAAAAGAATGAGACCTTGAAGAATCAATAACGGAATTAAAGGCATACGCCCCACGTCAATGGGATTCTGGATTGATCTCGCCGTACTCTCCCGCGCAAGAAAAAAGAAAAATCCAGCCAATAGAATTGTCATTAACAACGCCACCCCAAAACTGGCCGGACGCAATCGACTTCGCGCGTAACGTTTTAAAATCGGATTAGCCCAAATCATCCACGCCGGTAATGGCTTTAATTTTTTTTGACTCCTCATACCTCGCGATTCCCCTCCGCAACTCGCACTAAAATTTCCTCGAAGGACGAACTCGCCTCTTCAAAAGCGCGGACTTTTAAACCTGCGTTCACAAGCTCTACAAGCAATCTTTCCTGTTCTTCCTCTCCTCCCAAAAATTGAAACTCCACCCGCGAACCATCCGCCTCCAATTCGCTCACACCGGCCCGGCCCTCCAACCATGCTTCTACTTTTTTCGAGTCACCAGAAGTCACCACGCTTAAATTCCGCTCGGCACGACCCAACGCCCTTCTAACCTCATCCGCCGTTCCGCTAGCGAGTAGCTCACCTTGGTTCATAACGCATAATGATGAACACATTTCCGCCAACTCACTGAGGATATGCGAACTCACAACCACCGTCGCACCGCCTGCAGCCAAAGCCTGCAGAGCAATCCGCATCTCGCGACGCGATAATGGATCAAGTCCACTAGCCGGCTCATCAAGAATTAGGACCTTGGGCCGGTGCAATAGCGTCTTGGCAAGAACCAGACGCTGGGTCTGCCCCCGCGAAAGCTCTTTGCACCAAGCATTTCGCTTTTCATACAAATTCACGATCTTGAGGCACTCACCAACCCTCTCGCGGCGGTCGCTTGCTCGGCCCAACCGATGAGTATCCGCATGAAAATCCAAAAACTCCCATAGCTTTAAGTCAGACGGCACTGGCGCCAAGTCAGGCATGTAGGCCATAATTCGGCGAACCTCCTCGGCCGATTCAAATATATCAAACCCCGCCACGTTCACTTCCCCATAAGTTGGTTCCATCAAGGTTGTGAGAACTTTAAAAGTACTCGTCTTCCCCGCACCATTCGGCCCAACTAATCCATACACAACCCCGGAAGGGATAGTCAGGCTAATGTCATTGACCGCCACGAAATCTCCGTAATCAACACGGAGATCTTTAATCACGATTGCTGGCTCGCTCATTTAAAAGATATCTCCCTCCAAGAGATCAAAATCTTTAGGAGGAGCCAATTGATAGCGATCCCATTGCTCGGCTACTTCTCGCAGCTGATTCTCTCGGTATTCATCCAGTGACTTTCTCTGGACCGGAGTCAGCGCACTATTAATCGCTGCGTCCCTCGCCATACGATCCAGAGGAGAGGTTGCTCCACGATAATCTTGAGGATTAACCTCTGGCCGATAGTCTTCGGAACCCCGTGCCATCACCCGAAAAAGCTCAGCTTGCTGTTCATCACTCAACGTCACGATCTCATCCAGTCGACCCAGTTTCCGATCCGCCTCCTCCTGGACCGCCTCCACTCTTTGTGCAAGACGCTCTTCTTGAAACTGTTCCAACTCTTCCCCTTCTAAAAACCCCTCCATCAAATTGTTCGTTTCCTCGAAATCGCGCCAATCGTTTTCGGTAGCCTGCACAAATTCCACAAACCCGCTCTGATCACTATTAATCACTTCATTAATCTTCTCAGCATTTTCCTCACTTCGTTTCTTAAAATGCCCGCGCAATTCATTCCTCTGGGCTGCCGTTAAAGTGTAATTGCGGGTCCACTCAGAAACCCGCGCATCAACCCACTTCGCTTCGTTCACTTTCCTAATCCGATCCATCACCGGAGCGACCTGACGCATCCAGGGTTTCGCACTTCCCAAAATATCATCAAAGCTGACTTCCTTCCCATCCTTGAGATCACGAGCCAGCCGGCGAAATTTGGCAGACCCGGAGCCTTCCGCACGTTCCACATAAGCTTTCAATGCCCTTGCTTCTCTGCCGCTTTTAGCTGCCTCCTGCTCAGCAAGCTCTAATCGGTCTTGGATCGAGCCTGGATCGGGACGCTGACTCTTTGAAAAGAGATAGCCTCCCGCGCACCCGACAAGAAGACCGATTACTAACCCGAAGAATTTCTTAAACTGCACGAGAGACTTCTAATAAACTATTTGAACGATGTCCCTAGAAAATAAGCGATGAGCCAGATTAAGTTCAAAACTCAATTTGGCAGCGCAATGAGATAAAGCGTCGTGACATAAACAAGCTCATCATCGTTACTCTCGCCGAGATTTTTTACCTCCTTTTCAATCTTCCAACCTGATTTTTTGAGAAGATTTTTCAATGCTGCATCGGTGAAAAATCGCAATCTCTGAACGGTCTCTTCCCTCCTAATAACATTCCCCGAAGCATCCCTCATCGTGTAACGATGTTTCCGCACCAAACTTCCAATCTGCTCTTTGATCTTATGCTGTGTCTCCAACTCACCAGTTCCACCAATTGGCAAAACAACATCACGGTCAAAATACCATTCGTTCTGCGGCAAATCTCCTGAGATCTCTGCCCAGGGAAAAAACAAAGTCAGATAAAGAGAATCTGCTTGTTCACTCAACCGTGTGAGCTGTTTTTGCGGATCTAAAAAAAGCTGGAACGTGAAAGCCGGGAGCAAGATGGCATCATACTTACCTTCATGTTCTTGCCACTCTTCTTCAAGAACCTTCGCATCAGGAAAATTCTCTCGTGAGAGCTTCGCCATTTCAGACGAGCATTCAAGTCCCAGCACATCGTGTCCCGCCGCGACTAAAGGACCGAGCAAGCGACCCGACCCCGAGCCAATATACAGACACTTCCCCTTTCTAGCCTCTAAAAATTTCTTTATCAAAGGCAATTCGCTGGGCGCTTCCTCGGCCTCCCAAAACAAATCGTGCCATGAAGCTTCAAAACCCTCGTAACCCGAATTCATGATTTCACCTCAGACACTTCTTTCTTTTTCAAGGCCTTAGTCTCGGGATCATCCTGTTCAATTACGAGTGAATGGATCGTGATTGACCCTTCAATTTTCTCGTCCTCCGATAAGACCGGATTCAACTTTCCGTCTTCGGTTTCGGTAAAAAGAATAATAGCATTGTCGCCGTGCGCCGTCTTGAAATCTTCCATCGTGAAAACATCCGTCAGTAAGGTCGACTTCATCTCGGCTCCCTTTCCCACAAAAGAACTCAAATCGGAAAATCTTGGCCCCCCAAGAAAACAAAACCGCCCACGCATATGATTAGCGACCGCTTTTTGGTGATGAAAATCGACATCTGACGGCGTGATCTGCCAAACGTTAGCCTTACCAAATCGGTGCTGAAATTCGCGCGCCGCTAGCGAGTTCACCTCATTATTGGGAGTGGCCGCCACCAAGTGGCCAAGCCCCGCAAAATCGATTTCCTCCTCAGCATACTCCGAAAGGATATTAGCTCGCACTGCCTGTAAGCCATCAAGCCTCGCAGCCGATACTTTCTCGAAGCGTGTGTCTAACAATAGGCAGTGGTGACCTTTCTCGACCAAGCCCTTCGCCACAACCCGAATCCAAGGCTCAGCTCCAGCAAAAAGTACACCCGTAGGATTGGCATCGGACAACCCAAGTCGGCGCGCCAAAGGAGCCGCTAACAGACCGTAAAAAGTGACCGTTCCCAGGATCACAATAAAGACTAGGGGAACCAATTCACCAGCCTCCCCCGCCAACGCGACATAAGTTTCGTTTTCGGGATTTATCTTCGCCGCCCCCGTAATTTGAAGAGCGAATACTGAAGTTACGGCTGCCGCCACGATTCCCCGCGGAGCCAATAGAGCCAAAAAAAGTTGCTCTCGAAAAGTCGTATGCGCTGAACCAAGGTTCGCGAGAAAGACGGAAACCGGACGTACCACCAAAATTAAGGCGAGGAGAAACATCAGTCCCTTTTGCCAAACCATTTGAATCTCAGAAATCCCGATCCGCCCGGAAAGCATTAAGAAAAGGAGCGAAATAATAAGTACTCTCAAGTTCTCTTTAAATTCAAGAATATGCCGCACTGACACTTTTTTCTGATTGGCCAAAGCCACTCCTAAAACGGTCACCGTCAGTAAGCCCGCTTCATGTTGAATGGCATTAGAACCTGCAAAAGCCACTCCAACCAAAGCCAGAAAAAACATGCTCTCCAAAAAATCTGGGATTAAGTGCCGCGACATCAAACCCTCCGTCACCTTCGCTAATCCCCAACCCAACCCCACCCCGACAACCAGCGTCTTCACCAGAGCAATAGCCACAATGTCCCAGCCCTGGCCGACTCCACCTTCCTGAATCGTAATGAAAACTAAGACCGCTAAAACTGCTCCAATGGGATCTACCACGATTCCCTCCCACTTGACAATCGAGGCCACCTTACGACGCGGTCTAATCAAACGGAGCAAAGGAGCCACAACAGTCGGCCCAGTCACCACTAAAATTGCTCCCAGCAGCGCGCAAATCTGCCAGTGGTATCCTAGAGTGTAGCGTGCTGCCACCGCCGTTAGACCAAAGGCTAATACCACCGCTGTGGTGCAAAGTTTTAGCACCGGAGTGCCCGCCTCCTTGAGCTCGGAGAATTTTAACGTGAGTCCACCTTCGAAAAGAATAATCGCCACAAAAAAACCAACTAGACTTAATAGCGAGCTTTCATCCTTGAGATAATTATCGATCCGCATTCCGGTGAAGTGCGAAAGCGCAAATCCCAAAATGAGCAAAAGTAAAATTGACGGCAATTTCATCCGCCAAGCCGACCACTGTGCCACTACCCCTAGGAGTAGAAGAAAGGCAAGATAAGCAAGAAGACTCACATACGAAGACTGACTTCAATCCCCTTCTCCGCCAAGTCTCGATCTCAATCGAAATCGAACGCCGCATTAAATGAGGTCATCCTTGATTGGCCAGCCCCAACCTACTCCCCGCTTATCGCCAGAAGGAGCAACTTTTCGAGACCCTCGCAATCACGAAGCCTAACTTAAGAAGGACAGATCCTCAAAAAAACTACCAAGGCAGTGGGAAAGCAGCATTAAAAGCGAAGACCTTCTCACGAATCTCAGCGAGTTTTGCATCATCTTCGCGAGCTTCTAAGGCTTCATGGATTAAATCAGCCACTGTCTCGACATCATTTGTTTTCATCCCACGAGTTGTCACCGCAGGTGTTCCAATTCGAATCCCGCTCGGTTTCATTGGCCCAGCTTCATCAAAGGGAATCGAGTTCTTATTCACGGTGATACCCACCTTGTCGAGAGTGTCAGAGACGATTGATCCATCAAGGCCCACCGGGCGGAGATCGACCATGAAAACATGATTTTCAGTGCCTCCAGAAACGATGCGATAACCATTCTTTCCTAAAGCCGTAGCCATTGCCTGAGCATTCTTAACAACTTGCTCCTGATACTCTTTGAAGCCAGGCTTAAGAGCCTCGCCAAAGCATACTGCCTTGGCTGCAATAACATGCATCAGCGGTCCACCTTGCACCCCCGGAAAAACGCGGCCGTCGATTTTCTTGGCATAGTCAGACTTACATAAAATAATACCGCCACGAGGTCCGCGAAGAGACTTGTGAGTGGTAGATGTCACGAAATCAGCATGCGGAATCGGGCTAGGATGAACTCCTGCAGCGACCAGTCCAGCTATGTGCGCCATATCGACGAACAAATAAGCTCCAACCGCTTTGGCAATTTTCCCCATCCGTTCAAAATCGATCGTTCGCGAGTATGCACTCGCTCCACAAGTGATTAACTTGGGCTGAACCTCCTCCGCTTGCGCTTCAAGAGCATCGTAGTCGATACACTCATTCTCTGCGGCTACTCCGTAATGTGTAACATCGTAAAGCCGGCCCGAAAAATTGGCCGGATGTCCGTGCGTCAAGTGCCCACCATGCGCAAGATCCATGGTCAGAATCTTATCGCCCGGTTGTAGCACCGCGAAGTAAACTGCCGTGTTAGCCTGCGACCCCGAATGTGGCTGCACGTTAGCATGCTCGGCTCCAAAAATCTCCTTAAGCCGATCAATCGCAAGTTTCTCGACCACATCAACATTCTCGCATCCTCCATACCAACGACGTCCGGGATAACCCTCAGCGTATTTATTAGTCAAAAGCGAACCTTGCGCTTCCATCACAGCAGGACTTGCAAAATTCTCGGAAGCGATCAGCTCAATGTGGCTACGCTGGCGTTTTTCCTCACCTACAATAGCCTCAAAAACTGCCGGATCCGTCATTGCAAGGCGTGATCCCGACGCTTTACAAAGCCGGCGCTCATGACGACCACCCTCGAAACTTGTCTTGAGAAAAATCTCAACGATCTCCAATGCGACCTCTTCTTCTACTACTTTCTGGCCAAGGCAAAGCACGTTGGCATCATTGTGAGACCGAGCAAACTCCGCCTGCTCCACGTTATGAATATTGGCACCCCGCACATCACGGAAACGATTCGCGGCGAGACACACACCCGCTCCGGTAGTGCAAATTAGAATTCCACGGTCAACACGCTGCTCATTCACCGCTCGGGCCACCTCATTAGCAAAGTCGGCATAGTCAACCGAATCGGCCCCATGAGTGCCATAATCGACAAAATCGCGGCCTGCTTTTTTCAAAGCCTCCACGATAGCATTTTTCAACTCAACCCCGCCGTGATCGGCCCCGACTGCAATGCGGTAAGAATCTGCGCTCATTAGACACCCCTTCACTGACGCCTACTTGCCAAAATGGCAAGCGCTCACTTGCCAAAAGACCAATCAAGATTTCTCTTCCCAGTTTTCCATGAAGCCCAAAATCCCGCCCATCGCAGCATTAAGGACCTTCGAAGTCATCTCGTAAGCGGGACGGCCCATCCCTATAGGATCAGGAACATCCATGCCCACGTGACCATCAATCTCCACAAAATCGCAGGCCAGATGATATTTTCCCTCATACTCCGGATGCATTATTTCCAACATTTCAAGATGTCCCTCGGTCATACAAAAAACGGCATCTGCTTCCTCTAGCATCGAGCCATCTACCATACGGCTTCGGAAACTCTCCAACTCCGCTCCCTGCTCTTTAAGAACACTGATCGTTTCGGGACTTGCTAAACTCCCAGGCTGGGCCGCCACTCCAGCCGAAGAAACCTCAATATCCGTTTTTTCCGCTGCCTTGCGAAACACCCCTTCCGCCATTGGACTCC
>Ga0213869_10000737_pt1 | contig 25587 bp, 16 predicted proteins | sample PICome_10_FD_160083 | JGI IMG/M metagenome (GOLD analysis project Ga0213869, IMG submission 160083) | Coastal seawater microbial communities near Pivers Island, North Carolina, United States - PICO132 | ecosystem: Environmental > Aquatic > Marine > Coastal | place: USA: North Carolina...
GGAGCAGGTGGTTATGCTGCTTACATGAGTCCATATTCAGGACATGGTAATTTATATATGCCAGATACTAAATTTTACAATAAATAAAAATATGATATTAGTTTTTGTGTTTCTAAATTTCATAAATTGTTAATAAATTAATTTTTATTATTAATTTTTATTATTATTTTTTATTATTAATTTTTATTATTAATTTTTATTAATATTTTTAAAAATTGATTTTTTTTTAGTAAATTTTGATATTAATATTATTTATTATAACAATATTATTAAAAATGGAGTATCCAATTAAATTTGAAGAATTTGGTCCTGAATTCCGTAAGGTATATAAGGTAGATGAAAAATCAGACCAATTGTGTACACTTTACCATAATATACTATCTAAAGAGGAATGTAATTCTATTCTTAAAAATCATGAACATAAACATTCTAATATCAAAGATGAAAATATTTATAATCGTTCTAAATTTTCTGTTAACGATAATGAATTATCTGAATTAATATGGTCACGAATTAAACATTTGGTTCCTGAAAAATTAGATGGAGGTAAAGTATATGGTTTGCGTACAGAATGGCGTCATGGACGTTATCTTAAAGATCAATATATCTTTCCACATATAGATGGTAGAAAAACAAGTAATGAACAACAAAATAATAAAAATATAAGTTCACGATTTTCACTTACTGTTTATTTAGATGATGAATTTACGGGAGGAGAATTTGTGTTTGTAAAAGGAGTACATGATGATGGTAGATATGACACTATTATTAAAACAATTAAACCAAAAGCAGGAATGGCATTGCTTTTCTATCAAGATGTGTCAGAATTTAGTCATGCAACACTACCAGTAAAGAGCGGAGTGCGTTCTATTATGCGTAGTGATGTATTATATTATTTTGAATCTAAAGAGGATATAAAAATGAATAAATAATTATTTTAAATTTTAATGTAATTAATTAATTATTTATTATTTTTTTTTTCTCAATATGTATATATAAATGCCTAATCTTTTAAAATCTAATAAATTAAAAAAAAGCATAGTTATTGCTAAAAAAAATAGATCAATGACTAAAAAAGCAAGACCAATGAGTAAGAAGGTTAAATCTAAAAGTAAGAAAACAAGATCTAAAGGTAAGAAAACAAGATCTAAAGGTAAGAAAACAAGATCAATTAGTAAGAGGGTTAGATCTAAATTACCAAGCAAAAAAACATATCAACATGGTGGAGATAGTTTTACTTTTTCAAATGCCATAGACTCCGCGGAGTCTATCAGTGTAGATACATCTGGTGAAAAAATTATTTTAGGTTCTAATAAAGTTATTTGGGTTCAACCAGGAAATAAAAAAGTAATTTCTATTGAACTTCTTACAGATGATTGTCAAGTTGAAGGATATAATTTAGAAAAGGCTATGAGTTTTAAAATGGCAGATCTTAAGATCGGCCCTGTAATAGATTATATAGAATTATTTGATTTAGGTGACGAAAATGGAGATAATAAAGAAAAATTAAAATTAATATTTAGTGAAAAAACTGAACTAAGTGTAGAAGATGCTGGTAATGAATTTAGAGCTAAATACAATAGTATAATTTCGGAAAATCCTCCTGTTAAACAAATACTAGCTGTAACAAAAATGGATAAATTAGAATCTTTTCTTGATGATTGTTATATACCAGCTCATCAGGTTCATGAACCTGATAAGCAATTTGGTAATGGTACTGACAAACAAGATCAATGTATTGACGTATTTAAATCACTAAAAGAAAAAACTAATAAAATGTGGGATCATAACATAGCTCATCGTGATTTACATGCTGGAAATATGATGTACAAAAAATATTCGAATGGTACAGTTGAAGGATTTATAATTGATTGGGGAAAAGCCAAAGAATATAGTCCAGAAACAAGTAGAGATGATGTTGTAGAAAAAGAAAAGGCGGCAGGTAGAAGTGAAGAATTGGCTACGTTATTTTCTGGATCAAATAGTTATAATGGTTTTTTTAAAGATAAATTCAAAAGTCATCAATTATAATTAAAATAATAAACAAACAAAATTTTATTTTTATTTTTTTCAAACTAATAATAAAGTAAAAATAGAATAAATATAGCTAAATAGAAAAAAATTAATTATTAATAAAAATAATCTTTACTTTTATAAAATTGATATTTTTATAATAAATTTATTAAATATTAGTAATTTATGCTTAATAAATAAAAACTAAAAGATGAATAAACTAAATTTATATTTAATTAGAGATACTAATTTTTTAGAGAATCCTGATGTAGAAGTAGAATTTAAAGATATTGAGGATAATACAATTAAGATAAATCCAGAATATAAAAAAATAACAGCAGGTAACTATAAGATTATTTTCTTACCTACAACAGAAGATAAAGTAATAGCAATTGAACTTATTACTTCTCATAAAAAAAATGAAGAATTAATTAATGAAAGAGTAATTTCTGATAAGATGAGTTCAGCTGGTATTGGTCCTAAAATATATTATAGTAATACGTGTGATTTATCTCATAAAGATAATGAAACCAGTTTAAAAAAACTTTTTGGTGGAAAAAATAAACTCGATAAAAGAGATTATGAAGCAGCTGGTAGATTTGTCCAAGCATATAATAATATTTTTAGTCCAGAAAATGAAGGTTCACGTCCTGAAATAAAATTATTAGCAATAACAATAATGATGAAATTAGATAATTTTCGTGACCATTGTTTTTATCCATCTTTAGCCAATAATATCCAAACTATGTGGGGTGTTGATAGTAAAAGTAGACAATTTGATTCAAAAATACTTACTGAAGACGAATGTAAACAAATATTTAAAACACTAAAAACTAAATTTAATACATTATGGGATCAATACCATATTGCTCATCATGATATTAATCATAATAATTTAATGTACAAAAAATATTCGGATGGTACAGTTGAAGGATTTATAATTGATTGGGGAAAGGCTAAAGATTATAGTAAAACAGATGAAGATGCTTATAAAAAAGAATTTGATTACCAAGGTACTGGTGTTCTAGGAGAAGATTTTTTGAAATTATTTAGAGGAAAGGGAGACGGCGGAGATGCTATTAGGTTTAAACCAGGTTTTAGATATAATGAATTATAATAACTTCTTAATGTTCTCTAAATGCTAATTATATTACAACTAAACAATTATTTACTTTTATTGATAATTTTTTTTGTTATATTTTTTTAATTAATTTATATGTATTATAATAATAATGAGTATAGAAACATTTTTAAAAAAAATACCAATTAATACATTAGTTTTAGTAACACTAGTTGTATTACTAGTAATTATAGTATTAATAAATAATGTTTTCACTATACCTGATATGAAAAAAGAATTAAAAGTAAAAAAAGAAAGATTTTACAATTCAGCAATATCAACTACATCATCAACATCAACATCAACTACAGAAGCTAACATAAACGAAGTAAAACCTTGTAGTGAAAGAGGACCTGATAATGATAATGATAATGATAATGATAATGATAATAATAAATGTTTTCAAGATAATAAATGTACTTTTGATTGGAATACAAATAAGTGTGTTGATACTCCTTGTAATTCTTATTATAATAAAAATGAATGTCCTACAGGTGATAATGATAATTGTGAATGGAATTCCGATACAAGTTCGTGTAAAAATAAAGACTGTAAAAATTTTGATAAAGATAATTGTCTAGATTATAAACATTGTAAATTAGATAACGATAAATGTAAAAATAAACCTTGTAGTGATTTTAAAACAATATATGAATGTGATAGTAATAATGATAGATGTTATTACGAGGATATATTATATAGTGAGGATGGATCTGAAAAAATAGTTTGTAAAAAAATTCCTCCAGAACCATGTGAATATAGGGGAGGTAATTGTGAGAAAGATAAATTTTGTAAATGGGATAATACAAATAGTCAAGGTTATACTTGTAAAAATGTAGAATGTTCTAAGTTTAATGATGATAAATACTTATGTAATGAATCACCTCATTGTAAATTTAATAATGAAAGTAATATGTGTCTTAAAAAGGAATGTAGTGATTATAAAGGAAATGATGTATATACATGTCCAACTTCTTATGATAGTAATTGTGAATTACAATATGATTATAATTGTGAATATGGTGTTTGTAAAGATAAATGTGTTAAAAAAAAAAATGGAATGGGTCAAAATATGAATTATTATGATCAATATGTTGTTGATTCTCCACCAATGGGTCCAATGCCTCCAATGGGTCCAATACCTCCAATGGGTCTAATGGGTCTAATGCCTCCAATGGGTCCACCACCTGGGGGTACAATGATTGCAATGGTTCCACCTCCTGGGGGTCCAATGGGTCCAATGGTTCAACAAAATATACCTGATATATCTGGACAAGGTGATGGACCTGGTAATAGTTCAGGAAAATATAGTGAAAAAAAATTAGTTATTACTACAACTACAACTCAACCAACAACTACAACTGAACCTGCACCAACTGAACCAGAACCAACTGCAGCACCAATATCAACCATAACAACAACACAACCTACTACAACAAAACCTGTTGCAACAAAATATATTTCTACTATGCCATCACCAAAGAATACTTCAGCTCCATTATACGGTATTAAAACAGGTAATTATAAAGGATTAGGAAATATTTTCTTACCTATGATGAAAATAAATGAAGGTAATAGAAAAGATACAATCACTAAAATAAAAATAAATAATAATCCTGTATTTACAGAAGAAAAAGAGAAAGATTAATTATGAATATTTGATACATTTAAAAAAAAATACAAAATGTAAAATAAATATAAAATGCAAAATATTAATTTATTTTTTTAGATACTTTTTATCAATTTTTAAATACATATGTAATATAGATTATAATAAATAAGTATTATAAATAGGTATTAAAACATACAATAAATAAAATATCAAAAATAATAAACTTAAAACATTGAAATATAAAGTAATTTATTTAATTTCAGTTTCAGAACTTACTAAATAAATTGTATGGTTAGTAACAATAATATAAGTATTTTCAGATTTGTAAGTTTTCAAGATTGGAGAAGTGTGTTCTTCATCATTTTTATAAAGAATTTTATCTTCTCCATCTGAAACAATACAGCATTTTTTCTTTAAGGAATCGATGTAAAAGTAGAAGCACATTGGTCTACTAAGTTGTATACTTAATTTAACAGCTTGTTGTAATGTTTTATCAGTTGGTAAAACAAGTTTAGTTTTTTGTTGGGATTCTGAATCAGCCATAATATAATACTTTGTTTTGTTTTTTTTTATTATTTTAGACGAATTAAAAAAGTGATGTTGAATAAGCCTCAGGATCTTTACCAGATGGTAATTTGAGTCCTTGATTCATACCTTGAGCATTTAATATATTTGGAAATATTTCTAATGGTTTATCAGGATCAGTCCCATTTATTAAATTGGACTGTGCATCTCTCATTTTTTTAAAACTAATATAACCTTGATCACTGTCTACATTATCAGTTAATGTTCTATCAGCTGGATTAACACTTGGTGAACTATCTCTATCTTCTAATCTAAGTTGTTTTACTTTAACATCTTTTGAATCTTTAACTATTCTTTCTTCTAAAAAGTTTCTTGAAATATCACTTCTAGAAACTCTATTATCTCCAAGACCATCTTCTGAATCTATTAATTTTTTAGATACTACAACATTTCTAAGTTGTAATTCTTGTAATGATAAGATAAATAAAGTTGTTAAACCAACAGCTAAAATTGGATCTAGACACGATAAATAAGCTATTAAAAGAGCTACTAAAACTTTACTTGGTGTTTGATTAACAATTTTTAAAAATTTAGTTGGAACTCTTTTTATCATAAATACATAAAGTAAACCTAATAAAATAACTACATAAGTTACTGTAGTATTAGTTAGGTTCTTAGAAAGCACATTATCAATACGATTTATTAATTTAAGCATTTTACTTTATTATATAGAAAGAAAAAGAAAAAGAAAAAGAAATTACAATTAATAATTATTATTTTTTAAGATATTTAATTTAAAATAATAATTATATTATATATAATTTAACATGGATACAAATTTATCAATACTTAGCACCAATTCTCCAATATCTGGTTATGAAGTAGGTAAATTTAATAAAATTAGAGATGTTGATACATTTAATATAAAAGATACTACTTTTTCTATTGTTGTTGATCATAGAAATCATAGATTACAAATATTTAAAATTATTGACAATAACTTTTTATTTCAACAGTACCTATACAAATTTAATAATATACCTTTAGTATTACCAGGTAATGTATTAAGTTATCATAAAAAGTCTGAAAACGAGTTATATTTTATCACTACTGAAGTTAAAGGTCTGGAGAGAATAATATTTTTTAGTCTTATATACCATGAAGATTCTGGTTTTTTTGATATGAATGTATTAGATTCATATAATTATTTATCAAAATCACTAACAACAGAGGATAGTCATGGACCTGGTGGACCATCTATTTTTGGAAATTTAGTAATAGTACCACAATACATGACAAGAAATATTTTGATTTTAGAATTAAAGTCTTCAATGGATAAGATAGATAATATATTTAAGTATCATGGTAATGATGAAGTATTATATGGACCAATTGATTCATGTTTTACAAAACATGGTATTTTAATGATAGTTGATACTATGGGTTTAGCAGGAGGTAAACAGGCAAAAAATGAAATAACTGATAAATTTAAGAAAAATAGCAGTTTATCTGTAGATGAAACTAAATATCAACCTAATAAAATAGTATTATACAACATTAAAAAAAAGGATAATAAACCAACACTAGAATATTTAGATTCATATCTTGATAACTTTAATTTTACTCACTCAGGAGGTGCTATTGATATAGATAAAAACAAAATGGTATTTGCAGTTGCTGATACAAAAAATGATAAAATAAATATTTATCATTTTGGGGACAAAATAAGTAAAATATTTGAATTTAAAAATAATGATCATTTTATGTTTCCAACAAGTATTAACATTATGAGTGATCTAAGAATTATTATATCCGGTTTTCACAATCAGGGTAAAAAAGAAATAAGAGATTTTGATAAATTATTAATGTATCAATTGGAATTAGGAGAAATGAGAAATAATAATAAGGATACTGTTAAATGTGAAATGATAGAATCAGAATCAGAATGTGATACTAAAGTTGATAATTATGGAATGAGAGAATGTACTTTTAAGAATGGTAAGTGTACAGATCTGAGTATAATTGATAAAGAAAATTTTGGAATTTATCAAGATGGTGAAACTGATTTAGAAAATATTGATTTATCAAGTGAAATAATAATGAAAAAATTTACTGAAGATGAATTTTTAAAAGAAGAAGATACAGTTAGAATGATGGAAGAAATTTTTTTAACTAGTAGCATACATATATCAAAACGTATCGAATCTAATATATTACATAATATATTAGACAATTTGAGTAAACCACCTCATAATAAGATAAAAGAGTTTACTATGGATAGTAAATTATATTTCCAAAATATTGATATATTATTGACTCAAATAAATGAAATTCCCAATATAAATACCATTAAAATTAATGATATGGTTGAAAAATATGAATTAACTAGTGAAAAAGTAAATGGAACTAATGATATTAAAGTGTATCAATATGAACAGGCTTTACAAACAACAATGACTGGATGGAACTTAGCAACATTAAGTTCTAGAGGTATTGTATTTCAAAAACATAGTGATTGGGATGTAATTGGGATACCATTTCCTAAATTTTGGAATACCGGTGATGGTTGGGGTGTTAGATCATTAAAATATGATAGTGATAGAGCAGGAGTTAAAATATCAGATTTAGATACTAGATTAAAAGATATAGGTGGTACTTTTTATTTAGAGGAGAAATTAGATGGTTCCCTAGGTATAATAATTAATTTAAATGGAAGATGGGTTGTGACAACAAAAGGGTCATTTATATCAATTCAAGCCATTAAAGCTACATTATGGATTCAAAAATATGGTATAAGCTTTCCAAATGAAAAGGCAACGTATTTATGTGAAATTATTTCACCAGAAGATCAAATAGTTGTAGAATACAAAAATAATATTATAAGTTTAATATCTGGTTTTGATGAATATGGTTATGAAATACCAGAATATGAATTAGATATTATTGTAGTTAATCAAAAAGATAATACAAATATTGTTGTTCTAGATAAAGTTGTGGTTAGTAAGAGTGATTTATCTACTATGAATCAAACAATTGAAAAATATCATGATATAAATGCTGATGGAAAAATGGTTTTATGTAGACCTGTAAAAACTGATCATATTGATATTAATTTCAAATCTGTAGCTGAATTAGTTAGACAATGGAAAATGTCAGAAGGTGTAGTAGCTGTTTGGAAATATAATAATTTAACATCCTACAGAACTAAAATTAAGTCTGATTATTTTGTAGATAGTCAACAATCTCTTAAAAATTATGATATTAATGAATGTATTTCAGAATTTATTAAAGGTGAAGAATCATTTAACAAATGGTTAATTAATGTAGATGAAGAATACTATGAATATTTAAAAAAAGTAAAACTTAATTTAGATAAATTATTCTTAAAAAAAGTAGAGCAAGTTGCTTCTTATCTTGAAATAATCAAACAATTCTTAGAAAAATCTGAACAACAAATTATAACTGAACAAATTATTAAAAATGATTTATTACCTGAAATTACAGATACTAGTTTTATAAATTTATTAATTAATATAACTAATCGTAAGAAAAAGGATAATAAATGGCAAGATGTATTCAGAAAAGTAATAATAGATTTAATACCTATTGAAATGATTGGAGATATTAGTGAAGAAGATAAAGAAATAATAGTTAAGATTGATGAACCAGATAAAGATCTAGATATTAATGTCCATTTAACAAAAGTCTTAAATCATATAAAAACTATTCATAGTGATTATCAATTAAATGATCAACTAAAATTATTAATAAATTATTTTGAATATTACTATAATTATGATATTATAATTGTTTCTGAACAGCCAGTAACTATTAATATTAAATACTTTGAATCTTCTAAAACATGGACAAAATGGTCTAGACAAGCTAGAGGAACAGTATTAACTTTGATTGAAGACAGTTTTATTGTATTACAACAACTTTTAGAAAGAGGTGTTGAAGTAATTACGCAGAAACATTTAAATGACTCTGTATTATCTACACAAGATGTAACTTTAGAAGCAGATAAGAAACCCGACTTTTCAATATTTACACCAGAACAACAAGAAACAATGAATGATTTATTAGAAAGCGAGACTCCATTAAGAGGCGATCTATCAATGAAAGTAGATGGTTCACTATGTGCTGTTAATGTATTTAAAAAGGGTACAATTAATTATGAATCTATTAAAAAAATTTATACCCAACTACCAGCTAATAATTACTTAAATCTATTAATAGATTCACAAGATGATGATTATTTAGTTAACTTATCTTCTCAAAGAAAAATTATTTTAGATAGTAATTATGAGAACTTTAATTGGAACCTAGGAGCGATCATTTATGGATTTTTAAATCAGGATACAAGTACAATACAATTATCTCAAGATGAATTGATGGAAAATTATTTTTTTGAACAATTTAATACAAAAATTATTGAGTTTTGTAAAGAATTAGAGTCACAAGGACTATGGGATAGAGGATCAGTATCTTTAATATTTGAATCAGTATGTCCTAATAGAGTAAGTATTGATGGAGAAATTAAAAACTTTTTATCAATATCATATGATAAATTCATGTTTAGATTTCTAGGTGTAACATTTAATATTGGAGATACACCAGGAACATTTTTACCTCATTGTAATGATATAATACAAAATGTTTTAAAAAAAGTAAGGAAAAAAGATGACTTATTTGATTGGGAAGAACCATTATTTTGGAAATTGGATGGTAAACCAAAAAAATATTTAACAGATATTTTAATAGATTTGGAATGTGTTATTAATGGGGGTATTATACCTGATTATTTACCATTTGATACGTTAACAATTACAAAAACAGTAAATGATTTCTTAAATAAGTATAAACCAGATAATGAATATATGAGTAAAAAAGGTGAATTATATATTGATTTACCATTAGATAATAAATATTATCAACAATATTTAAAATCTGAGGATAGTGAAAATAAAGATATAACTATGATGTTATTACCATATTTTAAAAAGGAATACTTAGATTATGAAGGATTCATTTATTATAGAAAAATTAATGACACCAAATATGATTATAGTAAAGTAAAGCACCCATACTTTAATAAATTACATAAGATTAATATGAAAAATAAGGATATGCTTTTAAATATTCCTTATCCAGTTAATGATCACTATAATAATTTGAAAAAGTTAAAATTAATGCATACTCTTTTTATTCCTACAATAATAAATATTTATAATGATCTTATAAAAGAATTAAATATTGATAGAAAAAAAAGTAGGGAATATTCAGATAAATTATCAGAACTAAACAAAAATAGAAATAATCTAGGTCCAATACATGAATTATTTATGAATATAGTAGTAAATAATTTCAAAAAGATTAATTTATATATTAATTTATTAGTATATGGTGAAAACTTAAGAAAACAAGGTTATGTAAGTTTATTATATGTATATAAAGATGCAATTTATGAATATGATGATTCAAAACCTGAGTGGATACCTGATAATATTAATGAAGTTATACGTAATGCTACTCTAGATAGTGAATTATATGCTAGTTCATCTTTAAAGTTATTTTATTTTATATGTTCGAAAATATTGAAATTTGGTTCTCTAGAAAATAATAGTAAATTAGTTGAATATAGTAATAAAATATTTAAGCCATTTTTCTACTCATCATATATTATTGAATTACCATTACTACCTGAGAATATTGTAAAATCAGAAAATATGTTTAGACTTATGACTTTTAATGTATTAACTAGTTTTGAATTCTTAAAAGAACCAAAGAACTCTTATGGTTTTAAAGATATTACTGATGAACACCAAGAAGAACTTAAGGATAGTAAAATAATTAATGTAATAAATGTAGTTAAAAAAGTTAATCCCGATATCTTATTATTACAAGAAATAGATAAAAAATGGGAACAAGAAAAAATTTCTACTTTAATGTATGAATATAATTTAGTAAATACATGCGGTGAAGATTCATTAATTCAATATAAAAGGAGAAATGTTTCAGGTACATGGACTCATCAAGATGATGGAATATGTATCTGGTATTCCAAAGATAAATATAATTGTTTAGCTAACTATAAAGGAAACTTTATTACAGATAATGTTGGAAATGGTAGTCCTTACATATTAACAGTACTAGAAAATAAGGATTCTAAAGTAAAACATTTTATAATCAATATTCATGTCAAAATAGATGATTGGAATGATCCAAATTATAATATTGATACTAAAATATTCCCTCATATTAAAAATTACATTATTGAAAAAGGATTTGAATATTTAAAAACACAAGGATTAACTCTAAACTTAACAGATGTTTTAATATTTGGTGGTGATTTTAATAGTTATGAATTTAGATTTATGAGAGAAATGAAAATTAATCCTTTTACAGAAGAATTAGAGGAAAGTTGGTCTACTAAGTATTCTTTTAATAGAAGAAACTGGACTAATTTTAAAAATATGTTAATAAAAGAATTTAATGAAAAAAATATCATACATGAAAATAATAGCGGATATATAACAGGAACAAGTTGTTTAAGTAATTTGGGTGGAGAAACTGATCATATTTTTTCATCATCAAATTTATTAAAACAACATTACCATTTAGATGTAAAACATTTATTTAGACCATTAAACCCTGGATGTAAAGAAGAATTAATTGATAGTAAAAAAGTAGGTATTAAATCACTTTTAAAGAGTATTAAATCTAATCATAATTATTTAGATAATCAGGAGCAGATATCAAAACAAACATCAGTTTCAGATCATTATCCAAAAGTTGTTGATTTATATTATGAAATTTCCAAATCAAAATTAAAATATTCAAACAGTAATAATAATAAGTTTAATGGATTTGAAGAGACAAAAGCTGATCTTAGTAAAGGAACAATCTTTATTATTTATTATTTTAGTATAAATGTAAAGTTAATTAACAAAAAGATATTTGAATACTTTAACTCATTTGATCCAGAAAAATATAAAACATTGTTTATTAAAAAAGGTGAAACAAAAGATTTACAAGAATTATTTGATTATGATGATGATAGAGACTTAATTTGCTTTATTAATATTCAATTAAATAATCAAACTAATGATTTAGATAGTAATTTACCTATATCAAATATTAGAATTAATTCTAAAAGTTTTATTAAAGATAAAGATACAATAATTACTGAATCTATTAAAGTTAAAAATAAAAAGGGAGTAGAAGTTATTAGACATAAAAAGACACAACTTACTATTAACAATGTGTTAGATATCAAGTTAGAAAAATATAATATACACTCTAAAGTAGTTTCAATTCCTAATTTATTTTTAAAAAGGGATAATCATATGTATTTATTATCAAGCGCATATATCATAAATCAAATTGTTAATATTAAAAAATATAATGAACTTAGTTCATTAAATAGAATAAAATTATACTTAGAATTAGTATTATCTTTCAGTAAAATGAATAATTATTTAGAAGATAAAAGTAAGATAACATCTATTTTAGCAAATTGTCAATTAAATGAAATTGATTTAAAATTTGATTTTAATTTACCTCCAGAAGATCCAGATTATGAAATACATAATAACTTTTTACAAATATTAAAAAATTTAATGATAGATGATATTTTTAATTATAAAAATTTAAATTCAGTTCATAAAACTAAAAAAATTGTTGATAAATCGAATGATAAAACGTTTAATACGCAACTGTTGACTATAAATGAAACTTTTAGTCAATTTTATAAAGAATTAATTAAGACAGATGGTTTATTAGAATACATAAAAAAATTTGAAATAAATATAGAATCTCATTTTGGAGAAATAATTGGTAATCAAATTAAAGAAGGATTAGATAATATAATTTCAGATAGTGTTAATTCTACTCGAGAAATGGAAGGTGGTAATATTAAGAAATACCAAAATATATTAATCATTAAAAAGAGTAAAATCAAAAGTAAAAAGAGTAAAATCAAAAGTAAAAAGAGTAAAATCAAAAGTAAAAAGAGTAAAATCAAAAGTAAAAAGAGTAAAATCAAAAGTAAAAAGAGTAAAATCAAAAAATGATACATAAAAACTATTTTTTTATTATTTTAAAAAATGTTAAATATCAAATTTAAAATAAAATTGATATCATTAAAAATATTTAAAACCAGTTAACTTTATCTATTTATGCTAACAAAGTTTACTTCCAAGGGATATACTATTCGTAAATCCCAAATTAATCAATCAATAATAGATAAGATTAAAAAAGATTTAACAGTTTCTCCTAATGTATGTCCTGGATATGGTACAGAAGAAGCTGTTCCTTATCAAATATATAAAGAAAATGATAAAAAATTTTATTTACCTTTCTATTATGGAAAAAAAAAATATGGATCACCACAAGAGAATGAACTTACTCCTCCATGTAGTATAGATATTAAGTTTAGCAAAGAATTAAGAGATTATCAAAAAGAAATCGTTAAAACTTATAAAAAACATATAACACCTAATTTTGGAGGTGGTATTATTTCAGTAGGATGTGGTAGAGGAAAAACTGTTATGGCCCTAAAAATTATAGAAGAATTAAAAGTAAAGACACTAATTATAGTTCATAAAGAATTTTTAATGAATCAATGGAAAGAAAGAATAGAAGAATTTTTACCTGATGCTAAAATAGGATATATTCAAGGTAAAACGTTAGACATTGTAAATAAAGATATTATTTTAGGTATGATTCAAAGTTTAAGTGATCCTAGAAAAGATACTGATTATCCTAGAGAAGTATTTCAAGATATAGGTTTATTAGTAGCCGATGAATGTCATCATTTAGCCGCTAGACAATTCTGTAGATCTTTAATGAAATATACATTTAAATATACATTAGGATTAAGTGCTACTCCAAATAGGGCAGATGGACTTACAAAAGTTTTTAAACAATTTTTAGGAGATATTGTTTATAGAGATAAAGAAATTCAAAAATCAGAAGAGGAATTAGCTTTAGAACATATACCGGATGCTATGGTTTCATATTATCAATATTTGAATACTAATCAACAATATTGTAAAGTAGTATTAAATTATCAAAAAAAACCACAAACTACTAAAATGGAAACTCAAATTGGTGAATTTCAACCAAGAAATGAGGTTATTCTATCATTATTACCTTCATTAATTGAAGAAGGTAGAAAAATCCTAATTTTATCAAGTAGAAGAGACCATATTTTTAAAATGGAGCAAAAAATTATTGATAAGAATATTGCTGATGGTAGTGTAGGTTTGTATTTAGGAGGAATGAAACAAGTAGATTTAGACCAATCAACAACTAAAAAAATATTAATTGCAACTTATGATATGGCCGAGGAAGCTTTTGATTGTAAAGCTCTAAATACGTTAATTTTATCTACACCTAAAAAAAATATTATTCAGGCTGTAGGTAGAATTATGAGACAAAAAAAGAGTGAAAGACAATTTGTACCCCATATTATTGATATAGTTGATACATTTAGTAATTTTAAAAAATGGGCTAAACATAGGAAAGATTACTATATAGAAAAAAAATATCCAATCAAAATTTATGATGTGTGTTACAAACCAGGTATACCTAATCCAGAAATATATTTTCAAGAAGAAATTAAAAATAATAATAGTATTTAAAATATTATAACTATTAATTAATTTTTAAATTTTAATATTATAAATATTTTTTTAATTTAATTATTATACTTTTTACATGTATAATATGTTTCTACCAAATAATAAAAAGTATTTATTATACATTAAAGTTGCTAAAACAGGAGGGACAAGTTTTTTAAAATATTTAAATGATCTAAGTTTAGAAATAAATCAACGAGAAGTAATAAATTTCAAAATTATTGACAATAAAAGGAAATTAGATAGAGAACCACAAAAAAACGATATTATTATGGTTGTTAATGATAATTTTAAAAAATTTAAATTAATGTACCCAGAAATTTTAGAAAATTCATATATTATTATTATTTCTAGAAATCCATATCAAAAATTTTTGAGTTGTTATCACTATCACCCTGAATGTAAAGGTAAATCAATGATTGATTTATTAAATTCTAAATATTTATTTAATTATAATAGTTTTGAAACTGATTATAAAACTGAACAACCTAAAAGATTATGGAATTATTTTTCTTTATACACACATTTGTTAGCACCACAAATTACAGGATTATTAACAGATGATAAAAACTCACATATTGCTCATAAAATCTTAAAATTTGAAAATCTAAATAATGATATAGAAAGTTTTAAAAATAATTTAAATATTGAATCTAATATATCATTATTTCATTTAAATAAGGGTATTGAGTATGAAAAAAATATAAATAACAACCATGTAAAAAAAATAATCAATCAATTATTTAAAGATGACTTTAAATATTTAAATTATCAAATAGATGATATTTAAAAAATAAAAACATAAAATATTATGTATTAATTATTATTTACTTTGCAGAGAATAGTAACTGTTAAAAACAAAGTAAGGAACATAGCTAAAATATTTAATCCAGAAAGTATTAAACTTCTATTACCATTTTCCATTAATTCTTTAATAATATTACCATTATTTTTTTTTTGGTCATTTTTATGTAAATATTTAAATAATGCTTGTCCATAAAATAAACCAAAATTTACAACAGGTGGAGTTACAGCAAGAATAATATTAAACCCTACTTTTGATACTATATCTTTATTAATAAGAGCTATACCTAAACCAAAACCACTTAGTAAAGCTAGTATAACATCAATAATAACATGACTTATTTTTACTCTTGTTTTCATTTCATGAGTTGGAGTATTAAAAACTTTATAGCTTTGATTCATATAACCAATAGTAACTGATACTATAATTGCTATTATGAATAAAAATCCAAAGTTAAATAATTTATAAATACTATTTGTATATTGATTTATTAAGAACAATATTACAAATGTAAATAATGGATTAGTAAGTGAAGATACAATCATACTTCCTAAAATAGCATCTGTACTATTATATAAAAAACCTAATGCAGCAATAATAGAAGCTAAAACTACAAATATAATATTAAATATATTAAATCTACTTTGTGTCATAATATTTATTTTTTCTAAATTATTTAATAAATTTGCACAAATCATACTTACAATAATATTAAAATAATATTAGAAAATATTATTTATAATATTAAAATAATATTAGAAAATATTATTTATAATTTTAGATAAAAATAATAATATTATATAATTGAAAATATAAAACTTATTTTGATTAATAATAATAATAATAATAATAATAATAATAATGAAAAAACAAGTTAAAAATGTTACCAAAAAAAAAAGAAAATCAGATATATCTAACACTGATATATTTGATATGAAAGATGAGAATACATACGTATTTCAAAATAACAATAAAGTAATGCAAAATCTAATAAATACTCCTATTAAAAGTTTTATAGATTATAATGTTAAAAAAAGTGAATTATTTATTAATGATAATACCTATCAAACAATGAAAAATTTATTTTCTAATATTTATAATCAACCTTTACTAATTAATGGATTACCACAAATTGGAAAAGGTCTTGCAATTTTCCATATGTTACAATATCTTCCATATTTTAATATTGATATAGAACCAAAATACAAATATAATGATATTAGATTTTTTAATACCTATGATCATGATGAATATCAAAAGATACTATGTTATCAAAACTGTTATTATATTGATATGAAACTATTTTTATTAAGTGAAAATAATTTACCTATAAAATTTCTTTTAAAAAAATCTGGGAACTATCAATCACTTGATGGAAATTCTAAAATAGTTATAATTAAGAACATAAACTTACTAAATAATAATAATCAAAGACAATTGGCAAATATTATTGAAAGATATCAACATAATCATTTATTTATTATGACAACTAGTATACTATCAAATATTGTTGATAAAATTATTAGTTTATCTTTGAATATTAAATATGATTTTTTGAATAAGGAAAAGTTTACAAAAGTTTTTAAAAATAATTTTAATCACTTAATAAAAAAAAAGGATGCTACAATAATAGAAGATTTATATTTAATATATGAGCAAAATAATTATAATATATCAAGAACCTTACATCAAATTTATTATCTTTTTGAAAATAACAAAATAGATAAAAAGTTCTTCAAAAATAAGATAAATTATATTTCCTTACAAACATTTATTATTAGTAATATTATAAACAAGTTTTGTACTCAAAATAATATTAGTGTTTTGGAAGAATTGAGAAAATCATTATATTTATTAAATTCTCTTAATATTAATTTATTATCAATAGTAAAAGATACTATACAACTATTATTAGTAAGCAAAATTAGTGATAAAAAAAAAAGTTTAATTATTGATTTAGGTAGTAATTATAGTATTGATATTAATAATGCTGATAGAGAAATTATACATTTCGAAAATTTCTTTCTAAAAATTACACAAATCATTACTATGGATGATACTTAGTTTTATAATTTTTATTTTATTTATTATTTATTATTTATTATTTATTATTTATTATTTATTATTTATGCTAAAATAAAAATATAATTATCAAATATTTTTTCTGCGTTTATATAAAAGGAAAATGTTAAATTCATTAGTTAAAAATTTATCTTTATCAAATTTAACTAGTTCCAAATCTAGTAAAAAAAGTTCAAAGAAAACTAAATCTCAAAAACCAAAAAATAGTATTGATCATAGAAAAAAAAGTAAAGTTCATTCTCACTTAAAAAAATACAAATCAAGACCATCTCCAAATACTTCTGCAACAATGTATAAAGTTGGCACTGTAAAAAAAGGAAATGATGGTTACAATTATGTTGTTGTAAGTATAAAAGGTAAATCAAAAATAGTTAAAAGATGGGTTAAAAGTAAATCTAGTAAAAGATTAACTAAAAGATCAACATTATCTAAAAGATTAAAAAAAACAAAAAAGATGAAGGGAGGGTCGTGTAAAGTATCTATGGGTCAAGAATCAGGATTCAATATATCTGCTACTAATTCAGAAGGTTTCCCAAAAATTGGTGGATTAAGAATTGGATCTAGAAGTTTCGAAATTGGAAGATCATGTAATAAATCTGGTTCTACTCATGCTATGGTAGTTTAATCAAATGAAATAATTGTTGGATAATTATGTTTAAACATGGTTCTACTTGCAGATGTAGATAACTCTTTTCTCTTCTTTCTTGTAGAATTTTTTCTAGATTTTTTCTTCTTTTTTTTAGTATTATTTTCATTATCACTTTGACTAATTAAATTAGTTACACTAATTGTGGCTGTTTTTTTCTTTTTACTAGAATCACTATTTATCTTAGAATTAATTGTCATATCTTTTTCAATATCTTTTATATTATCTGCTATGTAATCAACAATATAATTTTCAATAGCCCATTTGAAGAAGTTTAATTGTCCAACTGTAGTTTCAAAATACATTTTTGGTTCATAATAAAATTGTATTCTATTTCTTCTACAAAAAGGATCAAAATTTTTTTTGTTACAAGTTTTTAATTGACCTTTATAATTTGAATGCACTATAAAATAATTGTCAAAACTATCTGGTGCTTTTGAATTTATACCTCTTTCTAAATTTTCATAATATTTAAAATTGAACATAGTATTAAATTTTTTACAATAATTAGTTACAAACCAATCAATTAAACGTAAAGAAATTGGAGAAGTACCATCTAGTATTGGTATTAATTTATTTAAATTGTTTCTATGATTAAAAAACTTTAGAATTGGTAATATTAATAAAGTTTGACGTCCAGTAATATTTTTTGTACCCTTTATATATACATCAAAATCACTACTATTTTTATCATTTTTATTAGTACTATTATTACCATTGTTATTTTCTAAATTACAAATTTTTTCAGTATTATTTGAATTACTAAGATTATTGTTATCTTCAGTATTTGTTAAGTTAGTTTCTTCTTGATCTATTAGTTCTATCAAATCACCACCCATAATCAAATTTTCAATTGATACTGTTTTAGACATTTTATGATCTAAATATTTTAATTATAATAATAAAATATCTCTTTATATTAAATGACAAGGAATTTATTAAGTAATAAAACTATTAAAAAAACATCAAAAGTTATTCATAAAAATGTGAATTCATCAATAAATTATATTGGCTCTGAATCACTGGATTTAAAGAATAAAGTAGTGTTTAGTTATAAAGAAAATACATTTGTATGGAATTTATTGATTGTAATTGTACTAGTAGTTTGTTATTTATTACTAATCAAACATAAATCAATAAATAATTTAAGTGATATGATAGTTAATCCATTATATTTATTCAAAAATAAAATAGAACCAATAAAAATGAAAAGACCATTCTTAAATACATTTGATGATAATGGTAATATGACTAATGTAGTATTTATTACTCATCCATTTACCAGAAAGGAATGTATTAAACAGTACAAAGAAGCTAAGAAAAAAGGTAATATATTTTTAGGTATGTCAAGTTATTGTGAATTTCCATCTATTGTTAGTAATCCTCATGATGTACTTCATGATCCAACAATTGATGCATGGACTAAATATAACTACTACGAATTAACAGAAGGTTGGTGCCATTGTTTTAGAGACCCAGAAAAATATATTACTGATCCAATAATAAAAAAAACTTTAATTAGTGAATCTGATTTTGCTCCTTTTGAAAATCATAAACCTAATCCAAATGTAAAAAAAGAATACGATTTTATTTATATTTGTCTTAAAGATAATGATAAGTGTGAAGATGGATGGCAGTCATATAATAGAAATTGGGAATTAGCACAAAAATGTTTAGATATTATGTGTAAAAAGCATAAATTAAAAGGACTTTTAGTTGGTAGAATTAATTGTAAAGTTCCAGATTCATGTCATCAAATGATGGAATTAACAGATTTCTTAGAATACTCTAAATTTATTCCATTATATAATAAATCTAAATTTATTTTTGTACCAAATAAAAGCGATGCTTCCCCTAGAGTATTAACTGAAGCTATGTGTTTTAATTTACCAATTTTAGTAAATCATAATATTGTTGGGGGTTGGAAATATGTTGATCCAAAAAGCGGTGAATCATTTAAAGATGAAAAGGATCTTGAAAAAAAACTTGATAACTTCATTAAAAAGGTAAATAACAATGAATATCAATCTAGACAACATTTTATTGACAATTACGGTTACATAAATTCAGGAAAAAAATTATTAGATTTTGTAGAAGAATGTATACCAAGTAATAAATTAAATTTCAGCTCAAGTACAACTAAATATTTAAAACCAGCAGTTTAAGTTCTTTTATGTATTAAAAACAATATTAAAAACAATATTAAAAACAATATTAAAAACAATATTAAAAACAATATTAAAAACAATATTAAAAACAATATTAAAAACAATATTAAAAACAATATTAAAAACCATAAAAAGTATACTAAAAGTTATAATTTTAGTGTATAAATTAATAAGGTTTTATTAGTTATATTACCATAAATTTTTTTACAATTTTTATTAATCCATCTAGTTACTAATAGGTTATTATATTTAATAAACCCTACTGATTCATAACATTTAATAGCAAGAGTACTATCATAAACTACATCTAATTTTAATCTTCTTGACATTTATGTTATAAAGGGATATATATACTTTACCAAGAATACCTACCAAATTAATATTTTGATTGTCTATAACAAACATAATACATTATTTATATATATTAAAATGTATTAAAATAATCAACTAATAAATATTTTATACAGTAATCTATTGAATACATATTATTTTCAAGTTGTATTTTATAATTTTCAGGAATTTCATTAACATTATTATAAAATTTAAACAAATATTTAATTTATCAATAAATGGTAAGGTTAAAATCCTAAAATATTATACTTATATAGTAAAATATTTATAATAAAAAAGAAAAAAAAAAAGAAAAAATAAATGAGTAATTTTTACTCATTTAAAAGTTTTTTATACTATCCATGTAACTATTTAGAATAGTTCCATTATTAGAATTAATAATTTCAATTAAATCAGATAATCCTGATTCACCAATTTTAGATAATATTTTTTCCTTTTTGTCTTCAATTAATTTCATTGCTTCTGTATGTAAATCCTTATCTGTTTTCACATGTTTATTATCAACTGAAGCAGCTTGAATATCTAATATATTCATATATTCCTGACGGAATTTATCATTATCATAAATTTCTAATTCATTAAAGTTATTTGGCATTATTAATAAATTCAATGATTCTGAGGAGAACCCTTTATATATTTGATTTATATTATTCATATTTGGAGTAATGGTCATTTTTGTTTCAATTTTAGGAATATTTCCTTTTTTTGATAATTCTGTAGTTTTAGATTTTTTATGATTAATTGATGGATTTAATAATTTAAGTCTATGCAATGTATTGGGTCTAATAATAGATTTGGATTTTAATAATTTTGTAAAATTAATACCTAATTTAGGTTTAGTAGGTAAATTTGTTTTTTTAGTTCCTTTTAAACTTAATTGTGGTTGTAAAGTATGCGGTGGTACTGGTCTTGTATTAAATAATAAACCTCCTGTTTGTTTTTTCTTACTTACTCCTTTATTTCTTTTTTTAGTAATATCTTTTTGGCTTTTGGATATTTTTTTAGTTCTTTTAATATTTTTAAATTTATTAATTTTATTAGTTTTTTTAATTTTATTATATGAACCTCCGCTTCTGTTGGAAGTAGGCAAACCTTGAAAATTATTATTATTTCCAGTTCCAGTTCCAGTATTATTATTTCCAGTTCCAGTTCCAGTTCCAGTATTATTATTTCCAGTTCCAGTTACAGTTCCAGTATTATTATTTCCAGTTCCAGTTCCAGTTCCAGTTCCAGTATTATTATTTCCAGTTCCAGTTACAGTTCCAGTTTCAACTTCTAATTCTGCTTCTGCATCTGCATCTGCTGTTGCTGCTTCGACTTCTGTTTCAACTCCAGAAAAAGTTCCAGCTATTTCAGCACTAATAGGGTATCCATATTTATCATAGTTTTTAGTTACGTCAAAATTACCAATTAATGGATAGTGATCTGATGCATTAGAGGTAATTTCATTTGAACCAATTGATGTTGGTATTACTTTTGTATCAAAAAAATTAAAGTTACTTAATATCATATCTGTTTGATATAAGTATCTAGCACCATAACCATATTTAGAAGGATAAGTAGCAACTTTACTATCACCACAACATGTGCCAAATTTAGTATGGTTTTTACGTGATTGTACAAATAATTTTAAAGTATCAGGAGTTCTATCAATTGGTAATATCATATCTTTAAACATATTATTAAATTCATTATAATCACCCATTACAATTATTCTATCTGTTTTTTGATATTGTAATTTATTTAATATATAATTTATTCCTTCTTTTAATATACATATATCTATATTATGACCTAAATGTACATTTACAATAATATATTTTAAACCTGTATTTCTATGTATCAATCTTATACCTACACATGGTCTATATGGTTGTTTATCAGTTATTCCACTATTTGAAATGCTAATTTTTACATCGTCAGAATCTCTAGCAAATTTGGTAGGATTCCAATATATTAATGTCCCAAATTGTGTAGATGAATTTCCTCCGTTGGTATTTTTTATATATTTATTAGCAAAATAAGAAATATTATCTAGAGTAAAAGTAGGGATTTCTGATTGAATTTTACTATAATATTCTTCAGAACCAATTGATGGATATGGTACTAAATGACTAGCCTCTTGTAAACATAATATATCTGCATTTCTATTTTTAATAAAATTTATAATATTTTTCAGTTTTTCTGGTCTCTTCAAACCATGATTATTATCAAATGATTTATTTAATATATTATATGATAATACTAATATTTTATTCAAATCATTATAACAACTGGGCATAACTGTTAGACTTTTTTTAGTTGATAATCCTTCATGTTGTAATAAACACCTGTAACATTTCACTTCACAGTCTTGTGTTTTATGTGATTTCATTCCACAAAATTTACAAAAGGTTTTTTTACTCTTTTTACCCTTTTTCTTACCTCTATTATTTTCTACACCTGTATTTACCTCTTCCACGACTTCATTTCCACTAGGTTTTTGATAAATTATTTTATTATCTAAATCATATATAGTTTCAGGTTCTTGATAATCACATTCTATAATTAATACTAAATTATTTTCATAATATGGTACAGATCCTCTTTTTTTCATAAGTTTATTAGTAACGTATCTCATTTTTTTAATAATTAGATTACAGCTTGGAGGTAATAAAACTTCTTGTTCATTTGAATAATGAGAATTATTTGAACCTGCTAAAAATAATACTTTATGATTTTTTTTCATATTAATTTTGAAAAAAACTCCTCCTACACCATGTAAAAAATGTATTGTTCTACTCATATCAATAGATGTTGATAGAAATAATGGACAACATATTGAATCACCTACTTCCAAACTTTCTAAATTAGTAGAAAAACTATGTACTTTTGAGAAGTTCTTCCAAGTTTGATTATTCATTGATCGATAGACACAATAAGTATCAGGTAAATTACGATCACATATAGCATTTACAGCATCATCTATAAATACATAATCTGTAAATATATCCAATAAACTTTTGTAATAAAATTTGTAATTTAACTTTTTATGACTGTTTGATGAAAGATATACTGAACGAGATTCATAATTAACTTCTTTATTAATATAATCTGTATTTCCAGTAGCAAAATAATATATTAAATTTCTAGTTAAAGGTCCTGAGTGTTTTGTATAAAATTTAACTATATGTTCTTCTGTTTTAGAAGCATCTGTATGTGTTACAAAAAATTTATTAAATTTGTCTTTATTTAATCCATATTTTCCCTTTAAATCATCATAAACAGCCATTCCTACATCTGAAAATTTACTGCTATCTAAAGGATTAGTACTATCAATTGGATCCATTTTTAAGTCATCTAGAGATGTTGGTAATTTATCATTAAAAAGAATGGATTCAAAAAATTTTTTGAACTTTTCTTCGGAAGTAATTGATGGTCGAATAAATCTACTGATATTATCTTTGTTAAAAAAATAGCCATCATTTGATGATAAAACTTTTCCCAATCTTACACTTTCTGTTCCATTAGGAAATATAGACAATAATAAATCAAAAGTTTTTTGATTATTATCACTATTTAATAGATCTAATGCATCAAACTCATGAAACAAATTCATAATATTATCTTTTGTATAATTTTTAAAATATGATAGTTTAGTTATATACCCAAGGAAACTTATTACTTTGTAATTATTACTATGTTCAATTGTGTCAAATTCTGAAGGACTCATTGCTCCATTTATAGTATCTTTACTGCTAACAATTGATCCAAGTACAGTACCATAATCAAGTGATGATTCTAATTTTTTAGTTTGATCATCATGAGTTTTAAAATATATTTCTTTTCCAACTAATTTATCACTCCATTTATACCCACCGTACTGTTTACTAGTAATCTTATGGTAAACAGGCAAATTTTTGATATCATAGTAATTAAGTCTAAATAATGTTATACTTATTTTTTCAGTTCCTTTATAACAAATTAAATTAATATTAACAAAAGGATTATCTCCTTCATTACCAAACTCTATATCAAATAGTTCTAATAGGTCATAATAATCTTGTTCATACTTATAACTTTTTATTTTAGAAAAAAAGTTTTTAATTCCTCTTGATGAATCAGCATCTCTCGCTCTTCCTCTTCCTCTAACTCTACTTCTTCCTCTACCTCCATCATTATCATTACTCATATTAATATCAAAACCTTCTAATCCTAAACCATCTTTAAAAGACTTTTTTATATTCTTTTTGTAATCTCCAAAACTTAATCCTAAAGTTGATAAACCTGCTTTTAAATAATATAAATTAACATCAGGTGTATAACCTGTACTGTCGCTTCCAAAGTAGAATATTTTTTTCAATTGATTATAAATTTTAGTAAATTCATTACGGTTAATATCTTCTGTTTTTTCAAGATTTGCTATCTTTTTTTCCACTTCCTTTAATTCAACTTTAAGTTTATTAAGCAATCCATCTTTATCTTCAATGTGTCTGTTTTCTATTTTTCTTATCTCAATAGATAATCTTTGTTTTTGAGTTTCAAACCCTTTAATAAATCCTATATAATCTTTATATTTATATCTTGATTTTAAATCTTTTAAACCTAGGTCTTCTTCTTTACCAGCACAACTCAGTGTAAT
>Ga0213869_10000739_pt1 | contig 25568 bp, 23 predicted proteins | sample PICome_10_FD_160083 | JGI IMG/M metagenome (GOLD analysis project Ga0213869, IMG submission 160083) | Coastal seawater microbial communities near Pivers Island, North Carolina, United States - PICO132 | ecosystem: Environmental > Aquatic > Marine > Coastal | place: USA: North Carolina...
CGAAAAAGGATGCTGCGAAAAAGGATGCTGCGAAAAAGGATGCTGCGAAAAAGGATGCTGCGAAAAAGGATGCTGCGAAAAAGGATGCTGCGAAAAAGGTTACTCCGAAAAAGGTTACTGCGAAAAAGGTTACTGCGAAACCGACTGCTGCGAAAAAGAGAACTCTTAAGAAAAAGGTTGTTATACCCAAATATAAGGTTACACCACTACCTATATCTAAACAAGAAAAAAAAACAGTTGATATACCTGTACCAACAATTGATTCAAAAAGTAGGATTGTACCAAAAGTATCATCATATTTGAATAACACCCAAGGTATAAAAAATGAAATTATTAGCTATCTAAGAAATAATACAGCGAGAGATGGTGAACAAGTAATGTTTAACGTTTACAATAAAATAAAATTATTGGATCATATGAATATTGATAAACATTTAGTAAAAATAGTAGATTACTTAAATTCTGACAAATGTAAAAAAGATATTGTAAATGCTTCTTTAGATAAAGTATCTAGACCATTAACAAAAGGTGAACAAGAGCGATTAAATACTGCAAAAAAAATAATGACGAAATTAGCAACTAGTCCATCTTATTATCATATAGATCAGTTTTTACCTACTTATTTTAAACCTGGATATAAAATGCAAAAAACATCAGAAGATAAAGAAGATAAAGAAGATAAACAAGAAAATAAGTTACCGAAAATGATTGAGAAAAAAACAACTTATACATCTTTTCTACTCCCGAAACCAAATGATCCTAATTCATATGGTGAAAAAATAGTATTAAAAAACACTGAATATTTACAAGGTAACTCATTCTTAGAGGGTGTTCATGATGTAAACAATTCATTAAACTCTATCGTATATTCTATAGAAAATCCAGGAAAACTTAAACCAAAATTTAATGAAACTACAAAAATAACAGAAATAAAAAAAATATAAATAGATAAAAAAATATAATATACATATGATGCATGTTCCATTTTCTCAAGCAAACCAAGATATGTTATGGAAAACATTTGAAAAGATACCCCAATTAACTAAAATTAATATAAATAATAGATTCACAATTTTTAAAAATACGTTACAAGAATGTTATCAAATTTATGGTAATAAGCAGTGTAGTAAAACAGATCTTCAAAAGATAAATCGTTCAATATTAATGAAACTATTTGATATCGTAAAAAATGAAGTTAACAATACAAAAGTAGAAAATGTTTTAGAATCGTCACCCTTGTCTCTATCTAACCAAGTAGAAAGTGAAGAAGAAAAAACAACAAGGTTATTTAATGAAAAAAGTGTTATATATAATAATATGACTGAAAAACCGAAAGTTCCTAAGCCATCTGAACTATTTCAAGAACAACAGGAAGATGGTGCTATAACAAATATGGATGAACTTATAAAAAACTATCAAGCGCAACGTTCGTTAGATGTTCCTGTTTATAATCCATCAAGTAGCGACGGAAAAGAAAAATATGATTCTTCATTAAATCAAATAGAAGATTTTAGTTTAAAAGAAAAAATAGAATATTTAGAAGAAAAAATAGAATTGTTATCTCAAATGGAAGAACGATTGAATAACTTAGAAAAGCGTTTTGAAAAAAAATATAATGATAATATATAAATGGTTTCTACTACTCAGCGTAAAATGTACAGAACTCATGGCAAAAAATCTCTTTGCCGTGGAAAAAGTGTTCGTTCTCCCAACCGTTGCAAGAAAATCAAGCAATGCAAGGTCGCAACTGGACGCAAGCGCACCTACTGCCGAAAAAAGAAGGCAACACGATACACTAAACGTAAATAAAAATATTTAATAGAAACAAAATAAATATTCCATTATAATTTATATTTATAATGGAAAAACAACGACCATCGTGGGATGACTATTTTAAAGAAATAGTGTTGGCGACTGCAAAACGATCGTCTTGTAATCGTTTACATGTTGGATGTTTATTAGTCAAAGACAACCGTATTGTAAGTCAAGGTTATAATGGATTTTTACCAGGTTGTAAACATGAAAGTATTGTAAGAAACGGACATGAACAAGCAACTGTTCATGCTGAACAAAATGCAATATGTGATTGTGCAAAAAGAGGAGTATCATGTGAAGGAGCAACGGCTTACATTACACACTATCCATGTTTAATATGTACACGTTTAATGTTAGCAAGTGGTATTAAAGAAATAAAGTATGTGAATGATTATATGGATGATACGTTAACGAAATATCTATGTGATCAGTTATCAGTTAGAATTATAAAATTGTGAAATATGTGTTGAACTTATTAATAAACAAGGACAATGACAAGAAATAAGATGCACTATAATAGGAATATCCTAAACATGTAACTACTATGGATTAACCATAGTATATTGGAACATTTGAAAATCTTTTTTGTATATGTCATTAATTAATAAGATAGAGTCTTTATTAAAAAATTCCATATAATCTTTTGTCGTTTTATTTGACTGATCTTTCAAATCAAAGTCGTCATATCCGTTTAAAATCATATCATATGTCAATGTCTCTGTTTTCATTATTATAATATTTGGAATTAAAGTTCCATTTTCAAATGTAATAAATTTATTTTGAGGTTTATTATGGTTATCTATATCACGCAAAGTAATAAACCATTTTATTTTATTAAATACTTCATTTTTGTCTGTATTTTCTTTAATAAATCCATGCCATAATAAGTCGCTAATTATTCTATAATATGGATTTCTCACTACGGTTATAATTTTTAAACTAGAATTAGTCCAATCTATTTTAAATATATTTTGATTATTAAATAACGTAACGAACATTTGATGTTGTAAAGATACTCCTTTAAAAAAATCTTTTTTATTTACAATATCATCTGTATAATAAGAGTGTTTATTCAGTGGTATATTATATTTTTTAGAAAAATAATAATTTAAGCTAGTTCCTCCTGTTTTTGGTATATGTATTAAAAGTAAGTTTATAATATCGTTTTTAAAATAAGGCATATTGTTTATAACAAAAATATTATATTTATATAGATAAATTAATATAAATATTACTTTATCCGTGAGATATATAATGATATTAATTGGAAATACAGACTCATTAAATTGTAAGAAAATTATACCTTTTCTAGAATGGATGAATTATAAACCTGTTAAAAATAATCACATAGTAGGAACTGAAGATATCGTAATATCATTTGATCATTATATTGACACAAAACAACACCCTTATACGAAGTTTCTATTTTTTAGTAGTACCAGATTTCCTTCAATTGATATTGAAAAATTAAAAGATAATAAAAACTGTGTTGTTATAAACCAATCCCAATGGAAATATGACTTGTGGTACAATTTAGGAACATGTGCATTTACTAACATGAAGGTCATGCCTATTCCTCTGAAAAAAGTTGATAAAGAAGTTAGAAAAGAAAACAAACTTTTTTTGATTATCAATAATAGACCACATGAAGAAGAACATTTTATTAAATGTTTTGTACAAAGAAGATTAAAATTAGATCATAAAATATTTAATAAAGACAACGTTGACTATAAGTATATAAGCGAATGTAAATATGGAATTGTGTGCAGTGGATATTCTTTTCAATATGATGTATTTGATTATGCTATATCACAGAATGTACCTTTATTTGTATGGGATATTGAAAAAATGTCAGATGATCTTTCAATGAGTCATCCAAAAATATATGCCACAAGCATGCCTCATTGGAATGATATGTGTGGTAAAAGAGTATTTTCGAATGAAAACTTTTTGTCAAACTGGAATGAATTCGAAACAAATTTATTGAAATATACCCCTCAGTCTTATTTTAATTCACATATGTCATATGAGAGTTGTCTTGCAAAATTTAAAGATATTATTGATGATATTGTAGTAAAACCACGTGAAGAAGTAGTAAGTATACCAGAATACATTATAAAAAATAACGAGACTAAGAAATATGAGATTGTTAGAAATAGTGATAATAATGCGACTAATGAATGTGAGATTGTTGGTAATAGTGATAATAATGCGGCTAAGGAATGTGAGATTGTTGGTAATAGTGAATATGAAGATACAACTTGTAATATTAATTGTTGTGTACGTTGGTGGTAATTATTCTATAAAATATTCGGTTCTTAAATCTTCAACGACACTATCCTTGATTCTTCCAGATAATTTTCCATTGAAATAATCAATAACTGTTTTTTTTGTTAATTTTTTACCAGATGATGTTTTTCTGGTAAGCATTGTAATTATAAAATAAAGTACGTACATACCACATTCAGTATTAGACCTTTGATGTTCTATTTTATTATTCTGGTGAAAAATAAACTTAATATTTTGACTAAGTCCTTGAGTTTGAATTCTTTCAACAAGAGATTTAACTTCTTTTGGAATTTTATCACCATTACTATCAAAATAATATATAAATGAATCAGTTACACTCACGTAAAGGGCAACCCAATGAGTACCTGTTTGGTTATGTTTAGAAAGATTAAACACAAATCCAAATTTTTTTTTTCGTGGATATTTCGCAATATTAAAGTCACAAACAGAGGTGTCGACACATACATTATCTTTCTTATAATCAAAGTCAATAGGAGATGGTTCAAAAAACAAAAAAGTGGGGTAAATATATTCGTATTGGTGTAATACGTTTACTATATCTTCATCGCTTAACCATGCATTTTTATCTTTTTTCCATTCGTCTGGTTGTATAGGCAAAAATAATGTTTTTAATTTCATCTTTTCATGATCGTTAATATGTAATTTATTTAACCAACATAACTCATGATTGCATGTTTTATCCGATAAATAAGAATGGAGTTGTCTCCAAACGACTTTAGGATTATTTGAAGTAATTTTTTTTCTATTATTCTCATTATAATATTTTTTTAGTTCTAATAGTATGTCATTTGAAAAACATGAATTGTCGATTGTTTTTTTTTCTTTCGCATATGGACTACATATGTTTTTAATTCTCTTTTGTGTTTTATTTTTTTTATGATTATTGCCTTTTTTGGTATATTTCATATATAATATGATTTAGAAAAAATTAATTATCAAAAGATAGTGGTATTGTATCGTCTTTCTGTGATTCGATTTCATAAATCAATTCTCGAATAAAGTTTTTATAAGCTTGTAGTTTATTTTTATTTGGTATTGAAGTTATATATTTATCATTCAACATACCATTTATTTTATCATTCAATTCATCTTTATATGTCTCGACAAGTTTGCAAAATTGTAAATCGTCATTATTATCATTTTGTTGTGCTAAATATTTATGATAATTCTTTTTACCCATAAAACACTCAAGAGTAAGTTTATCTATATCCATTATTTACTATTACATATATTTTATTTATTTGTATTATATATAATGGATTTAGGAGGAAAAAAATTAGGAGGCGGAACAAAAGGAATATCTCCAACACAATCAGTTCTCAATTACAGAAGTGGTGAACACAGTGCCATACGAAATATTTTACGACGTGGGTGGAATACACAAGCTGCTACTGGTAAAATAAACAATAATAACCGAATTATTACACCATTTCGTGCTGTGAACAATAGTGGAGACTTTCTGAGTCGTGTTGATTATGTTTCTGGAAAAGGACCTAGACAAAGTCGTTCACATGGTGGTTTGCGAAACCGATTTGGATTCATTTTGGCAAATGAAGATAATAGTGGTGTATTACCAGCAGCCACTAATGTTAAATACGTTTATGATCATAGTGATTACATTAGATATAAAAAACAAGAAGCAATGAATCATTTGTACAATGATCGCTCTTTCGGAGGATATAACAATTCTGCATATGTAGACATGATGTCAGTTGGAAGATTTACTTAATTGTTTAAAATAATATGCTCGTATATAATTACATATTTTATATAATTATAAAAATTACCTATCTATTGTTGATTTTTCTTTTGTACAATCATTAATCATTTACTTACTATAATACAGATTTATATTATTTTAACAATATTTTATACGTATTAGTAGTGTCAAAATAAACAAAGTCTAATATACAATAAATTATTTCTTGTGGTAACTTAATGTTTCTAATCATATATATTTTTTGAAATACTTTTAAAGTTTCTATAAAACTATGATATTGTTCTATAATATCTATGAAAGTGTGGTTAATATTCCAATTTTGCATATTAGAAATAGACGAGCAACATAAACATAGTTTATGAACGTGTTCATATTTTTTAACTAACCTATATGGACTTTCATAATACGAAATACACTTGTTGTTTAAAAATACAACGGGTGGTTTAAACGGATATCCATCCAATATTACTTTAACATTGTAATTATAGTAACAAAAATATACACAGTTACCGAGTATTTTATAAGGTATGTTTTTTAATACTTGTGCAACCTTCTTCTTGTGTAGTTTATCCATTTCCTATTTTATTATAAAATGTTTTACTTTTAATTTTATAATTAATAAAATTAATATATATCGCTCTGTGTAGGAGTCGAACCTACGACCTTTCGGTTAACAGCCGAATGCTCTAACCAACTGAGCTAACAAAGCATATAAATAGTTTTAAGACATATTCAGGTCTTTCCGAGAGACCGGAATCGAACCAGTGACCTTCCGATTTCAAATAATAAACAACTACAGTCGGACGCTCTACCCCTAAGCTACTCTCGGATATATAACAGCGAATTATACTTGGTACGCTGTTAAAAAGGTCTTACTGGGAATTGAACCCAGATTGGCGGATTCAAAGTCCGCAGTCATAACCATTAGACCATAAGACCTATATACATAATAATAATAATGAAAAAAATGAAAATAACAGCGAATGGATTCGAACCACCGACCTTCGGGTTATGAGCCCGACACGCTATCCTACTGCGCCACACTGTTATGCACGAATACGGACTTGAACCGTAGACCCCTGGCTCATAAGACCAGTGCTCTAACCAACTGAGCTATACGTGCTTTTATTTAAATAAACGAATGACAACGATGTTTAAACTCACAATATTCGGGATTGAAATATCATATGCTACCGTTGCAATACATTGTCTCACCCAATAAGGGACTCGAACCCTTGACCACACGCTTAAAAGGCGTGCGCTCTACCAACTGAGCTAACCGGGTAAAAAAAACTTACCTTTATATAAAATTGTGTTTGTCTATTATCTTACTTAGTTGTAGTTTTTCTAACTACCTTTTTCTTAACCGGAGCTGGTGTTTCATCTGCTGATGTGGTAGTGGTAGTTGCAGTAGGTGCTATCTTCTTCACTACCTTTTTAGGCTTTGTAACGACTGGTTGTGGTTCAGAAATCTCTTCTTCTTTTGGTGGATCTTGTTCTGTATCTTCAATTACAGTATCAGAAGTAGGAACAGGATCTGTTTCTTCCAATATTTCTTCTTTAACTTCATCTCTAGATTCTGTCTTCTTTTCGTCTGAACCTTCTTCTTCGCTATCTTCCACGTAAGAAGTTGTTTGTTTTTGTTGTTCAACCTCTAATTGTTTTTCTGGAATTTCTTCTAGTTCTTGGTGTTTAATTGGCGGAACGTTTGTATTATTAGTAGCAAGTGGCGATTCAATGTCTAACTGAAGAGTACCTGCTGTATCTACATAAGTAACAGATGTTACTACACATTGTTTGAGCGCCCAGCTTACACCCCATCCTTTTGCTCCAAACCAGATACTCTTACATTCAATTCCACATGTTAGATCAATCTCAGATAATACATAATTAACTGGGCTATCATTTTCATCTTCAGATGGGAAAACCATTTGTTTATCTTCATTGAAAACTTCAATGTCCCATTTATCATTATATCTACCAACCTTTGGTCTAAAGTAGTAACCCTTTGTCTCGTCTGGTTGTTTTGTTTCTGAATTTTTACCGACTTTCAAAAATGGGAAATAGCGATCTTCAATTAACTCTCTAGAAAGCTTTTTTCCAAACCATGCTTCTGAATTTTCTACAGCGCATGTAATAATATGTTCTTCAAATACTTTTAGTTTTTTTAACATTTCTTTAGATTCTTCTTTTGCAGTGTCTTTTGTTGAAAAGTGCATTTTTAGAGTAAACTTACCGTCGGATTCACCAGTACTTTGATCAACATAATCCGAGATTCCATACGTAATTGTTTTTGGAGTTTGAATACTTAGTTTTTTATTTTTTTGAGTACTGATAACGATTACTGTTTTCATTCCACGATCGTTTACTTTAGGTTGCATAAATCGGCATGATTGAGGGTCCCAATCAGACCATTTGATATATTTAGAAGTAGTTGCTTTGGTAGTTGACATTATTGTGTAGTTGCTTTTGTGTTAGTTGCTTTTGTGTTAGTTGCTGTTGTTATTGGTTTGAGTATACATTATTATACTCGTAATCTTTAAATCAATTTTTTATTTTATTATTTTATTATCGATTTTGATCGTAAACCGGTATCAGTTTATTTTTAAATATTTATTGATTAATATTATTCTCGATTACTTGACATTTTTTGTTTATAATTAGCGTGATAACACAATGTAACATAGTATATAGTATATATGACAAAACGTAAAACTAGTAAAACTAAAACAAGAAAAAAAGTTTAGCCGGAAATAAAAAAAAACAGAATGGAAACTGGAACGAACATTGGAAACTCATTCGGACGTGAATTCTCTTTGTTTCAGTCCCGATGAGAAGACGTTGACAAGCGGGTCTAAAGACAATAAGGTGCGTTTGTGGAACGTTGAAACAGGTGTTAATACTAAAACACTGGTAGGGCATAGTGTTTATGTGCTTTCAGTGTGTTTCAGTCCCGACGGAAAGACGTTGGTGAGCGGGTCTAGAGACCAGACGGTGCGTTTGTGGAACGTTGAAACGGGCGAGAATACTAAGACACTGAAGGGGCATCCTAATTCCGTGTATTCCGTGCGTTTTAGTCCCGACGGAAAGACGGTGGCGAGCGCAGACTGGACGGTGCGTCTGTGGGACGTCGCAACGGGCGAAAATACAAAGAAACTAAAAGGACATAGGGATTATGTGAATTCCGTGAGTTTCAGTCCCGATGGGAACACATTGGCGAGCGGGTCTAGAGACCATACTGTGCGTTTGTGGGACTTGAAAACCGGCGAGATCATCAAGACACTTAAAGATGTATGGGATGTGAAATCAGTGAGTTTCCTTCCAGACGGGAAGACGTTGGTGAGCGGGGGTAATGACATACGTTTGTGGGACGTGAGTTTCCTTCTAGACGAGAAGACGTTGTTGAGTGAGTCTACTAATATACGTGTGTGGGACGAGAAAAAGGACAAGGTATTTAAATATAGATTGAATGATTCCATGAGTTTAAGTCCAGATGGGAAGAAACTATTGTACGGGATTTTTAGTAGTTTTGTATCTATCAATCCATCGCTGTAATGATGTTTTACTACAATCAAATATTTTACAGGTTTTTCTAATATTATCTTTATTTTTCAAATAATATTTAACAGCAGATATTTTATAATCATCGCTTTTATGCTTCATAATATAATAAAAAATTATTATAATATTAAGTTATTTTGTCCCATTTTAAATGTCCGAAGGTGTATAATAAAATATTCATTTGTGTTTAAACCCTTGAAGAATTAAATCCGCACCCATCGCACTTACCGCTGATAATCTTGATTTTTGGAAGTTGGACATTTTGCGTAGTAAAGGGTAGAAGGGCTGGGAGGCTGTGTTAGAATGATTCTTATTTTCGTTGTCGATAATTTCAATTTTTACTTTCTCCACACAAATAAGATGTTTATACAAAACATATTAAGATAAATTATATTGTACGTATAATGTGTGGTATTTGGGCATATTTGTTGCATCATCAAGGACAATTCAACAATGAGACTGTCAAGGATTGCATGAGTATTGAAGGTCGTGGTCCCGATGATTTTCATGTATCTTACTATAAAAACAAATACGCTATCGGGTTTCATCGTTTGTCCATCATGGATCCGTCGTTCAAAGGCAGTCAGCCGTTTACATTCATAAAAAACAAAGTGAAATACACTGCCATTTGTAACGGGGAAATATACAATGCAGGAAAATTAAAAGGCCATTTGGAGTATCCATGGACATCCGAATCGGATTGCGAAACATTGATCCCTTTGTACTTACGCTATGGATGCGACATGGTCCAGTATTTGGACGGTGTGTTCAGTTTCATCATTATAGAAGAGACTGACTCCACCATACGATATTTCGTTGCACGTGATCGCATCGGTGTCCGCCCTTTGTTTATCGGAAAAGACGACCGTGGTAATTACGTGTTTTGTAGTGAATTAAAAGGCATGAAAAACATAGCAATAGAAGCCGAACAATTCATTCCGGGAAATTTCATGAATATTTGCTATACAAACGGTCATTACGAAACGTACGAAGAGTCGTATTACTCGTTGACACAATACCGTTCTGAGTCGCATAATTACTTTTTGGAAGAATTAACCTTGCGTGAAATTCGTGAAAAACTGATTAGTTCCGTGAAAAAACGTTTGATTTCCGATCGGCCGGTGTGTGCACTGTTATCCGGAGGGTTGGACAGCAGTTTGGTGTGTTCTATCGCAAGTCGTTTGTTGAAAGAAACCAATCAAACGCTCTATACGTTCAGCATCGGTACGAAAGACTCTCCAGACAATAAATACGCACAAGAAGTGGCTGATTTCATCGGTTCTGTACATACCATTGTGGAAATAGACACGGAACAAGCATTGCGTTCTGTACCCGATGTGATATGGTCCACCGAAACCTATGACATTACCACCATACGAGCTTCTGTGGGACAATATTTGGTATCGGAATACATTGCGAAACACACGGATTTCAAAGTGGTGTTATCTGGAGATGGTAGCGACGAAGTAACCAGCGGATATTTGGAGAATTATTTGGCTCCAACGGCAGAAGCATTGCACCAACATGCGGTCTCACGGTTGGAAGAAATCCATTATTACGATGTCCTTCGTGCGGATCGTGCAACATCAAAACATGGATTGGAAGTACGAGTGCCTTTTCTGGACGTCTCGTTTATCGACTATTATTTGAACATTTCGCCAGAGTTACGAAAACCGAACAAGAACCGATGCGAGAAATATTTGCTACGAAAAGCGTTTGACAACGATTATTTACCTCCCTCTGTATTATGGCGTCAAAAAGAGGCGTTTTCGGATGGCATTACCTCTCAAGAAAATTCGTGGCACAGTGTTCTTAAACGAGCGTGTGATGAACGCATAAGCGACGATGCCTTCAACCATTGCCAAGAAAAAACAAACCATCCCATTTCCAAAGAGTCGTATTATTACCGAATGGAATTTGAAAAGTGTTTTGGAGAGAAACGGTTTGATACTATCATCCCTCATTTTTGGATGCCGAAATGGTCCGACACAAACGACCCATCTGCACGAACATTGTCAGTGTACAAATAACCTTAGGTATCAGTAGCTGTCTATATATATTTGTAAATAAACATGGACAAATATATACTTTAAATACATGAACTTAACCGATTACGTAGTCGTTTTATTGCAGACATGTCTTCCATTGGACACTATCCGCATAATTATGTCGTATGTACGTCTTCCACTTATGCAACAAGCCAATCGTATGTTTTTAGATCGTTTTATGGAAGAAAGGAGGATCAAATTCAGATTAAATGAATTACCTTATCAAGTGTTTTCTATAAACGATGTATACAACCATTTACAATTATCCGTACATACCAACTATTCTTTATATTATGTAAAGTTGTATTATAACAATATTTTCACACCAAAGTCAATAAAAATAGTTATTAAGTTTATTTCTTATTCCTGTTATTTTTATTGACTATTTTTATGATTTAATTAAAATATTAAGCACCACAACACGATCAAAAAATGCATAAAATATATTTTATCAACAATGGACTTAAAGTGTTGTTATGTATAAGAGTATAACCACAATGGTAAAGCAAACTAACACTACTGTTCCTGCCGATTCTACTGCCCCTGAAAAGAAGAAGAGAACCTCATCAAAGAAAGAGGTTGTTTCTACTCCTGTCCCTGCTCCTCAACCTATCCAACCACAAGAAGCTGCTGCACAAAGTGGAGATGTTGTTGAGAAGACCGACGTTTCTTCTGAGATTAACGATGACATCGCTGAGTTGATGAAGAACATTCAAGCTCGTTCTTCGTTGGATGCTGCCATCAAGGCTAGTGTCAAATCTCTTGAGAAGAAGATTGCTCGTATGACCAAGCTTTTGGATAAGACCAATCGCAAGAAGAAGACATCTCAAAACAAGGTTTCTGGATTTGAAAAGCCAACTGGTATCAGTGATGAGCTAGCCAAGTTTGTTGGCGTTGATGTTGGAACTGAGCTTGCTCGTACTGCTGTTAGCAAGAAAATCCACGAGTACGTAAAGCAGAACGATCTTCAAAACCCTGAGAACCGACGCATCATCAACCCTGATGCCAAGCTTCGCAAGCTTCTCCGAACTAGTACTACCGAGGAAGTTAGTTACTTCAACCTTCAGAAGTTCTTGAAGGTTCACTTCAAGAAGAACACTGCTGCTGCATAAATAGTTTATTTTATATAAAATTATAAATATACTAAACTTAAATAAAAATTTATAACACAGAAGCAATGCTTCGGTTAAGCGTCAATGGTGTAATGGTAACATAAATCCCTTCCAAGGATTTGCCGAGGGTTCGATTCCCTCTTGACGCAATTGTTAAATAAATATAAATCTTTTTTATATTTATATAAATGAATAATTCAGCCTTTCTTAACGAGTTAGATACAAAAATATGTATTCGGAATTAGGTTGATATTAGAATAATGTTAAAAAATATTGATTTAAATGATTGTTATTATGTACAACTTCAATATCAGTAGTTTGGCGAGTATAATTCACCCGATATCTCTTTTATTTAGATAAATAATCATGTGTTCACATCGTATTGCATGTGAGTAATTATTACTAAACTCACTTATTAGGTTAGATATACATTGTATATTATGTAAATAATTGTTGTTTAATTCTGGAATTACAGTAATTAATTCTTCTTTTATAGTATTAAACAATTTGTACAATTTTTGATATAATAAATGAAACTCGTTCCTAAACGTTTTACAAAATGCACGAGAATCTTTGTAATTATTTAATGATTTTATTTTTTTATTAATCATATCTACACAGTATGTCTTATAAACACAAGTATGTAATTTTTCGTATTGTAAATAAAAATCTTCTATTTTTTGATCACTTAAATTAAGCTCGTTTATCGTTTTTATAATATCCATAAAGTTTTTTCGGATTATTATAGATTGTAGTGATTCGTTCATTTCTATTATTACAAATTATTAATATTTCCTTTTACGTTTTAGGAAAACATAAATCAATTTTTATTTATACACTATATGTATAGATGGAATCTGAACATTCTATTTTAATGTATTATCATACAGCATTAAGAAATGTAGGTATGTTTACTACTGTATCGTTTGCTGCGTTAGGATATTCACGTGTATATAGAGGTAAAATACACATGTATAATATTTATCTTATATTTGCTAGTATTATTTTTATGATTGTATCATTGACATTAAATTGGTACTTAATTCAAGATTATGAATATTTTTTACAAAATTTAAAATCACCTCCTATAATAGCTAGTAAATGGTCATTCATTCCGAGGATAGTATTTGTATTTAATATAGGTATGTTAATTCTTAGTAGTAACACATTATATCGTGAATTAAAGCTTTAACTTCAAGTAAAGTTACAAACAAACAAACAAACAATATAATTATATAAATATATCATATATAATTGTATAAATATATCATATATAATTGTATAATGAATAATCAACAAAAACGAATTATACACTGTAGTCTATGTAAACAAGAAGGACATAATATTAGAGGATGTAATATACCATATGATGCATTGAAAAATATTATGCAAGAATATGCTAGATATTTGTATTACATTATTTTGTATTATCCTTTAAATTGGGATATTAAATTAAATAATAATATTAAATTCTATAATAACGATAATTGTATTCCTTCTTACATTGTGGAAGTATTTAATAATTTGAATAAGAAAAATGATACTTTGTTTAATGCTTTGTATGGTATTCCTCCATTTTGGGAACCATTACCGGATATACAAAAAAAGGCTATTTATCATGCCATGAATATGTATTATTGTAAAAATGTACGTAGAGAAGTAAAAGAGATTCTTCATCTTGTATTATTACATGACGCTGACAGAGAGCTTATCAATAATTATAGTCTAGATAATACTCTTATGTATACCGCTCAAACTATACAATATTATCCTATATTAAATGATCTAACAGAATGTCTAAAAGATAAATGTAATGAAAATAATATTTATGCTGGATTTATAAAAAAGTCATTTAATAGTATTAGATATCGTGAGAATAGATTGAGGTTTTTACGAAATCATACTACTGATCGTCTTGAAAATATTAAAAATAAGATTATTAATCTAGAGGATAAAAAGCTACAAATAATTTCCAAAATAAAGGAATTGTTAGATAAAAATTCTGAGATTCTTTGTAAACTTAAATCATTAGATTTAGAAAAAGAGAAATATGGAAGTTTTCTTTCTATGTTTTCTACGTTTTCAAAACTAATCGCAGTTATTAAAATTAAAGATGATGAAAATATACCAAGTATTGTATGTTCTATATGTTTTAATGAATGTGATAATAATGTAAAATTAAATTGTAATCACTCATTTTGTACAGATTGTTCATTAAAGACTATTTTTCATAAATACTCTGATATATCAAAAACTATATATTGTGAATGCCCTCTTTGTCGATGTGAAATATCTGAATTACATGGAAATAGGAGTAATATTGAGTCTCTAGTTAAATCATTTCAAGATAGTATGTCTATCAATGATATTGAATATTTTATTTCATGATGTCTTATATTCATCGTTCCAATTTAATACTTCAGGTAAAATTTGTTCATCACTTTCTGCCATATCATATGTTGTGTTTTGACCATACAATCCGTATTTTGATAATTTTATATCTTTAAAATAGTTTGTTATTAACGACCTTGGTATCATAAATTCGTTTGCTATTATCCTTGATTCCCTTGTGTCCATATTTAAGTATTGGTCTGGGTAAAACATAAATAATTGTATTCGTTTATATCTTACCAGCTCATCTGCCATCTTCAAATAATAATAAAAACGGTTATCTGCCTTTGTAATTAAATTAAAGTCTGGTATTAATAATACATTTGTAAGTATATTTGTACTTGTATTCACTTCTGATAAACAATAGTCCTTTTTACTAACATTATGCTGACATGTAAATACTTCATATATACCGTTCAATACTTCTGGGTCATATTTATGAAATTTTATATGATCTTCGCTTAGTTTTTCCAATCTATTTATAATCTTTTCTCTTTTTTCTCTATTTGAAAGGTTTTCTCGATTACATATAGAAAGCATCTGTTTTGTTATTTTCCTATTTTTGTATAGTCTCATCAATATTCTTAAAGTAGTCCTAAATGAATTATAAAATTGGTTCTCTAAATATAATTTTTTTATAGTTTCACTTTCTACGGAACTTGTTTCAGAATATGCATTTGATATTTTTTGATCTGCTATTAAATAATTGGATGATTTCAACGTTGGTATGTTATCATCTGTTTTCGTATCTGGTATTGGCTCACTTATTGGAATAAATTGATTTGTAATTGTTAATATTCCGATAACCATTTCATCTTCAACTATGCGGTATGCCGGTTTACATAATATACGTCCATTTGTCTCTTTATGCAGAGATAATAATAATTCTGTTGTTTTCTGATATGTCAACCCAGTTATATTGTCCATCCATACGATTGGTACACTTTTTGTTGTTACTGACGGTTTACATGGTACATACAATACTGACGATTTATAATTTACCATTAAACCAATTACTTTTCCTTGATAGTTTACAATTTTTGATTCAATCGACAAATTCATCGTTTTTAATACATCTAATATCTCATCTACATCTTTATTTGGTTTAAATGTATATGATTTTTTTTTTGAATACATAGGTGAACAACTTTTATCTATAGCACTTTGAATCATTTTCATAATTTCATTTATATTTCCAATTGGTTTTTTTAATGAAAATTGTTTGTCGTATGTAATTGTCATCACATTTCCTTCTTTTATTCGGGTATATCTATAAATCGGTTCATAAATGTTTTCTGTTTTATATAACAACACACTCGGTTTATCTAAATTATATAGAGGTTGTTTATAATTCATTGTCGGACATACTATATTCACTTTACTAGTAATATCATCTTTTAACATTTCTAATATCACTAAATTTATACCGTTTGTAAATAGTTTTTCGTTTGGTTCACATATAAAATCCCATATAAATACATGATCTATCTTTACATTTGGATCAGTTAAATAATTCAAAAATATTTCATAACCTATTATTGTGTATTTTAAAAATGAAAGTTGAGATTCATCATTTATGTCTATATTCTGGTATATTTTTTGATCTTTATATTCACTTATATCTATATTATCAACAGTTATTGCTGATTTTCTAGATTGAAACTGAGAAACAAGTGTACCATTGCAAGAAGACACAAACATATCTAATGTTATTGCGTTAGACAGTATATTTCGAAAATCTTCAACTGTTGGTTTAGGTATTCCCTCTTTAGGTAATCCCTTTTCAGCACTGTATATATCAGCCATACACGCTACAAATGATTGATTGTTATTAGGAGTATTTTCTACACCGTGTCTTAAAAATACTGGACAATTCGGTTTTACAGTTTTTATCTGGTCTATTTTTATGCAAGATGTACTATCTATATTCAAAAATCGTTGAACTTCAAATGGAATAACACCGTTTCTTCCCTTTTCTAATACCTGCTGAGGATCTTTTATATATAAATTATTCTCGGCTTTGTTTTTATCTTCTCTATTTTTATCTTCTTCTTTTTCTCCATACACATCTGGATTACATTCAGAACGCCTAGCTTTTTGTAACTCTGCATTCCAATCACCAAAGCAACAAGGATAACAAACATCACTATTTTTAGGTTTTGAAAACCCAGGTGCTAACCTTAATTCAGACTTCTCATAAAATCGATCGTATACATATTCATCTTTACCGGGTTTTGCTAACTTAGTTATTATTTTACCACAGTAATTTTCATCATTAGCTTGTTCAGCATTTATAGGTCCTTCTTTTCCTTGTTTTGTACACCAGTAACGAGGACAAATATAATATAAAGATTCTCCTTTACTGTCTTTTCCAAATTCTAGAGCATTTTCATATGGTTTTTTATCATATTTACCGTCAATCTCATTTTTTTCATTCTGTGTAATAAGCACAGGTTGTCGCTTTTGATCTTCTTGACATACTTTTGTGTAACCATCCATACTCTGGAATAGTATTGGATCTTTTTCTTTTATCCGTTTCAAAAAATAGTTTTTAGGAACATCCTTTATATTTGCTCCACCAAGAGAAGGTAATGATAAGTCATCGCTATTGTCTTTCTTCATAGCAGGTTCGTCTTCGTCGGAAGACGATGATTCGTATTCATCCTTATCATCTTTAGACCCTATTTTTATTTCCTCCTCCTCGTCCTCGTCAGAAGATGAATCTTCTTGTTGTATGTTAAAATATCCATCATAATCTGGGTCTTCATCACTTTCATCACTTTTATCAATTTCTTCTTTTTCATCAGTTATGTCTTTGTCGATTAGATCTTTATTTTTTTCTGTAATAATATTTTCCATTAAAATATCAGAATCTGAATCTGTAACAGTGGGACCATCAAGAACGAACTCTTCTTTATTGTATTTTTCTTTCCACTCATTTAATAATGTTTTGTTTTTTATCTTTTCTGGGTACTGACTCAATATCAAAATACTATTTATGTATTTGTCCATACAAATCAAATATTGTATCATATCGACATTGTTTACACGTATCGTATATACACCACCCAATGAAGACGGTGTAAATGTTGTGATAAACCCAGAATGAGTAAGCGTTTCTACTTTACGATTCATATATCTTCCTTTAATAGTACGATATTTACGTGTATAGTCTTCCAACATTTTACGTATCATACCATCCGAGTATTGGTTAGAGAAATGTCTTTTCAACTCTTTAAATATGAGTTCCGGATTTTTTAATTTTACAAACTCGGAAATAATCTGTTCAATTTCATTCATATGTTGAAAATGTTCCACCTTTTTATATAGAAAACTATAACCATCTTTTATTTTTTCTTTATCGCCATAGAACAACGGAGATAATGCTTGAATATTCTTCTCGAAATTTATCTTTTTCACTGCATTGAATATCCATACATATTGAATAGATGATATTCTAATATACGGGTCAAATATACTCGTAAACGGTTGTATTATATAACCACTCTGTACTAAATATTCATTGATTTTTTGGAACAATAAATCTGACATATTTTTAAGCCAAACTTCAAATGTATTATATGGTATTGGCACTTTCAATGAGCCTTTATACTCTATGTTTCCGTTTAAGTGTAGTATTACAGTAACGAAATCTTTTGTTGTTATACTAGTGTCTATTTGATTTAAAGGTAGGTACATTACAATATGTTGTCTAACACCATGAGTTTCTTTTAATATCTCATTAATAATAGTTGAAGGAATAACTGGAATTTCCTTTCCGTTTTCCGACGTTTCTAGATAATACATACGAATTATGTCATCTTGTCCTTGTCCTGGATGAAAAACAATCATTGGAATATCAGAAGACGCATGAATACTTTTAAAAATAGGTTCTAAAGGTACAGTCAACTTCAATTGATTGTATTGATTATTCTCGATGTAGAAAGAAAAATTCTCTATTCCCTTTTCATTATATTGAATATCGACATCTTCCATTGCAACCCCATGGTACAAATCAGTTTCATGGATGAACTTATCAAATTGTGAAGATTCTATTATGTTTTTTGTCTTTGTTTGCGAGTCTAATATTTTAGTATCAAATTCAACACCACTGTTAATATTGTCTAAAGTTAAATATGGAAAATATACCGGTAAATACTTTTGATCAGAAACTAAGTTTTTTGCTAAACAAACATATATTGTGTTATTATCAAATGAATTACCATAATGAAATAAAAACTCATCGTCTAACATTACAATCGTTTTATCTGTATTCCAATCGACAATATTAGTTAATGGGAGAACATCATAAGGATTTGTTATAAATGTTTCATCAAACGGTAATATTCTATTATATTTATTAGTAAACGACACTTTAATTCTAATACCTAAAGGTATCTTATAATACATTGTTTGTCGTTCTTTAAACCAATCTAATTGTTGAATAATATCTGAAGTTATTTTTGGCAACTTATGTATCTGTTCTATTAATTTGTATAATTCTTCATTATACGATTGATCATTTGGATTAGACATATTTACTAAAACTTGGATAAGCCTTTCTTTTGTTAATAAAATAGTGTCGTTTTTAGTAATTTGTTTTAGCCAGTTAATTAACTCAAATGGTTTTTCAATTATTGTGAACAAATATAACTCTTCATAAGCATATGGCTCTTTTATTCCTTTTAGAATTTTATATTTTATTGATTTAATAGTGTCATCCGAATATATAGAAATTGGAATTGCACCCTCTTTATAGGCATTAAATTCATATATTTCACTTGAATTACCTTTATCATCTAAAAAACATATTTTGCTCATGTAAATAATTATATATATTATTTAATTATTTTTGCTTCATCGTTTTAATATATATCGTACAATTGAATTTGCGGTTATATTTCCTGCTATTTGAAATTTTCCTGCAATGAACAGTGACTTTTCATCAAGCGATATTACCTTGCAATACCCATTTGTACCTACATTATCACTATCATTTTCATCTTTTTCATGTGAGAACTTATTTTCTAAAGCAAACCATTTTTCATTTTCGTATTTTGCAATGTGATTTACCATTTCATTCGTTTTGTGTATCTTTATAAATTCACCACCTACATATAATGTATTATTATACTTATTAAAATACAAAGAGTTTACAATATTATCTAAACCTCCATTCATGTTTGCCCATTGATTTTTACTTATATTGTATTCTGCAATATGATTTGCATTTATTGTGTTATCATGTGATCCACAACTATTGAAAGTACCTCCTACATACAGCACATTTTTCTGTGGATTATGTGTAATTGAATTACAATACCCCTGTAATCCTCCTTGTAACTCAGTTAATTCAAATGTTGTCAGATTGTATTTGGCTATATATGATACATAATGATCAGATTTACCTGCATGAGTAAATAAACCACCTACGTATAAGTCGTTATCTAATTTAAAAAGAGTTCGGCAAGGTCCATTTAAGTTAAGTGACGGTAATTCATCCCATTTGTTTGTTTTTAAATCATAAACACCTACATATGGTATTTTTAGGTTACCTGAACTAGTAAAAGATCCTGCTGCATATAATTTTTCTGTTTTTTCATCAAATAATAAGCAACTACAATCACGATTTAATCCATCTCCTAATGAAACCCATTTCTTTTGTTCAATGTAATAAGCTGCAATATTAGATGCTTCTATATTATTTAACCCAACTTTATTAAATATACCACCAACAAATAAAATCTGTTTCTTTTCATAAATGACAACCGATGATGCCATATTTGGTACACCATTATCTAATGCTGACCACATTTTATTTTGCAAATCATACATTGCAATATTATTTACAGGTATATGGTTCACATGTTTAAAACACCCGGTGACATATATTCTATTGTTTGTATTATCCATACAAATATCTGTTATCATTCCATTATCTATGCCATTTCCTAAACGAATCCATTTATGCATTAATCTACTTCTTGACCTTAATTCATTTTCTTGCATACCTACTACGTCTTTTTTATTATATACTGTATCCATTTCTACATTTTCAGAAGCATCATGTCTTATATCACATTTTATATCATATAAAGGATTATATTTTACATTTTCAACATTCTCTGAATGTACAACGTCATAACTTAATTCTTGATCTTCTTCTTTAAAAGACATTGTAATGTTATCTGTATCGCCTTGATCAAATTTCATAACCCGACTTATAATCCGTGCCACCGCTGGTTGAATTGTACTTTCAAAATCAGTTTGTGGTTCACTATCATCACATTCATCTAAATCAACATTTTCTTCAATGTCTTTTATTTTCTTGAAGTAGTTTTCGATAAAATCTTCAATTGTAGCCGTTATTTGTTTTGGAATAGTTTCTTCAAATTTATTAAATTTATCTTCAAGTGGTTTATATTTTTGTTCTATATTATTAGAACTAACCGATTGAGATTTCTTAATTGAATCAAATTTATTTTGGAACATTATTTCACATTCTTTCATTATGATGTCGATGTTTTTTGTAGCAGAACTTTTTATTTCAGTATCAATGTTTTGTTTTAATTTATTAATTTCTCCTTTCATATATTGTTCTCTAGAGGTAGTATCTTCGTTTTTTAAAATTTTCATTTGTTTTTTTAAATCACATATAGAACTAGAAATCATGTTCGAAACAACTTTTTCAATCTTCAAATTACCCATCTCTTCTTTAATCTTAGATCTAACAAACGATTCTAATTCTTTATCAGATAATGATAGCACTGGTTTTGTATGTTTAATATTTTCATTTATATTACTAACTGTTGTGGAAGTTGTTACTTTGTATTTTATATCGGGTTTTATTTTGATTTGTTTATTCTCTAAATGTTTATTATTGTGAATATAGGATGCGAATGAATTTGACGTATTTACCTTTTTCAAATTCATTATTTGAGTTGGAACTACAAGTTCTTCTTTTGTATGTACCTTCACAATGTCCTTTGCTATATTTGATGTTGAAGAACGCTTAATTTCATCAACTCCTTCTTGATATACCATAGATCCATTGACAAAAAATGTGGTGTTTCTTCTAGCTGGAGTTACTTTTGTAAAATACATTTATATATTATATATTGATTATAAATCATAATAAGGGTTATCTTGTATTTTTGTAGAGCAATATGTAGCTGGATTTTCTTTGTAGTCACGAGGATTATGTATACCTGATTTCTTAGCATTTTCTAATAAAAACTTAAAATTATCCCAAAAATCTTGTTTATGTCCAATTGATTCTGTTGCTACATGTGATAATTCATGAATAGCTACAAATGTCAATGTATGTTCATCTATTAAGGTATCTTCGCCCTTTTCTTTTTTAGGACTTAAACAAAATGCTATTTTTTTTCCTTTATTTTCACTATATGCAGTATACGAACTAGTTGGTAGAGTTTCTTTTATTTTAGTTGGATTAAAGTTCTTTACTAATAATTTTGTTCGTTTATCGTTTGGGTGTGTCTTTTCCATATACTTCACAAGTTCTTTACACTTTTGTGTAACACTTGCTAATAAATTTGCTGCTTCATTTACTTTCTTTCTATCACGAACACAATATGTATTTCCATCGACAGTTGCTACGACGCATTTTAATTGAAAATCACTTTCTCTAAAATAGATATAAAACATTAGACACAAAGTGATAATTACTATAACATATGTAATTGTATCGTAACTCTTCGCCATTATACATTATAATTACATTATCTTAAGTAATCATAATATGTTTTATGTATTTTATCTGTTCTATATGTTTATGGTAATGTAGTAGCAGGAGCGGCTCCGACCTCAAGAGGCACTCTCATCATATCTGGCTCAATTGTGCTTTGGTTCCATGGTCCGATCTCAACTTTTTGGATAACAGGGTCAGATCGCAATTGTAAGTTTGCGTTTTTCATTGTCTGTCCTACAGTATCTAATCCAATATGATATCCTGCCTTAAGAAGGTCTGGAGTATCTGGACTATTGTGACTCATGGGGTTAAATGCTTCCCACTCGGAGTTCGCATCACTTGGAAGCAATTCAGAGGGGTTTGCAACTGATTTACTTTTAAATCCTTCCTTTTCTTCTTCTTCATTATCCTCTTTTTTCTCTTCTGCCAACATTTCTTTTTCACCAGGAGACCCATCTTGATATCCATCCATAATGGTATTTTTTTTAGAAGAATAAGACAATAAGAATACCGTTAATAAAAGAAATATGACCAATATCATTATTCGGTCTTTTGTAAAAAACTTTCGCAATTGTGAGACGAAACTAGACATACTTTCTATATAAACGCTAGATAAATTTATTTTCTACATTTTCCCTAAAAGAATTTATTATTCTATTAATTCTAGTTTGTCTAATTCATCTTCTTCGTTTTCCATGTTATCGTCATCTGATGAATCTTCCACCAAATAATTCGTTTTTATTTGTTTTGCTTGTAAATATGATGTTAATGCTAAGTCTCTTGCTATTCTTGCTTTCTTTTTAGCCTCTTTATACATTTCGTAATATACATCATTTCTGTTTTTCAATGTAACCTCTTCTAGATTTTCTTTTGTATCAAAATTGACTTCGCACATTTCTTCTAAAGATTCATCGTTATCCTCTTCTTTTGTTTTTTCTAAATCTTCTAATATGATTTCTTCTAAATCTTTATCAATATTATCATCTTCTGTTGTTTTTTCTAAATTGTCAATAAAAACTTCATCTTCATCTTCATCTTGATCTTCTATTAATTTGCTTTCACTTGGTTCTTCACTTGGTTCTTCACTTGGTTCTTCACTTGGTTCTTCAATTGGTAATGATATAATAGTATCTATATTTTGCTCTTCTTTTCCTAAATCAATATCAGATTTCGATGCTTCAGGTAGTATTGATATTTCGTTGTCTGGTTCTTCTTCTATTTCTTTCAATAATTGGGTAGATGGTAACACACATTTTGAAAATATGTCTACATCATTCATTATCATTGCCTGTTTTAATTCAATATCAAATTGAAAATTACGGCTGGTACACCGTATACCTTGTAATTCCATAATGGTTATTAATTTCACTTTATCATTAATTTGTTCTATTGGTAAAACACTCTCTTGTTCATCGTAGATTTTTAATACACATTTTCCTAAACGTAAAGGAAGATTCACCCGAACGCTAAAAAATTTTCCAGAACGAAATGATTTTAATAATGGGATAAATGAATTCTCTATATCTTCCGTTGTTAAATCAGAGTCAAACCATTTTTCTTTATTATCATATAACTCTTGTTTACAATGCTCTTCTATTTTTTCCATAAAATCAAAAAAATACTCGGTTTCATGGCTAAATAATAAATCTGTATACATTTTTTTTGCAGATCTTATAACCCCTGCTTTTGTTGTACATTTAGGAGTCTGAATATATATTGGGTTTTGTTTATTTGTCAACAACCGAATAAAATATGTACCACTTCCTAAATTAGTCGGACTAACCATTCGCAATTGCGAATAATCATATGGTTCAGTAGGATCGATAATATACTCCATTAAATATTACCTATAAATAACTTCATATTTATAAACGCAAAAATATTTTATGATTCACGAGTTGCGTTAATTATCATTAATTCTGTTTCTGTTTTTAGTTTTTTTATTAGTTCTTTATCTTGATCTTCGTAACGTAATTGAAAACCATCATATTGTTTCTGTTTAGTAATTCCTATTTTATCTTTGTTATTACCATATTTTTCATCTAATATTGTATATCCTTTATCTACCATTGTTTCAATAACGTCACTCCTATCTACTGTTTTCCATTTATTCTCGTCAGTCATTATAGATGCATGAGGCAGCTTTTTATTTGTTATTCTTATATTATGGTTTTCAGGATGTTCTGGATCAAAATGTATACGTTCTATTAAAAGTGGTACAGAATTATATACATTATTCAAACAATGTATTATTACCTTTTCAGTAATATGTTCCATATTTTCATGACCAAACGCATTTATATGAATATTAACATTATTTTGTGTTTCAATATTTTGTTGGTTTTCAATATTTGTAATAGGAGTATTTGTTTGTTTGTCTAATATTTCAGATAGTTGTTTTCTTAATTCATTCTTTTCTTTCTCTGCTTGTTCTAGTTGTTTTTTGTATTCTTTTTGAGTATTATCATTTTTTTCCAGTACAATATTACATTTTTTCTTATGTGTCCATAAACTTTGATTATGTTTATACAATTTTCCACATTCGCATATAAATGTATTTTGTGATTTAGTACCGTTATTATGTCTATTTGATTTTAAATGACTATCATAATGACTTTTACGAGTGAAAGATACATTACATTTTTCACAGAAATACGTCATTGCCTAAATACTTATATATAAGTAAAACGGAATATTTTTAAGTAATTAGGTCATAAATATATAAGTATTGCGGTACTGTAAGTAACAGTATTTTTATACAATAATGTATATTGTATTACTGATACAATACCTAATTTTTATCAGTATTTTTAAGTAATTAGGCAATTTAGTTTTACGGCAATATGATAAGTAATTCCGTACTGTAAGTAACACTTTTTTGACTAATATTTTATACGTTT
>Ga0213869_10000740_pt1 | contig 25537 bp, 26 predicted proteins | sample PICome_10_FD_160083 | JGI IMG/M metagenome (GOLD analysis project Ga0213869, IMG submission 160083) | Coastal seawater microbial communities near Pivers Island, North Carolina, United States - PICO132 | ecosystem: Environmental > Aquatic > Marine > Coastal | place: USA: North Carolina...
ACTCTTGCTCAGCAACTAGCTGCAGATGACTATTTTAATTCCTATGAAATTGATTCAGAGGATTCCATACAAGAACTTACAGAAAAAGTTTTTGACAGTACCATTAGTGAAATTTTGAATGTTAGATCACAGCTTGACCAGGGCTGTCTTGAAGAGGCCATTGAAACTCTGGCGAATGCTAAAAGAGTTGAGTTTTATGCATTTGGGGGGTCTGTACCAATATCCATGGATGCCCAGCACAAGTTTTTTCGACTTAAGATACCCTCTTCTTGTATTTCTGATCCTCATATTCAATTTATGTCAGCCAATTCACTCAATGATAGAGATGTGGTTGTGGCTATTTCTCAATCTGGTAACACCGCAGCTTTAGTAGAGAGCATTAAAACAGTTAAAAGCTTTGGGGTAATTGTTATAGGGCTAATGCCATCTAATACACCTCTATCTAGAATATGTGATATCTCCCTTGATATAGATGTAGGAGAAAATGCACGATTAACCAGACCGCTTACCTCACGTCTAGCTTATATGGCAATCATTGACGTATTGGCTGTTGGTGTTGCTCAACTAAAACCTGAAGCACAAGACCATTTATTTAATATTGTTACGAGCCAAAACTCATTAAAGCTAAAATAATTATTCGTTAATATAAGAGCCCTTCTCTAAACCTAAGATATCCAATCATCTGATTATCAGAGTTTATTTTGATTGGTGCATGTATAGAATCTGAATGAATTTCAGGATACTCTGAATAAGAATTTGAAACATCAGTATTGTGTAAAACAACTACATCGCCTTGTTTTGCTGGAATAGAAAGTTTTAGGCTTGGAAAAGCAAAACCGCTTTCTTCATTGGTGTCATTTAAGAAAAAAATTGTTGAAAGCATCCTTTGCCCGCCTTTAACTAATCGTTCTTTATCACGCTGGGAAGCAATATCAAAAGCCTCAAAAGATAATTCAGGATCAATTCCTTTTTTATAATGTCTCACCTCATACGGCTCAGCGTTACGAATAGGAGTTTGAGCTAAGATTGAAAGTCTCTTGCTTAATTCATGCACTAAGTCATTTGCATCATGATCAATTGTAAAATTCTCGAAATTATTATTTAAATATATTATTTGACTATTATCAGCATCGTGATCAGATGTAAGTTGACTATCTAGCACTTTGACAAATGCTTCACATTCATTCTTGGTAATAAAATCTTTTACTAAATACAGAATCGGGTTTGGGGAATACAAAATAACATTTTCTGCAATTTTTTTTGGAAATTCTTTATTATTCATGTGACATAATTGTAGTTTAAAACTTATGTAAGCACAGCTATGAAAATATTCATTTCTATCGCCTCTTACCAGGACCCTTTATTACTTGAAACACTGTGCAGTGCATATACTAATGCAAGAAATAAAGAAAATCTTATTTTTGGTGTATGCGAACAATCAAAAAATGGAATAGATCTGAACAGCTTAATTTTTAAAGATCAAGTTAGATATGAGCTATTAGATCCAGTAATGTCAAAAGGAGCCTGTTGGGCCAGATCTAGAGTTCAATATTTTTTTGAAAATGAAGACTTTTTTCTTCAAATTGACTCACATACTATTTTTATTAGAGACTGGGATCGCATTCTTTTAAAAAATTATTTTTGGATAGAAGAGTGCTTACATGAAAATTTTGTAATTACTGGGTACCCAAGAGAATTTAAACCAAATGAAGATCTTACTTCTTTTAAATTGGATACTTCTAGTAAAGTAACTTGGGGTATAACCTTGCAGGAAGAAAAACTTTTTGAAGATGGTCACTATTCTGGACAAAGGTCTTATCCCTCGGAAGTAAAAATTCCATTAAAAGGATACTTAATTGCGGCTGGGTTCATTTTTTCTAAGGGCGACTTTGTAAAACAAATTCCATATGATCCAAAATTTTATTTTCATGGAGAAGAGCTTAGTATAGCCTTAAGACTTTTTACCAACAATTGGGAAGTGGCATATATACCTGAGGCACCTCTTTTTCATTTTTATACTGATATTAACAATTTGCCTAGGAAGCTTCATTGGGATGAAGGGGATGAAGAATTAAGGGTGGAGAAATGGACAGAGCTTGATAAAAAGAGTAAAGCGAGGCTATCAGATTTAGTTGGGAACAAATTATATGAGCCTTTTGGCCTGGGGGATGCTAGATCTTTGAAAGAGTTTACCCAAAGAACTGGGATTGATCTATTCAATAAAAAAATTATAGACACTAAGCTTGCAACACAATCTTTGTCTTTTGAGGAAATCAACTCTGCTTCAAATCCATATAATGATATTTAAAGAAATGCCCATAAAAAATTGGAGATAACATGAAAGATGAAACAAAAAAATTTTTTAAAAATTATAGTGACTTTGTAACTAAGGTTACAAGTAAGCCTAGTTTAGATCAGGCTAGCTTAGATACACGAATGAGGGAGCTTGATTCCTCATCCCCAGTTGAATCTGCAAGACTTTTAACTGCTGCGCTAGGATTAGGAAGCGAAACAGGTGAATTTGTCGAGATCGTAAAAAAAATGTTTCTGCAGGGAAAGCCAGCATCTGAAGATAATATTTTTCATATGAAAAGAGAGCTTGGAGATATTATGTGGTATTGGGTTACAGCTTGCATGGCCTTAAAACTTGATCCCTTCGAAGTAATTAAGGAAAATCAAGATAAGCTTGAAGCGAGATATGGAGAAAAGTTTGAAGTAGATCGAAGTGAGCACAGAAAAGATGGAGATTTATAATCGCAAATCAGATGAAATTATATTCTCATTGCCAAACCAAATTCTTCTAAGGCTAGTAAGTTGATTTGTTATTTAAATCAGCAACGGCCTCTTTGAATTCCAAAGTTAATTGATCTACTAAGGTTTGAACAGATGGCGAGTCTTTAATTGAGCCAATGCCTTGGCCTGAACCCCAAATATCTTTCCATGCTTTTGCATCTGTGTTACCTCCAGATCCAAAGTTCATGGATGACTTGTCTGCCTCAGGAAGATTATTAGGATCTAAACCAGCATTTTCAACAGAGCCCTTTAAGTAATTGCCATGGACTCCAGTGAATAAAGATGAATACACGATATCATCGGCCGCACTATCAATCAGCATCTCTTTATACCCCTGGTCAGCATTCGCCTCTTCGGTAGCAATAAACCGAGTTCCCAGATACCCAAGATCAGCTCCTAAAGCTAGGCTTGATGCAACTGCGCTGCCAGAGCTAATAGAGCCCGAAAGAATAATCGTTCCATCAAAGAATTCTCTAACCTCTCTGACTAAAGCAAAAGGTGAAAGTGTTCCTGCATGACCGCCAGCTCCAGCACAAACCAAGATCAAACCATCAACACCTTGTTCAGCGGCTTTTTTTGCATGCCTGACACTAATAACGTCATGATAAACAAGTCCACCGTATGAATGTGCAGCTGTAACAATTTCTTCGGGCGGTCTAAGCGAAGTAATAATAATTGGAACTTCATGCTTTACACATAACTCCATATCACCCATCAACCTATCATTAGACGCGTGACAAATTTGATTAACTGCATATGGCGCAATTGGTAAATTGGGATTTTCAGCTTTTGCTTGAGCTAATTCTTCTTTAATTCTTATCAACCATTCTTCAAGCACGTGCTGAGGTCGAGCGTTTAATGCCGGAAATGATCCCACAATTCCAGCCTTGCATTGAGCAATAACTAACTCTGGTCCAGAAACAAGAAAAAGAGGGGAGCCAATAACGGGAATTGCTAAACTATCTTGTAAAATTTTTGGAAGCGGCATGGTAGTCCTTATTTTAAAAAAAGATAGTTTAACTCAAGCTTTGGTCATATTAAATAAAGACCGAGGATTTAAAAAGCCTCATCTGCAACCCAGCTGATGGACCAATTATGCCCAAGTCGATTGCCTTTATATGTTTCAGGAAGAACAGTTACCAAACTGCCTTTGATGTTTATCTGCTGAGGGTCTTCTGGTAAATCTTTGAATGCACTATCAAGCTGATGTTGAGTTCTCCATTCAAAAAGTGATGAATTGTTAGGGACTGTTTCAATGGGCGCATAGCCACACATGTTTCTAAGCATTGAGGTCCCTAATAAAGGAGCAGCAACAACATGCGCCTCCAATAGAGTGTTAGCATTCCAATGCTTTAAAACATGAGTGACGAGTATGCCGCCATAACTATGACCAATTAATGATACTTTTTTAAAAGAATTATTTTGACTTAAAAGATTATTAATTTGGACTGCTAGTTCCTCTGCAGAGCTTTGAAAGCACCCATTATCGGGCCATCGATAAAAGTACATATGCTTTTGTTTTGTATCAATTGCTTTGATAGGATAGATCCACTCATAACCCTCGCTGCCTCCTCCATGGACGGCAATAAAAATTTCCTGAACTTCTTCTTCTATTGGTTCCAGTGAGTTCAATCCATACGGTTGATCAATCAACCTCTCTCCTAACTTTTTAACAGAAATCTCATCGCTGAAATCACTCAGTTGAATTGGTGGCTGAGGAGCATTACCACAACCAGCCATAAAGAAAACTAGAACGAAGGTATAGAAAACATGCTTCATAAATTATTTAATAAAATAGGCCACACTATGATCGTCAAAATCACTGATACCAACTTGATCAAAACCCATCTTCTCATGAAAGTTTAGTGAGGGTTGATTAACAGGCTGCGTATTGACCTCTAGTGCTACAGGCAAACTTTCATTATTGGCTTGAGAAAATATGTCTTCATATATAGCTTGTCCCAAACCTGCCCTTCTGTGTTGCTCATCAATTGCAACTCTATCCACGTACAGAAACTTCTTCAGCCTTTTAGTAAAAAATTTATAATTTTCAGACCCATAAGCAGCGCCCTCTCTCATGCAAATAATAAATCCAACAATCTCATCCTCTTTCAGAACTAACAAATTATATGCGCTAAACTCGATTAATTGTTTTAAGTGCTGCATGGATTCAAGCGAGCCGACTTCTGGAGTATTTGCCTGATTTAGATCATAAATTGACTGAAGTTGCACTTCATTATTGCTGTCGATAGAAAAGGTTTGGAGTTTATATTCAGGATTCATTTCTTAAAAGTGCTAGTAGCCATCCATTAACTCTAGGTAATACAAAATAAGATTAATTATGTCTATGAACATGCTGAAGGCAAGATCGGTAGCTGTATTCCAATCATTTAACCCTTCCTCAGAGCTAACATTAACTCTGGTAATAGATGCAAGCAAAGACAGGGAAAAGGTAACAATTCCTAACACTGCTTTTGATTTAGTAGCACCTCTTGAAATGCCTTTAACTAAAGCAATAAGCTCCCAAATAATTAAGCCTAATATTAAAAAGATAATTGTTGATACGAAAATTATATTTACAAAATTTATTCCACTAATAGAGACTATGATAAACATTGCTGCTGTTGATAAAGTTGCAGCTTTCAGGCCGACCATGCCATCATTTTCATCCATATCCATGATGATAAAACCTATAAGACTGCCATAACCTATTGCGCTGAAAGTCATAAAAAAAAATTGGATCCACGAGCTTGAAAAAATGATGAAAGCTGTGGCTGTCCAAATTGAGATGATGCTGAACAACAAGAGCCAAGTGAACAACAAAGTGGTGGCTTCGTTTTTCACGATACAAATATCTGTCTGCCTGTTTGGGTTAACAGCCTCTGCCAATGCAATGCCTAAGAACGTCTTATTTGCATAAAAGGCTTTTTTACATTGTTGAATGATAAAAAATGCGCAGCCATAAAGAACTGCTAATTCAAATCCAAGAATTAAATAAACTTTGAGGGCTAGACTAGTTGCGCCCATAAAATGCTCTAATTGCTAGAACCCTCTCTGATAATTTCAACATATGTTTTAATGCCTGCAACAAAGCTATCAATGTCTATGCTCTCGTTTGTTCCATGAAAGCCTGTCATATCTTCTGGCACAATTGAAAATGGGTTAAATCGAAAGGAGTTATCAGCAATCTTTGAATAATGTCTGGTGTCTGATGCTGCAATCATAAGCCCAGGAACAGAAATAACATCGCCGTAGACCTTATTTAGAGAGGCTGCAACAATCTCAAATCCGGGCGAGCTCCATGATGAAATGCCAGATGCCTCCATGCCTCCTAGTAAACGAACTTCGACTTCTTCCGAGCCAACGACTCTTGTTACATGATCAGTAACGCTTTCAATAGTATCTCTGGGATGAAGCCTAAAATTAATTAGTGCAGAGGCCTCTATAGGTAGAACATTGCTTTTTATGCTGCCATTAAGCATTGTGGGTGCAGTGGTTGTTCTAATCATGGCATTAATAACAGGTGATGATGACATTTGAGACTCTATGATGCTCCCAAACAACCACCTGTTAGCAAATAAAAAACGGTAGCTAAAGGGCATGTGTTTGCTGACTTCGTCAAACATGACTGCACTGAGTCCCTCCAAACTTCCTGGCAAAGGTTCTTTTTCAAGCCTCATGAGTGCTTCTGCAAGAAGGGTAACCGCAGTTTTGCTTGGAGGTGTCGAAGAGTGTCCACCATCTGCTTTTGCAACAATCAATAGATTCATAATGCCTTTTTCAGCAACGTTTATTGGAGCAATCAACTTATCAACACCTGGGAAAAAACCTCTATTTACAAATGACCCCTCGCCCAGCGACCAATGCAGTTGAATGCCCTCTTCTCTTAATTTTTCAGTAATTAAAGCTGCTCCTCCACCGCCAATCTCTTCATCGTGGCCAAAAGCAAAATACACAGTTCTTACAGGTTGAAAATTATTTTTAATTAAATATGTGGCAGCTTCCATCAACCCGATAACTCCGCTTTTATCATCTAATGCGCCTCGGCCCCAAATCCTGTTATTTGAAATGGTTCCAGAAAATGGCATTTCGTCCCATAAATCTTCCGTACCTGGAATAATTGGAACCACGTCATAGTGCCCCTCAAAGAGAATGGGTGAAAGTGTTGCATCGCTTCCCTTCCATTTAAAAAGTAATGAGTGTTCTAACTGTTCAAGCGTTAATACTTGATGAAACTCAGGATATGTTTTTGCTGCCCACTTAATAAAATAATCAAACTCTTGTTTGGGAAATTTTTCTTTTTCCTGATAAGAAATAGTTTTAAATTTAATAGACTCAGCTAGATTTTCAATTGCTCTAATATCATCAATTAAAATCACTGCGCCCTCAGCGGGCTTGGCCTGAAGGGCTGTGTGCATAAATGTTCTAAATAATGCTGCTAAGAGTAAAGCTGTTAATATCGCAAAAAATAAAATAAGTAATTTCTTAAACATACTTTATACAATAAAGGATTCTTTTGAGATTACGAGAGTTCTGGGCGTTTTCCTGCAAAATTGGAAAAGTATTCTTGAATAAATTTTAAATCCTTCTCCACATCCCCTGAAGGACTGAAAAAATCTCCAAGCTCAATAGTTTTATTTGAGAAATCAATTCCTGCCATCATAATTCTGCTATTGGTTTCATTTGCAATTCTTAAAAACCCTGACTTAAGTCTCTCCACTTTCTTTCTTGTGCCCTCGGGTGCTATAGCAATGATAAAGCCTTTGTATTTCTCAGTGACATTGTATATCTCATTTTTTAAAGCATCAGGATTCGTTCTATTCACAGGAATGCCTCCCATTTTTCTTAGCAGTCTTCGAAACCCTTTTTTAAAAATAGAATGCTTTCCAACCCAATGGATATGCACATCTAAACTTAAAATCAGTGACATGGCCAAAACAAAATCCCAATTTGATGTGTGGGGTCCAGCTATAAGAACTACACGCTCATCTTTTGGCAAATGGCCTGTGGTTTTCCAGCCTGTTATCTTCATTAAAAACTTGCCCAGCCATCTCATCGGTCTAGGCCTATACGCACGTAAATGCTCAGGAATGAAAATTTTGTATTTGCTCATTTAGGTTAGTCTATATCGTTTTAGTAACTAGTTCTATTTATTGAGGCCTGTTAAATTTTCATACTTTTCTATTGCATCTGCAATTTTTTGTCTTACATCATCTTGTGCAGTTTTTTTTGTATTTGCATAGAAAGGATGAGGTAGTGTTGCTAACTCTTTTGCCTTTTCCATGACCCTTTCCATGAATTGATCTTCAGAAACAACCTCATCAATAAAGCCTGCTTCGATAGACTCTTGCACTGAATAAGCATCTGAATGATAAACGGCTGGATAAAAATATTTTTTATTAACTCTGGCTTTGAGAATTTCCATAATTTGAGTCGGGATATCCATATTGTTTCTTACTTCATTTGCCTGGCACACATATTTACCATCAATTGCAATACGATAGTCTGCTGAGCAAGTCACAAATAACCCGAGAGCAATTGAATGCCCGGAAACAGCGGCAACAATTGGCCTGTCAAACGAAAATAATTCTAAGAGAAGGCGGTACCCCAGTTGAACCATTTTGGTGATTTTTTCCATGTCACCTGTTGCTAGTGTTTTAAGATCAAATCCACCTGAAAATAGCCCCTCTCTTCCAGTTATAACTAATGCCCCTGAGTCTCTTGGCACTTTTGCCAAAAGTTCGTTTACTTGGGAAAGCATGTCATATGAAAAAGCATTTGCTTTGCCATCATCGAGCTTAATTATTGAAATATCACTTTCTTTAGATAGAGTTGCAATTGGATCTGCCATATTTTCCTCGGTACCTGATTAATGAGTTGAATATATGTTAACAAGAATTACTCCATTTACTATTAAGAATAATCCTAAGATAGCTTGCCAGCTCAATCCCTGACCATAGATAAAATAAGACAAGACTGCAATTGATAAAACACCCAAGCCACTCCAACACGCGTAAACAATAGCAAGCGGTATAGCTCTTAAAGCAAGTGTTAAGAAATAGAAGGAAGCAAAATAACAAATGCTCATAATGAAAGTTGGTAACTTTTCAGAGAATTCCTTGGTGAGAGGAAGCATTAGGGTTCCTGCAACCTCGAAAATAATAGCTCCTAGTAAAGATAAATATGCTGACATAAAATAAATTTTGTCTTATTTAGAATTATTGTCTAGATAAGTCTTAACTTTAAGCATGGCATTCTCCCTAATATCCATATAAAAAAGCGCGTAATCTAAGCCGTGATAGTTTCCTTCTGAGCCGCCAAATGCTTGAAATCTAGTGCCAGTCTGATCAGTTGTAAAAAGCAGTCCATTCTTGCACTGGGCTTGAACATATTGTTTAAGTGGAGCCTCCAAAGGCCCAAAAGTTTCTCCCTTAGGGTCATCATCGCCAGTGAAATCTAATGCAAATTCACCTGAAACATAAACAGCACCCTTGGCATCAGCAAGATTAGATATAGCTCCCTCATTTTTCCAAGTGATCGGATTTACACAAATATTATTATTATAAATTGGCATTTCCTTACTCAAATAATTCACATTGTATGTATCCCAATGCACCAAGCATCCCAATTGTGTTGGGCTATCACAAATCGAGATGTCGCTCATTTCATTCATGCTATCTTTAGCAATTGTGCCGCCAATAATATAAGCCCCAACCATCCTTGAATATAAATCTGTTCCATCGATTTCTTCTGCTAACAATCTGATCGAGTGATGTGTGCCTTGGCTATGGCTTGCAATAATAAATGGTCTTCCCTTGCTGAAATTGTTAATAAAATACTTAAAAGATTTTTTTACATCTTGATATACGAATGCGTGAACCTCCTCACGAAGTTCATCAGTTCCAAAATAACTATAAATAGATGCTTGACGATAATGAGGTGCATAAATACTGCAGCAACCATTATACGCACTAGCTTGATTAGCCATCATCCATTGAGTATTTTCTTTAGTTGCTGACTCCTCTTCGAGAGGATCAGTCCATGTATGTCCTTTTAAATACCCAGTAGGATGAACAAAAAACACATCTACCTCTGAATTTAATTGATCAATGCCCTCTTCCCCAGCAGGAATTAAATCAGCCTCATCTTCAATTGAGGGAAGAGATGCCCAGGAGCTTTCTTTGGAATAATCGAGCTGTAGAACTGCATCATTGGGGTTAAATGGATGATCTGGTCCACCAAAAAAATAACCATATGCGGTTTCAAGTGTTAGGCCTTGATCGCGCAGCTCATCAATATAAGGAAAGACCCAAGCAACAAATAATAAAAGTAGACATGCAAAGGTTAAAAGTATTTTTTTCATAAAATTAATTTATTTCCTCAGCAACCAAAGACCAAGCCAGGTGCTAATGATGGCTTTAAATGTTTGAGAAAGAATAAGCGGTAATGAAAACACAAAATTCAACCAAGCATTCCAAAACCATGAATAAAACCAATCTACTATTGGCAGCAATAGCGTGAAGTAGTTTTTGATAAATTCAATATTGGATAATGTTAGAACTTCATAATCGGATGAGAGCACAACTTGAATACCCCATAAAACAACAATAACTTGGATGGGTGTTGTAGCAATGCAAAAGTATGCAATAATTTTAAGAAATGTATTCATGGCGAACTTACTCTATGAATAACTATAGTTTGTTTAAAGGAGAAATAAAAATGTATAAAAAACTTAGCTTACTTTCGCTGTTGATGATTGCTGTCTCAGTAGCTGCCTATGAGCCTTATGGACCTCATACCTCAGACAAATGGCAAATATGGGCTTATTCCAGCGCGGCCCCTTCTTTCATTGGCGATAATGCCGCCATCATAGGCGCAAGTGGAGAGGTTATCAGAGAGGGTAGCAATGGTTGGACATGTCAATCTGGAAATCCAAGACCTTATCCCGAAAAAGGTTGGAAAAATCCTCATGAGGCTATGGCGGTATGTCATGACGATGAGGGCATGAAATGGATGATGGCATATATGCAAGGCAAAAAACCTGAGATGGAACGGGATAGTTTCATGTGGATGCTAAATGGGGATATGGGGGAAGATAATACCAAGGCTGGAGTCTTCAACAAGGAAGATTCAACGCCTGGTGAATGGATTGAATCTGGGCCTCACCTAATGCTCATGCCTAAAGATCCTTCCACCATCGAAAAATTTCCTACAGATTTTATGAGTGGTGCACCCTATGTAATGTTTGCAGGGACGGACTATGCCCATTTGATGATACCTACAGAAGGTTATTACAAGTACACCAAGTAGTTAATTTTTTATAAAGGGGCTCTGTTAAAAAATAGGGCCTCTACTTTGAGCCACTTTGCCAAGCTATGATGGATAGAGGAATGGTAAGTATATAAATCAAGGCTAAGATATTAATGGTGATCCAAAGAAAATTGATCATGCTTAATGCAATGATAGAAAATAAAACCAGAAATACTAATTTTGATTGGATGAATACCCCTTTTCGCTTTATTGAAAAAGTTGGAATCCTGCTTACAAGCAAGCCACTTATTAAAATGATGTAGCCGGCAACAAAATTAAGATTTTCATAAGCCCAGTTATAGCCCATAAATGAATGGGTTAATGGCAGCATAATCAAGATTGCTCCAACAGGAGTTGGAATGCCGCTAAAAAAGTGCTCTGGATCTCCATCTGTTGTCTTGGCTTTTTCTAGCCTCACATTATACAAAGCCAGCCTTAAGCAAGAAAAAATTATGAAAGCCAAGGCGGCAAATGCACCAATCCCATGATCTTGATTAAAAATAGACATGTAAATCAACAGGCCAGGCGCAATGCCAAAACTTAAGAAATCAGATAATGAGTCTAGCTGTGCCCCAAGATCGGATTCGCTTTGTAGGTGTCTTGCTAGCATGCCATCTAATACATCGCACAATCCAGCAAATAGAATACACACAATGGCTAAATTAAAATCAGCCTCAATCGCAAATCTAATTGAGCTTAAGCCAAAGCTAAGGCCTGTCAATGTAATCACATTTGGAAGAAGGACTTTAAAATCTAGTTTTTTCATTTATTACTGAAGTGCTGCCAAAATTGACTCGCCTGCAACGACCTTGTCCCCAACTTTACATTTTTCTATTGCATCCAATGGCATGTAAATGTCTACTCTTGAGCCAAATCTAATTAAGCCGAATCTTTCTCCTTGAAAAAGTTTATAAGAAGGAGAGATAAAACTTAAAATTCTTCTAGCAATTAAGCCTGCTATTTGAACAACTACAATCTGGGTTCCATTTTCAGTTTTGATAACCAAACTACTTCTTTCATTTTTATCACTGGCCTTATCAAGGCTCGCATTAAGGAATTGCCCCTCTTTATAAATTATATGCTCTGCTTCTCCTTGAACAGGGCTCCTATTTACATGAACATTAAATACATTCATGAAAACACAAATTCGTTTCATTTTTTCTTCTCTGAGCGGAATCTCCTGCGGTGGATAAGCTTCGTCTATTAAGCACACCTTGCCGTCTGCTGAACTAATGATTAGATTTGAATCCTGTGGTGTGTTTCTTTTGGGATCTCTAAAAAACCAAAGAATGAAAAAGGTTAGAACAAAACCAACTGCGGATACTATCTCAGAAACCGCTATCAAAATTATTGAGAGCGATAGAGAGATTGCTGCAAACTTGAAACCCTCTGGGTGGATATAAGATCGTCTTTTTTCTATCTGATTCATTTTTTATCTAGGAATTAGATCGGCATTTTATGCCATAAAAGATATATTTAAAAATTTATTACTAATTAAAGCCTTTGCTTTGGCTGAATAAAATTAGCGTTGCCATTGATATCTGAAGAATCAAAGTGACCCACAATACCGCTTTTGTTGTTTTTTTGGGCTGCAAGTCCTTGCTTAATTTACTTGTTAGGTACAAAGCACCAATATTGATAATCGGAAGCCCTAGCGCTGCCCAGATACCAGCAATTAACAAAAGAGTAATTGGATTGGGAAGTAAAAAGTAAGCAATGCATGAAAACATCGGTATAACAAAGGCAATAATTTTAATTAAGTGCGTCCTTGTATTTTCTTTTTCGGCAACGAGGCCAATTGAGATTAAATAATCTGAAATTGTTCTGGTGAATGCTGCCGTTCCTGATAGCAAAGTTGAAAAAAGAACAAAGAAGGCCAAGGGAATAAAAAACCATTTTGCCCATGTTCCTAAAATTGTAGTGAACATATTTAAGAGGGTTTGAATGATATCTCCATCAGGGGGAGGATAAAGCCCTAAAGTATTCAATACCGATGCACCTAAAAGAAAAAATGGAAGAGTTCCTATGGTTACAAAAAAAACTGTTGCCCACACATCAGTTTGCATGACTTTAATCCAAGCTTTGACTTCATGCTTGTCACCATCATGTTTGGCATAACCTTTCTCCAGACACCAATAGGTATAAGCCATAATTTCTCCATAACTAATTCCAGTAAAGCCAAAAACTGCAAGGGCTAAAGCTGCATGCTCGAATGGAAATGCAAATGCAAAACCTCCCAAGATTTGAGAACCTGTAATTGCATATGGTGTCGATTGCATGGAGATAGCAATTATTAAGGTAACGACTGAGAAAAAGAAAACCATTCCCAGCAAAATCTTTTCTAATGTTTGATAAGTTCCAAGATGCAAAATAAACCAGGTAATAAAACATGCTGTTGCAACCCATAACTCAGTACTAAGCATTGGTATCATCAAGTGCCCCGCCTCTGCAACAGCGCCTGCTAGACCGCCCATACCTGCGACAGATGGAATCACGCCAATAAACATAAACCAAACTAACCATGAAGTTTTCTTGCCTTTAAGATTGGTCTTAGGTCCAGGCATATCTGAGAAAGATTCTAAGAAAGTCTGATTTGTTGCTATCACATAACGGCTAATTTCAGCTTGAATAAGCGGCTTGCTCCAAAGACTCAATAAGAGCCACCATAATAATGCAAAGCCAGTAGCTGCCCCTAACAATGGTGACAGAGCTATTGAGCCGCTTCCAACAACGCTACCGGTCACAATAATACTGGGCCCTATGAATTTTAAACGCTGAATAAATGAAGTAGGTGCTTTAATCATAATTTTTTTGCAGGAGCACGATATCTTTTGATTTGATTTCGCATTTCCAGTTCCTTTGAGAGGCTATCACTTGAAAGGTTTTTTCACAATAAAAAGTCACATGGGTTGGATCTCTTCGATAGTACCAATTCTCAAACTTCTCATCGGAGGTTAAAAAAGATGTCATCACGCCCAGCCAACCTCCGGGTTTAAGAAGATCGTTAAGAGCATTGAACTCTTTAAAAGGGTCATAGAAGTGCTCTGCAGTTTCTGTGCAGGTAATAAAATCATATTGCTGGGATAGAACACCCTTATCCGGATAAAAAAATGGGTCATACAGCGCAACCATAAATCCATCTTTAGTGAGCATATCCGCCAGAGCTGGTCCTGTACCACAACCAAAGTCTAATCCATAAGAACCAAGGGATAATTTTTCCTTGAGGGGCTCAGACAGCTTAGATAGAAACGCCCGATATTGTTTATCATCAATTTTATTATTATGTTCTAGGTAGCGTTGCTCCTCTTCTACCGGATCGATGAAATAAGATTTATCTAAATACTTGCACTCGCAAACATTACAACTCCAATAAGTCTTATTATCTAGCGTTTTAAAACTTGAGGCAGAATCAGACCTGCAGATATTACAGATCATTCTCAAATAACTGTTTTAATACCTTCAATCGATACAAGCATTCCTTGATGAATACCATCAGCAAAAATGTCTGGAGAAATTTCAGTTTTCCACCTTAGCCTACACTCTTGATCATTGAGGGGCGCCACTTCCATGGTTGCTAAATGATGTTCAATGGGTGCTGGTGTTTGTATTGCAGAGTACTGAAGAGTCATGCTTGTATGGTCCTGTTTTAAAATTTTTTCAGTTATCTTCCCCATCCCAGTCATTTCAAAATGCCTAAGGTCGTCCTCTAATTCGATCTTCTCAATGGTGGGAACCCAGTCGCATCTTCCAACATCAGATAGAATGGCCCAGAGCTCATCAGCTGAACAATCAAACTTAACCTCTTCTTTTAGCGTTTTCATTTGCTTTTATTAAGAATTTAATACTCTTTGAAATTTTCATCTCTTACGTAACCAACCCTAGTTGTTTTGAAATGCTTCAAGGGAACACCTAAACGATTTATGGTATCAATGACATTTGTTGAAACATTGCCATAAATCTCAATGGTAAAACCATCAGCAAGTTCAGCATGTTTCTTAACATACTCTTGGACAGGTGGATTTGCATCATGCTTTATAAATGCATCACTATTTGAATAAACTTCTGTCCATGTGAAGGCAAGAGGATCATCTGGATCAGAATCAAAATTATGAAATAACATACCAGGCTCGCTCAGCTCAACCGCTTTATCAACCTCGTTTGCTATATCAAGATAATTCTCAACCATTCCTTCTTTTACATGAATCCTCGCAATAAGAATAAATGGGTTGTTTCCCTCGACAGATTTTTGCTCATGATGAGCTGCATTCGTTATAGGTATAATGAATATAGATAATAGTAACGCCAAATGTAGTTTCATTTTTTATCTCCAATAAAAAATTTAATTCTACAGTAAAGTATCAAGAATTAGAGCTTTGTTCGGCCTGAAGCATAACCTCAATTGGCATCTCAAAGGCGCCGCGATTTAAGTGCCACGTCTTACTAATAGCATTTATATTTAAGTTTCCATAATAATGAGGAAATAGTCCCACTCTATCTCCTGATGGAATAGGTGCTTCAAACTTTAGCTTGTCATTTACTTGCGAATGATCAACTTGAAGCAGCATGACTGATTCCTCTTTAGCAAAATATAATGATAATGTTGCATTAAGCTGCGCTGATGTCGATAAATGGATAAAGCCATCTTTTTTATCTAGTGCTGTGGTTATGAACCCAGAAATCTGGGCATGCTCCCACTCATTTAAGGAAAGTACTTTATATATATCACTTTGCATATTGAACCCCTTTTTTGTAATTGAATGCCCGTCTTCACCGACTAAGGGATTTATAAAATTGAGAAGTATTATTAATAGCCATTTCACGAATTTTTTATTAAGTTACTGCTACTTACTTACATTTTGCCAACTAAAATAGGATGAATCTTTAAAGTCATCACCCTTAAGCTGGATAGTAGAATTCATAAAGACTCCATCAAAAAAAATCTTATTGGTTAGCTCTACAAGATCGCCCTTGGTTGCGTCCCCAATGTGAACTGCTATTTTGTCTGCGGTATCAAAGGAATAATTTCCATCTCCCCAATCGCTAAAATATGAGGCAGCTTCGACAGCTATATTTTCTGGTTTCTTGATCATCTCCTCTAACAAAGCTCTTTGAAGTCCTTGAACAGTTTTTTTATCTATCTGCTCAAACGCAGCTGCAAAGCCGTACTGAAAGTCAACAATTTTTTCCTTGAGCGCTTGAAGGTCTGTGTTATCGCTGACAACCATCATTGATAGAGTTGGGAAGTCATGAATTGACTCATTGTAGCTAGTAACAATATAACCAACTTGCTGATTTGTTCTCAAGTCATTAAAAAATGAAGTTCTAAATATTTTATTGATTATCATAAATTGAGCTTCTGTCTTCAGTGATTTCTCGGGATAAATATAACTATCAATAATTCCCACTCCATCCTTTGGCATTCTGAGCTTCTTAACTAGCCCTCGACCAACCTTCACCTTAAATTCATTTTCATAGAGCCAGGGTGTTATTTGAGATGTAGATCCTATTTTGTTTCTAACTGATTTTGTGAAGTCTATTATTTGGCCTGAGTTATAGTTTCCATGAGCATATAGATCAATAAAGCTTGATTCTAAAATTTCTTTGTGGATGCGATTTACATCCTCCAGGGTTACTGACTTTAACGCATTTAAAAATTGCTTCTGGGAATATAGGTATGGTGCCTGTTTTGTAATTGTTAAGGCATGATATTCAAGTTGATCAGCAACAGCCAGCTCACTAATGCTTTCATATGAATCAGCGTATTGTTTTTTCAAATCCTTAAGTGACCGCTCAGTTATTTCAAAAACTAAGAACTTATCAATTAAATCATTGGCATATTGAATATGTCTTTTGGTTCTGCCAGACATACTGATAATCGGATTACCCACACCATCGATTGCTGGTATTACAAAAGCTCCTCGCTGAGCTGCTCTTTGTATAATTCTAAGGTTCTTTTTTTGAAACGCTGCCACTAAAAGGTTAGCGCTAACTAAATTATTTACATTTTTAGATGTAGCAGGAGTTCGAAATACGAGGCCCATAATGCCATCTTTACCTTGATGATCTTGACTGCTTGACAGAAATGCCTGAACTCCTTCATCTTCAAAAATCTTTTTTGGCTTTATAAAATTGTCTGATCGAGCTATTTTAAATTCTTGCTCAACTTCAATGACCTCTGGCTGGGGAAGACTGAGGGCGATATCAAGATTCACAAAGCTGGCCAACCTTTCTGCGGAAAGAGATTCAACTCTATAGGCTCCATCCGCATATTGCAGGTCTATATCTGAGGACTCATCTGGGCCTATGTGATATATCCTAGATCTTTCTGGAGTAAGCTGAGATAGAGCGCTGATTATCGCATCAGGATCATAATCAGATGTCACATATCTAAAATCAATGAGATTTTCTGCAGGCCAGTCAAATACTCTTTGACCAAATCCAACGGCTAAACCTAATGCAGAAGGAGACTGATAGTCTTCAAATTGAATTTTATTGATCGAAGCTAATTCATCAAAGTATGCTTTATCAATTCCATTAGATTTTATTAATTCAATATACTGATATGTAAGTGATAGGATCTTGTCCGTATTTCTTTCACCTTTTTCAGTGAGAGAATACTCTATAAATGCTGAGCCATCTTTTCCCCATGCTGTGGGCATAAAAATTCCTGTCCCACTTTGGATAAGCCCTTCATCTTGTAGCTTAACCATAAGTGAACCATCTTCCTGAGAATTAATGAGCTTTGAGATATATTGATTAGGCTTAGATTTCCATGAATCACGATTATTTTCAATGGGAAATTCAACAATGAAAACAGGGGATTTAACCTTGCTTCTAATAAATATCTCTTTTGATAGATCCTCTGCTCTATATGCAGGAATATTGGTCAATGGTCGCTCAACATTTTTATTAACTATTTTTGAAAAGTATTTTTTTGCAAGTTTTGCTAATTCCTTGCTAGATTGATTTCCAACTAATACTAGCTTCATTAAATTGGCTGAATAATATTTACTATGAAAATCTCTTAAAGAGCCAAGCAGCTGCTTCTCATTAGTGCCTAAGGTATCTTTGTTTCCAACACCCAGCTTCACTCTTGGATGAGATGGGTTGCCAGTCAAAGCAAGGGTACGTTGCTGGATGAAACCATCAGTTTGCCTATTCTTTAGCCATTCAGAGTTAACTGCGTTTATTTCCTTTTCCACCATAGTTCCATCAAAAAGCGGTGCCTTGATTGCAGAACTTAGTCTATCTAGGGCTGGTGCAAATTGTTTGCTATTAATAGAAAAAAGATAGGTGGTTTGCTCGGCTGCGGTGAAAGCATTGGTTGAGCCGCCATTTTGAGAGATAAATTCCATGTATTCATTGGGAGATTTATATTTCTTTGAACCCATAAAAATCATATGCTCTAGAAAGTGGGCTATCCCCTGAGCCCCTTCAGGGTCTTGAAATGCTCCAACGCCAACGCTCAATGTCGCAGCAGAGGTTGCTAGCTCAGGATCACTAACTGTAATTACTTCAATTCCATTTTTAAGAAAAAAAGTATTGTATTCTCTTGGGTCAGCTGGGCTTTTATTGACCGTTCCGGCCCCAAGCTGAATAGAGAAGATAAGAATAAGTGCTTTAAGAATAAAATTATTTTTTTTCATGTGATAGATGCGTTCTATAGATGTCTATAATCTTTACATATATAGCATGTAAAGTAAACTTTACATCTTGGAAGAAAGGCTAAGAGAGGCCTCGCTGATGTTTTGCTCTATAAAAAATTTCTCAAGAAGTTCTTAAGCTTTTTTTGTTAAAAGTTTAATACAGCCGAAGAGAAACCAAGTCACAACAAGTCCCCACCACAGAGCAAAAAACCAATCGTTTTTATTTGATCCATTCCATCCCAACCATTCAAAGACAAATGCTTCAATAAATAAATCAAAAGACAAAAGAAGAAAAAACCCAAAAACCCACAAAAGAAAGAAAGTTGAGGCCCTCATTAGCTTTTATTTATGTTAGATCCAGCGTCTTGTCACTTGCATGTACTGCTCAAAATCCTGAGCAAATAATTCTTTCATGGCTTTTTCTTCTGGAATGATTTGAAATTTTGTTATGTATAAGCAAAATAAAGCCATAAAAATAATTCCGCCAATAATATTAAAGAACACAGCCACTGAAGCTAATATAACTGCCATTCCTAGATACATTGGGTTTCGTGAGAGCTTAAAAATTCCATTCGTCACTAATTTTGTTGCTTGTTCTGGACTCAGAGGATTTACAGTCGTCTTATCATTTCTAAATAATTTAACAGCCGATATTAAGATCAAAAAACCCAGTAAAAGTAAAAACATTCCAAAAAAAGATGAGTACTGGATTTCAATTTTTGGAAAAATTGTTCTAGACAGGTAAATGGCAAGGCCAAATATCAAAGTAACTATTGGTGGTGGGATTTTTGTTTCCATTTTTATGCTCACTTCTATATTTGAGTAATTTACAAAATATAGCCTACCTCATGAGAAGTCAAAAAATTTTAAGAAGTTCTAACCGTTATTTTTTATGAGTATTGGGTGGTCCAAAAATTATCCACAGTACCTCGCTAAGACTCTGCTTATTGTTAATATCTTCAATCATGGATGACCAAGCCATAAAGGTTATCTTTGTTGGGTTAAAGGTATTAACATTGTTGACTAGACCAAACTTGACCTTTTCTTTCTCTGGTTCAAACGTTCCAAACATCCTGTCCCAAATTATTAATAGGTTCCCATAGTTTTTATCTATGTATTGTTCATTAGAGCCATGATGCACTCTATGATGCGATGGAGTATTAAAAATCCACTCAACAAAACCCAGCCTTCCAACGATTTGCGTATGTCCAACTATCCCCCATAAAGTACTAATTACTCCTGCTGCCGCAATAATTGTTGGGTCAAATCCTAGCAGGGGAAGGACCATAAAAAATGGTATTTTGGAAATCGGGCCAAACCATGCCTGTCTGAAGGAAACAGCGAAATTCATTTCTTCACTTGAGTGATGACTAAGGTGGATGGCCCAAAGAAATCTTATCCTGTGTGACATTCTGTGGTAAATATAAAAAACAAGATCAATTACAACAAAGGTCAAAATCCAAAATAACCACAGTGGCAGCATTCCAGAAAGCTCAAAAATCTTATATTGGTATAAGTAAAAATGAAGAGCCAAAATTAAACCCTTAATCGAAAATGCCACAATGATGTTCCCTGCTAGCAAGCCAATCGTACAAAGAGTGTCTTGTGTCTTGTAATAATTTTTTTGTTGCCAGTTAGAGATTAGAATCTCAACAAAAATCAAGGCTAAAACAATTGGAGCTCCAATTGCATAAACCTCACTTACTGATAAATTGGTCAAATTAGCAAAAAAGTAAAATCATGGATTTAATTTATAAGCCTGTCTAAAAGTTTTTTATTTGTTTCAGTATATTTCATCCAAAATTGTTCAGCATTGTGAAACAACGCAACATAAAGTCCAGTGCTGATTGCAAGCTTTAAATCAAACGGAATGGCGGCAACAAATGTTTCCACAAGTGGGCCTTTGCCGATAATCCATACAGCTCCATTAACAACAAGATGCCAGATTAATGCTGCTGCAAATACCCCCCAAAAAAGGCTTTTAAAGTAGCGACTCACCAAAGGAGTAATAGCAAAAACAAAAAGCAATGCAGCCAAAATGAATAGATTGACTGGCTCTAAGAATAAATTTGTGAAGGCAACTATTGTGACCGGAAGCAAATGTTGGATACGAAGATCATCGGTAAGTCTTGGCATGAATAAAGCCAATGCTAGCAAGGGAGAAAAGTTTGCTGGCAAGCCTATAAATCTACTTGCCGCAATTAGTGCGATTAATATAGCTAGGTTCTTTAACATTTTAACTCCTTAATGATTCGTATCTTGCATATAAAAATTATAGTTGCGCATCAGAGATCTACTCCTTTGCGAGCCATAATGCCCTGATTATATGCATGCTTTATCTCTTTAACTTCAGAGACAGTATCAGCCCAATTTGCCAATGCTGCGCCTCCACCACGCCCTGTAACAACTACAGATTGCTGGGCAGGACGATTACTAAGAGCCTCTAGAACCATCTCTTCTGCTAAATACTTAAAACTTAACATATAAGTTAGTTCATCCAATACCACTAAATCATAATCATCATCCTGAAGCATTTTTAGTGCGATACTCCAACTTGCCTCAGCTGCAGCAATATCGACCTGACGATCTTGAGTTTCCCAAGTAAAACCAGTATTCATTTGATGAAAAGTTACTGAGGGGCATCTGTCTCGAACATAAATTTCTTCGCCTGATAACTGTTGCCCCTTTATAAATTGGACAATCCCAACTTTGTGGTCATAACCCAGTGACCTAATAACCATTCCAAAAGCCGAGCTGGATTTTCCCTTACCATTTCCGGTTAAGAGAATGCCTACACCTCTTTCAATATTCGCTGATTTAATTGAGGCATCAATGTTCTGCTTGAGCTTTTGCATTTTTTTCTTATGGGTGCTGTCTGCCCCTTTGTTTTGATTGCTCATATCTAACTAAAATATTTCAAATTAACTATATCAGTTGATGATTATTGAATGAATTTAAAGTTTATATCTAATGCCAAGATAAGCTCCAAAGCTAAGGGGCTGATACCCGTAAACTTCTTCATAATTTTCATCGAATAAGTTTTCTAATCGCAAGTAAGCATCTAATTTTGTATTGATGCTTAGATTTGCGCTTAGATTGGCTACTGTATATTTTGAGAGCTTAACATTACTTGGAAAAACAATATCTTGCTGGGAACCATTATGTTGAATATTTGCAGAAATATTAAAAGAGTCGCTTTGTTGCCAGTACAAATTTAAACTTGCAATATGACGAGGGCGCCTCACCTCCCTTTGATAGATGCCGCTTGCATCAAGCTCTTCCGAGTCTGTAAAAGTATAGGAGACACTAAGAGTTAATGTTTCCTTAAGATTACCTGAAGCATTAAGCTCTATACCTTTTCTTTTGCTTGTTCCAATTTTATTTATAGCTGTGTATCCAAATGTTATCGGGTCAAGAGCGTTGCCATCTATTTCATTGTCTAGGTCTGAGTTAAATATTGTTGCAGAGAGTTTCCAACTTCTATTTAACGGCTCATGATCAAATCCCAGCTCCCAATTTTTTGACTTTTCTGGTTGAAGCATTGGATTGCCAATAAAGTTAGTATAAAAACCAAAACGCTCAGTGAATGTTGGATTTTTGACTGCTGTGCCATAAGCCCCTCTGACCCTTAGCGCATTATTTGCATCAAGAATTACCTCAAGCCTATAGGTACTAGAATCCTTAAACTCCGAATTATTATCTCGACGCACGCTTGCTGCTGCTGTGATGTTATCTAAAATATCAGCTCTATATTCCAGTGCAGCACTAGATGTCTTTCGCTGTCGATCTTGATTTGGGTCAAAAATACCATACACCCCATAATCATTAACTTGACCGCGTTGAGAAAAATCTTCCTTTTCATGCTCTGCTAAAAAAGAAATCCTATTTGAAAGTTTGTTTAGTTGAGCTGAGCTTATAAACCTTAACTGATCTTTAGATGAAGCAGTCTGTGTGCCAAGTAAACCCCTAGTAAAATCTTTATTTTCATTTTTAGAATTTGATATAGCTAACTGATGTTGCCATTTTTTTTCTAATCCTAGATAGTCAACCTTAAAGCCTTTTGTAGAGTTTTCAAATTTTGCAATGTTATCCTGATCATCCACCAAGCCATCAAAGTTAGTATCAGAATCATAATCATTGCTACCATCAGATTGCCGAGCCACAAATGAGGATTTCAGCTTCTCATTTATCGTCCAGCCTGACTTGAAGGAAATATTTTGATTGTTGTATCCATCTTTTTCTTCACCAAGGCGAGAAATATTCTTACCATCTGTCTTAATCTCGCTTAAGCTCAGTCGAGAGTTAAAATTATCTGAGTTTAAGCCTATATTTACACCACTATTTTGAGTTTTAAAACTTCCTGCCTCGGAAAATACACTCATGCTTTTAGGCTCATCTGCACTTTTGGTAATAATATTAATAACGCCTGACATTGCGTCACTGCCAAGCATAGAGCTTTGTGGGCCTCGAATGATTTCAATTCTCTCAATATCATTGGCCATCAAGGTGCCCCAGCTAAACTCATCACTTTGTGCAGAGTTATTGGCTTCAATTCCATCAATTAGTACAAGTAAGTGATTTGCTTCACTGCCTCTAACTCTGATTTGGGTTTGAGAGCCTTGCACACCACTTTTGCTAACAGCTAAACCTGGAACATCACGGAGAAGATCGCTAATACTTAAAACTGTACGATTTTTAATTTGGTCTGAATTAATAATTGTTATTGCATTTGCGGAGCGTTTTGAACTTATGGGCAGCAAAGATGCTTGGACCAATATTTCTTCAATATCATCTATAAAATTTTCATCAGCCTCAACACCTGCCAACACAAAAATAGAAAATAAACAAATAATCCATTTCATCCTCATCATATATCCTTAATGTTTTTTATTAACTTGCGCTAGATAAAGTGACAACTTTACAAATACGTTTTAATACTTTCGCTAGTAACCTAGAACTGGTGCGAGCCAAGTTTCATTTTCATCCATGCTTTCTTCTCGCGCGGTTGCATAAGCCTCTACTTGGTCTTTATCCACCCTGCCTAATTGGAAATAGCGTGATTCAGGATGAGCAAAATATAACCCACTCACACTTGCTGTTGGCCACATAGCCAATGACTCAGTAAGAGTTAAGTTTATGGCCTGCTCAACATTCAACAATTCCCAAATATTTAGTTTTAAGCGGTGATCTGGACATGACGGATAACCTGGAGCTGGTCGAATGCCCTGATATTTCTCTTTTATCAGCTCGTCGTTGTCAAAATTTTCTTCAGCAGAGTATCCCCAAAATTCACAACGAACTTTTTTGTGAGCCCATTCCGCGAAAGCTTCGGCAAAACGATCAGCTAAAGCTTTCAAAATAATTGCATTATAGTCATCTAACTCTGATTCAAACCTTTCTATATGTTCATCAATCCCGTGACCGGCGGTAACAGCAAAAGCTCCAATATAATCTTCTTTTTCATCAATGAAGTCTGCTAGAGAATTGGACTCTAGGTCTTCACGAGACTTCTGTTGTCGAAGACAATGAAGCAAAAGCTCTTCATTAGTTCCATCTGCTTTTAGCACAGCAATAGCGTCTCCAAGAGATCTAGCTGGAAATAAACCTACCACGCCTTTTGGTTGTAGCCATTTTTCACTCATTAATTTCTTTAAGATAACTTGAGTGTCATCCCATAACTTTTTAGCCTCAGGGCCTTTCACAGGATCAGAAAGAATATCTGGGAAACGTCCGCTAAATTCCCATGCATTAAAATATGGCATCCAGTCAATGAATTCATGAAGCTCCTCAAGAGATGGAGATAGCTCAGTGATGCCGGGCTTTAATGGTGGGTTGGGCTTAAGAGACATATCTAATTTAGGTTTAGAGAGTTGCGCATCCGCAAAAGGTCTTAGGGGCGATTTTGCTCTTGAGGCATATGCCTCGCGTTTGTTTGCGTGAGCCGAAGCAAGCTCTTCAGCATATATATCATGGTCGCCCATTAATCGCTGTGCTACGCCTACAGCTCTAGAGGCATCTTTAACATAAACAACTGTTCCATTGTATGTAGGATCAATCTTTACTGAGGTATGTGCAGGGCTTGTTGTAGCGCCACCAATTAACAATGGGATGGAAAGCTTCCTTCGCTCCATTTCTTTTGCAACGCCGACCATTTCATCAAGTGAAGGAGTTATTAAGCCTGATAATCCAATTAAATCGCAGTTTTCTTTTTCTGCAACATCTAAAATCTTCTCAGTTGGAACCATGACGCCTAGGTCTATCACTTCGAAATTATTACATTGCAAGACAACACCTACAATATTTTTTCCAATGTCATGCACATCCCCTTTGACGGTAGCAAGAACCATCTTGCCGTTGCTTTGCATTTCTCCACCGCCCTTTTCTTCTTCAATAAAAGGCACCAAATAAGCAACTGCTTTTTTCATAACTCTCGCAGATTTTATGACTTGCGGAAGAAACATTTTGCCAGCACCAAACAAATCCCCAACTTTGTTCATGCCATCCATCAGCGGACCCTCAATTACCTCTAGTGGTTTTGCTACAGCCAGCCTGGCCTCTTCCACATCTTCAATAACAAAAGTATCTACCCCGCTTACTAGGGAATGATTTAATCTTTCGTTAACATCAAGGCTTCGCCAATCTTGGTTGGCGTTGCTGGTTGCCGAGCTTTTATCGCTGGCATATTTGGGCGCAAGGTTTAATAGTTTTTCCGTGGCATCGTCTTTGCGATTTAAAATAACATCTTCAACCGCTTCTCGAAGCTCACTTGGCAAATCATCATAGATTGC